>Ga0307515_10007185_pt1 | contig 22083 bp, 20 predicted proteins | sample 17_EM_MG_FD_194513 | JGI IMG/M metagenome (GOLD analysis project Ga0307515, IMG submission 194513) | Populus trichocarpa ectomycorrhiza microbial communities from riparian zone in the Pacific Northwest, United States - 17_EM | ecosystem: Host-associated > Plants > Roots > Unclassified | place...
CACACCACCAGCATTTCATATCACTTCTTTTTCCGATCCGCAATAGGTATTTCGCTATCAGTGCATGTCCTGACTTAAGCTGATAAAACCTCGCCGCAATCGTCTTTTTGGCTTCCATCACCGCACTATTACCCCCCCTTTTCACCAAATCATACCGGTAACTGTGCTTTGACTTCTTCCCCATCTCTTTTATTTCTTTCTTACTTTCCTCCCACTTCGTCTCAGTCAACCTTCGACTAACATGGGCGAAAGATACATAATCTAAAAACGGTGGCGGATTTTGTGTTTCGGTATAACTGCCGCAATGCTTATACGCCGCCTTTGTCGCTTGTTGATCCGCTTCTTCATTGCCTTCTATCCCTTTATGTGCAGGTACCCACCGGTACTCAGCCTGGATATTTTTCCTGGCTAATGCGTCAACCCAATTCATCGTCCGTAGCGCTGGCACCTGTCCTGGTCCTGGCTCGTCCGATTGTATTCGTTTTAAGGTTGCCTGAGAATCCGTAAAAACCGTGACTCTGGTAACCTCCTTTCTTTCTGCCATCTCATCCGCAACCTTCATTGCTTCCGACATCGCATACATTTCCACATCAAATGCTTCTTTCTGTCGGCCTAGATGTGTCCTCCTCTTATTCCACCTCCCCCCCTCTTCCCATACCACTGCACACCCAACCCACTCATCTTCTTTTCTCGACCCATCAGTCCAAAGAACAAGTCCCTCTCTTTCTAACTTCGCTTCCTTCAACGCTTGTTCCTCATCGTGAATTATCACTTTGCCTTTAAGGCATCTTTTTTCCGTCGGTAATGTTGTCCTTTCATAACTCCTCCTCTCGAAAGGTTTATCCTCCGGGATCAACTCATCAATCCCCTCCACCCTTTGTAAAACATTCCTCCGTACTTCTAACATTTTCCCTCCGCCTTGAGCATCGGGCATCATCATCTGTCTCAACTTATACCGTCGTACCCAGTTATTAAGAAGAGCCTTTGCCGGTCGTAAACCCGCATCATTCATCAACGCTCCTTGAGGTGTTGTTCTAAAGCATCCGGTTACCCTTCTGCCCTGTTCATTCAACAACCTTTGCACCTCCTGAGCTCGATTTTCTTGTCCATGCCACCACAACTCAGACCCATACAACGCCACTGCCTGAACTGCCGCAACTTGAATTCTTTTGCATCCTTCGGAGCTTAATCCTTTCTTCGTCATCAAGGATCTCACCCTATTCTGCGCTTTCCTTGCTTTCGCTAAGGTCTTTTTCGTATGATCATTCAGGGTAAGCATATCATCCAGCCATACCCCCAACCATCTTGTTGCTTCTTTATTGTACGAAACCTCATGACTTCCTACCCTTATTCGGGCATTCATCTTCGGTTCCTTATTCTTTCTTCGTCGTGTAAACAACATCGCTTCTGTTTTTTCGATGTCGAAATGACAGGCATTTTTCTTTGCCCCAATTGTTGTTTCCGCGGCGCATCCCTCCAGTCGTTGTGTGCATTCCCCCACATTCTCACCTTCCACCACCCATGCCACATCATTGACAAAAGATATACCCTCGCTTCCACACTCTTTTTCTTTTTCCTCAACTTGGCCGAACAACCCCGAAAGGTATATCACGAAAAGTACTGGCGATACTGGCGACCCCTGCGGAACTCCTGTTTCCACATCCATACTATCTCCCTCCTTTCCGTCCATCGACATTATCACTTTTCTATCTTCCATAAAGCTTTCCACTGCCCACCTCACCAGGTCGGCTTCAAACCCCACACCGGGAAAAATGACCTTACGCGACGCGTAACTCATAGAGAAGCTGTTTCTGGGTCTGTGATCCATAGCATATTTGATGCGTGGCACTATGAAGTCCTATGGACCTGCGCATCGACTAGATTACGATGATACGCATGCAATTATGGGCGCTTGATACTATACATTATGCTGCATTCCACAAACTTGAAATCAAACTGCCAAATGCACTTCTTTGCACGCTCCCAAATGCGCTCTGAAGTACACACCTGATTGCACTCGACTGTACACTCCTAGCCTGCTTGACTTACGCTCTCAAGTAAGCTCTCAAGACGCTCTCAATCACACTCCCGAGCATCTCTCAAGTACACTCCCAATTGCACTCGATGGCACTCTCCCAGCCTGCTTGACTATACGCTACAAAGTCAACTCTTAAGACGCTCTCAATCACTCTCCCGAGCACGCTAGCACGCTCTCAAGTACACTCCCAATTGCACTCGATTGCACACTCGCAGCCTGCTTGACTATACGCTCCTAAGTAAGCTCTCAAGACGCTCTCAATCGCACTCCCGAGCATGCTCTCAAGTACACTCCCAATTGCCCTCGATGGCACTCTCCCAGCCTGCTTGACTATACGCTCCCAAGTATGATCTTAAGACGCTCTCAATCACACTCCCGAGCACGCTCTCAAGTACACTCCCAATTGCACTCGATGACACGCTCCCAGCCTGCTTGACTATACGCTGCCAAGTAAGCTCTCAAGACGCTCGCAATCGCACTCCCGAGCATGCTCTCAAGTACACTCCCAATTGCACTCGATGGCACACTCCCAATTGCCCTCGACGGCACACTCCCAGCCTGCTTGACTATACGCTCCCAAGTAAGCTCTCAAGACACTCCCAAGAACACCTCCGAGTACGCACCCAAGTACACCTCCGAGTCGCTCGCAAGTACACTCTCAAGAGGGAAGACACTCGCAATCTCACTTGACAATATGCTCCCATGTACGCTCCTGCATGCTCGATCCAGAGACCTCCTGAGTTGCAGAAGCCAGGCACCGGGAGGCGTGAGGCAGGTGGCGTATGGTGGGCAGTGTTTCGCAGGCGGCATGTGGCGTGTGGTGTGTGGCAGATGGCGGGCGGCGTATGGTGGCCGAAATCATGACCTCGGTCGATATCATAGTCTGAACCTTATCTTTAGCGCGGCCGTGACCGCGACCAGATCTCAAGATGCCTCATACTCATGGTGTTGACAATTGTAGCCTTAGATTCCGCAACAAATGTAGACAATTGGATCTTGGGGAGAGCAGATCTCCGACTCAGATTTTCCAGCGGAATCTAGTGCCCGCTTCCCATCGATTGTGGGCGTATGTGTGTGCATTCGGTCCGGGGCTGATGGGGAAGATGGCAATGGCAATGGTGATGGTGTTGGCGATTGTGATCATTGTACCAGAAGTACTTATACAAGTAGGTTGGCTACGTCAACATCAGCATCAAAGCTTCCACAGACTTAGAGCCTTCTACTAGCCAAAGCTTCTACAGACCTAGAGCCTTCTACTAGCCAAAGCTTCCACAGACCTAGAGCCATCTATTAGCCAAAGCTTCCACAAACTCAGAGTTTTCCATCGGCCAAAAGCTTCCCATGGAAAACTTTACTCCTCCCGAATATGCTCCTACATGCTCGATCCAGAGACTTGTTGAGTTGCAGATGCCAAGCACCGGGAGGCGTGAGGCAGGTTGCGTGTGGTGAGCAGTGTTTGGTGGGTAGAGTGTGGCATGTGACAGGTGGTGGGTAGCGGGTGGCAGGCGGCCGAAATCATGACGTCGGTCTATATCATAGTCGGAATCTTATCTTTAGCGCGGCCACCGAGACGAAATCATATCTTTAGCGCGCCCACCGAGACGAAATCTCACGATGCCTCACGACCATGGTGTTGACAATTGCAGCCTTAGATTTTGTAGGAATGGTAGACAATTGGATCTTGGGGAGAGCAGATCTCCAACTCAGATTTTCCAGCGGAATCTGCTGCTTGCTTCCCACAGATTGTGGGCATATGGGTGCGCATTTGGGCCGGGGCTGATGGTGATGATGGCGATGGCGATGATGGTGATGGTGATGATGGCGATGGTGATGACCGCGATGGTGATGGTGTCGGTGATGGTGATCATAGTACCAGAAGCACTTAGAGTCTTAGACAAGTAGGTTGGCTACATCAACGTTAGCATCAAAGCTTCTACTGACTTAGAGCCTTCTATTAGCCAAAGCTTCCAGACTTAGAGCCTTCCATTAGCCAAAGCTTCCAGACTTAGAGCCTTCTATTAGCTAAAGCTTCTACAAACTTAGAGTTTGCCATCGGCCAAAGGCTTCTAGTGGAGGAAAACTCTACTCCTCCCGAAGTGCGGCTCTCTCAAGCAGGCTCTCAAGCAGGCTCTGAATCAGGCTCTCAAGCAGGCTCCCAAGTAGGCTTCAGAGCCGGCTTTCAATCGCCAGCGGGTTGTCACGCAGACTCACAGCGATAGTGTGTACAGTACCGGTATAACAGCAGGTACTAAACACAAGTATAGGTCCATCGCTGGCCGGGAGCCGTATATAGTTCCATAGGCCCACGCGCACATCTCTATGAATCGACTATAGATGACTATAGGCTGCGCGTCGCGCAGGGGTCCACGGGAAGCTTGCTATGAGCTGCGCGTGTGCACGTGTGCGCGTAGCGCAGCCTATAGTTGATTTGCACTTTTGCCGATGCATTTCTTCCATTCTTTTTATCAACTTCCCCTTTGCCACATGTGGAAAGGCTCCCTTGACATCCATCAACAGCACTGCCGCGGTATTCCCCCTTCCCCATGCTTCTTCAACTCTCTTCATCAACCTTCCAACCGCGTCTATTGCTGACCTTCGCTTTCTGCATCCAAACTGTCCGTCGTGAAGTAACCTCCTCCGCTCACACTCCTCTGCTATTGTGTTGGCTGCCACCTTCTCAACAACCTTTCCCAGACAATTTAACAACATTATCACCCTATATGCCTTGGCGACTCCGTAATCTGGCTTATTCGGTTTCGGTATAACCACTCCCTTCGCTTCCTTCCAAGCTCGTGGATGTGTTCCTAACCTAAATGACGCTTTGACGATATTGATTATCCTTTGGGAATCGCAATCCCACAACAATCGTATCGCCTTAAAACCCAGCCTATCCGGACCAGGTGCCTTTTGAACTGACTGATTAAACAGAGCCTCTTGGATGTCTTCATCAGTAATCATTTTCCACATTTCTCCTCCCTCCTCTTGGGCCTTTCTCTCCACACCCTTCAAAGGTTTCGGAAATGCTTCATCTTTTATCAACTCCGCCTTATCCTCCCAGGACTCTGCCACCTCTCCAGTTTTAGATCTCAAAGTCTTTGTCGTTTGTTGTCCGCCTGGTTTCGTGTATCTCAACGCCTGCCAGACTTGGTCTCTTGTGGCCGAAGTTAGAAACTTCCTCCACATCTCTGTTTTCGACTGTCGGATCATTCTTCTGAGGTTGCTTCGCTGCTTCTTAACTTGTTGCTGCGACGCCTCCCCTTTCTTTCTAGCTCTTTTTATCGATCCCAAAATCTTCCGGTTTTCTGCGATCTCCGCCGTCCACCACCTCTTAGATCTCGGGCAAACCTTAATCTTTTTGCAGCACCTATTAAGATGATTAACAAAATTTCGCTGTATCCACTCAGCTTCCTTCTGTAAATCATCCTCACCGCTATTCTCATCCAAAACAGGTCTCTTTGAGCTCCTGTCCTTCCACTCTGTTTGTGCTTTTTTATAATTTTCTTCCTCCTCCTTCGACTTGAACCCATCAATATCCCATCCTGTAATCTTTCGCGACACTTTAGCTCCTTCCCCTTCGTCCCATCTTAACTGGGCACACACAACCGCGTGATCCGAAGTAGTTGCCAAATCTGTTGATATTTCCAGTCTATCAGCCATCGAGGCTTAGTGATGAAAAAATCAATAAGCGATCCCGAAGTTTCGCCGTTTCTCGTATTCGAATGGGTTTCTTCCCCGTCCGTAACATCAATCAAATCGTACTCATCCATAAGATTTCCCAAACAGTTCGGATCTCGTTTTGGTGGGCACTGCAGGTCCCATCTATCACTGTGAGCATTCCAATCTCCTCCCAAAAGAATCTTTTCCTGCTCCATAATTTCACTCCATCTTGCTGTCTGCGCCGGTCTGCCTTGACTTCTCACTCCCCCTTCTTGTCTCAGCTGATCGTACACATTCACCAATCTCATCTTTCTACCCGACGGGTACTGTATATCAAACACCTGTACGTCTCCATCTCCCCCCTTATCCACCTCCGAAAACTCCAGGTGTGTATCTCTTTTTATTGCTGTCATAGTTCTTCCTCCCCTAACCAGCCTATATCCTGGGTGACTGATGTTGTATCCTTCTCTCTCCACATACGGTTCTTGCAACATCACAACATCAGCCCCCCAAACAATTCCTGTCTCCAACGCCATCATAGTCGCCTCATACCCCCTCCCACAGTTATGCATTACGCATTTCACCATGACTTCATGGGGGGTTCTTGGGTCCCTGCATTGGAAGATTCTCCTTCAGTCCCTTGTGTCGCTACGACTTGGACTTCCGGCTCCTTTTCGGTTTGCTCAGCATCCTGAGCTTTCTATTCCGCTTCTGCAGTTGATGGCCCCCCATCCTCTGTAACCTTCAGTTTCTTTTGTTGATCGGTCGTTACATTCCGGCGATCCCCTTCTCTTTCTTTCCAGGTAAGCCTTTCTTCTCTCGCCGTCTTGATAGCCTCCTGTTTCTTAACGCAACAATTGGCCTTCACAATATGATTTCCCTTGCAGTTGACGCACTTGTCGACGTTATGGGCGCAGTTCTGTCCTGCATTAGCTTTGCAACCTACAACGTTGCACTTATGATCTTTCGTTAAATGTTTCCCCGCGCACAACATGCACGCCGGCATCTTCAAAGATCCACATTTCGCCTCAACATGTCCCCATCTACTGCACACTCCACAAAAAGAGTCCGGACCGGCATTCATAAATTTTTCCACATCATACTTCACTCCTGCTGCTCTCAATCCTCCTAGTAAAACTTTGTCGGCCATCTTACTACCCTTGACCGCAAACACAACCGTCAATGCCTTCTTTCCTTCCGCCTTCTTCTTCTGCACATCTTTCGGTCATCCAATCCAGTTGATGGCGAGGGGCAACACCACCCCCTCGTTCTCAGCCTGCAATTCTTGCCTCAATTTTTCAAGTCCTCCCCCAGTCTTCTTCCCCATATACCTATCAAAATTGACGCCGTGCATTTTAACTCTCTCCCAGAGTTCATTTGTTTCGATGTCCACTATTCCAGCGTCCACCTTTCTTGCCGCCTTTAGCACAATCTCTCGGTACCGAATCAACATTTCGGCCGTTGCTGCGGGAGTCGTAATTGTTGACAGACATCCTCGGGTATTCTTCGTAACTCCCTGGATGCGAACAAAATGTGGGACCTTTGCCTCGAAAAGTGCTCTATTCACTTCCGACGAAATGTCCAAATCTTTCTTCTGAGAAAGCGGGAGGCCATTATCCCTCTTAAAGGTGACTCTCCTCTTCTCCATCGAATTTTGTCCTGGGGGGACCGGCTTCATCTTCTGCTTCTTCTGCTGTCTCTTTACCTCGGTAAAGCCATCCGCCTTCATCTTTTGCTGCTGTCCCGATTGTTGTTGTTGTTGTCGCTGCTCGGGTTGCTTTTTTGATGGTGGTGGCGCTGCTGCTCTCTGCGCCCACGTCTCCTTCTTCTTCCGGCTTTTTTGCCGGTTGTTGTTGTACTGGTTTCTTAACCTCCGGCTTCTTTTTCTCTCCTGCCTTTGGTCCTCTTGGTGTTTCCTTCACCTCGGGTTTTTTCACCTCCTTCTTCTTTTGTTCCGGTACTGCTGGTGCTACCGGCCTTTTCGCAATCGTAATCTGTCCACTCGGGGTGAACCTCAGAAACTCCAGCCTTCTCTCTCCCGGTGAAATAACTGGAGCGTGCCTCGACGCCTCTAGTTCCTGCTCGTCCACCTGCATTTGTTCAATAACCCTCGCTACTTTCTCATTTTCCTCTTCTGAAAAAGTCGCCCCGGGTTCAAACTCCACGTCGCTCATCTCTTCCTCCTCAGAGGTGGTTTCTACCTGTTTCCCCCTTCGGATCTCGTCTTTTTTCCTACCTTCTTCAGCTGCATCCTCAAACCTCTTCACCACCCTGTCCGTCAGCTGGTCAACCATTTTTTCCATGCAATCACTCATTGCATTTTCAATCGTCTTAGCCATATTCACCGGAGCGATCTTGGCCAACTTCTTTTCAATCTTTTCCAACCTCTGGTCGAGTTTTTCCGCCCTCTTCTCATCATACTCCCTACTCAACTCAACCTCGGTTATCATCTTTTCCGTCATCCTGCGAATGGAGGGAACCCCCGCATCCGTATGATTCTGTCTTGCCGCCATAAACTCCGCCTGCTTTAGGCACCACTCATCATATCGCTCATCATGCAACTGATTTGTGGCCATAAAATCCCTCAGCCTATTAGTGTTCCGAAGATACTCACCAACAAAAGCTTCCAGATTAACTGGCCCATTCTCATTCGTCAACGTCTCTGCAGGCTTGGCCCAATTAGCCTCCAACCTTTTCCTGCTTGGCGTCTGCGGCATATTCGGGATTGGTCGATCGGGCGTTGCCGGCCTCCTCACTCCCTTCCCCTTATTGCGCTTTTTTCCACTTTTGGTTCGCGTCATGTAGGGCGACTCGTCCCTCCACTCCACCTCCGTCATCATATCATCTTCGTTGTCGCTACTATCGCTGATTTCGAATTTTCTCGGAATGGGTGTGTAGACTTTCCGGGTCTCTTCCATTCCCCCCTCTTCTTTGGCGTTTTGACTGGTATTTTCCTCCGACTGAATATACCTACGCGCAATAATTCCAGCACTTGCCCTGGGAGTCGAAAAAGGATCCTCCGTGAGAGCATTCAAAGCACTTAGAGGTAGCCCCATAAGGCTCCCCTCACTATAATTCATAGTTGGCAAAGGGGACAGAACCCTTTCCCTCGGTGTCTGCGACGGGAAGGAAATTTCGCTTCCCCCGTAATTCGTAGTCGGTGGCGGTGACGACAATTCAGAAGAATCGTCGCTTCCGTATCGTGTGATTCCAGTAACTCCAGTTTTTCCCGTCAGGTCGGAGTACGCTCTCATATCGTTCAGGTCGGTGGGAAGTTGTCCCGTTTCCACTCTGGAGGTCGCTTGGCTATTCTCGCGTCTCCTCAAATCATCTTCAACGCGGGCATACCGTAATCCCACCTCAAATTCCTCCTTCTTCTCTTCGTCCCTGAGTCTTTCGTACTCAGAATCTCCGTGAAGATCTCTCTCCATTTGCTCGAGGTCGCTCCTCTCACTTTGTGTTGCCGTTTCCGTAAGTGGTCCGGTAACCTTATCCATCAGCGCTCCAATACCGCTGGAAACACTCTCACTGACGGAGCCTGGTCCTGAAGGCGTCTCTGTCATTTTCCTGGCTCGCTCCGCTGCTTTCTGAAAGGTGGAGGTCTTTTTGGCTCCGAAGAGGCTCATCGTTGTCTGCTTCTAAGCGGTTGAAGTTCGTTCAACTGAAAACCGAAGCAAAAATTTTCTCGCGATGTCAAACTTGATTGGATAAAATCGGTCTTGGCAAAACTAAAAGGTGGTGTGGTGTGTTGTCGGAGGTGTCCCTATGGGTACAGGAGCGAGCCTGGTAAAGCGGGAAACCGGCGCCCAATCCCAATGAGAAGCAAAAAGTTACTTGCTACGAGATACTACCAGCTTAAGTGCGGGCATGCGCCCACTGCAATGTATCTCAAGCGCTTCAACCAGCGAGATAGCGACCAGTGCTGGTGGTGCGGGAAGTCGGCCCAGACGAGGGAGCACCTCTTCCGCTACTGCAGGAAGTGGAAGAAGGAGCAGCGGGAACTGTGGAAAGCAGGAGATACAGCCACGTGCAAGTATCCGAACTATTTTCGATGGAGAAGTGTAATCAGGCGGTAATGGACTTCCTGGCGGTCACGGAGGTTGGGAAGTTCCCACGCCGCTGAGCAGATCAGGGTGTACTTAGCATTCCTTCGTTTCTTTCTTTTGTTTTAGGTGCCGCCATTCATTTGCTTTCATTTCGTTTGTTAAAGGGGGAAGAAGAAGGGTAGAAGGAGGGGAGCTCCCCCACCTAGCCGGTCATCCGGAGGGGTACTGCCATACTCTAGCTAGAGTGAATGTAGAATGATTAAAACAAACAAAAAACGCAAGCAACGCTGGAGATGAGCAAAAGGAGCAGGTTGAAGCTTCTTCCGCCAACAGTTAGTCTCATTATTCTCTCAATTGACACTTCCTTGCTTTTGTTATTGACAACATGCTAACTTCAAGCAGAGAAGAAAAAGAAAAAGAAGAGTAAGAAGCCGAGGAGCCCTATCATCCCTCAAGATGCACTCCCGCCTCCAACTAGTCAAGAGCTTACGAAGTTCTTGGATGTGACGAAAGAACAACTCTCGATTAATTCCGTCTATAAGTACGTCAGCAATCACTCATTGTTGTCACGGTGGTGAAATACGAATAGTGTTCGCAGGAGGCGTAAGCCAAGATCGTGCCTCTTTTGAGGAACCAACCCAAGTTACTGCAGGCCAAATTAAGCTTCCGGATCTCATCTTAGCGACAAGTGTGACATTGTTAGTGTTCTCTTATTCATTTAGTCTACCTAAACCCGTGAATCGTTCTAACTTAAAGTAGAAGATAATCGTCGACTGTGGTTCTTAACGCTCCGCTTTATGTCGTAATGAATGTCCACACAGGTAATACGGCTATATAAAGTCAATCCATTAGCACGAGAGTGTGAGGGTAGTGTGCTGGCTCCTAACAATAAGGCTTGAAAAGGTCGAAGATTTCCCCGGGATCTGGCGCGTTTAGGCCTCTTGAAAATTGGGGTCACCACTATCATTCAAGATCACGAACAAAGTTTGCTAGACCTGGACGCAATCAGCTTCTGGGACTTAAAGGTGTCCTAGTCAAGGTCTTCTGAAGCTGTGATAGATTTAGGCCCGACGGTTGCCGGTGAACTATTTTCGAAGAGAAACACATATGATCGCCGGAGTGTATGTCAAATTAAGTGGTGAATTGTAGGAATCAAGACGTAATCAGAAAGCTCTTTCAGTAGGGACCTCACGACCGCTGTTTTGCCAATTTGTTACTGTCGTTGTGCTATCCAGCAAAACTGTACCGTGGGTCGGATTCTGGGGCTGTTTGGATGCCGTTACGACGGTTTCGGCATCTAAGATTCAAGCAAGTTAGACTTTCAATACGAGTCTTGAACCCAGTGTAGTGAGGACCCCTAATTATGTTGGTGGAAAGATGAGTTGAAGAGGACTTGGATGGTCGTTCACAACCATAAAGCTAAAATGCCCCCCGCCTGACGAGTGAACCTATCTCAACTTGGGGGAAAAAAAGTCAATAGTAATAGCAACACCTCGTTTCGATCGAGGGACCTCCGGGTTATGAGCCCGGCGCGCTTCCGCTGCGCCATGTTGCTTGTTGAATGATGATGCTAAAATTATTGCATATATGAAAATACTAGCTGTAGTCATATAAGAACTGCTGAGGCGAGAAGGTAAAATGAACTACTTAATGATGGTCTATTTTTAAGACTCAGTGCAAGAACTGTCGTGTCTTATATCTGCTCGCGAATTAGCCGCACTTGCTGCTTACATATCGATCTAACTAGGATATTGCAACGTGTCCATCCCTTGTTTCCCTCCTGTTCAAACTTGACGACTCCTGATTTCTAGGCAAGTAGTACACTATCGTTAATGTGAGAGGTGCAGAGAATATCTGACAACCATCTTGGGTTGGGAATGAGACTTCTGAGGCATGGTATAACACCGACTTTCTGAAATGTCCGGCAATCAAAGAGTATGCTTTGAATTCTCCTAAGGCTATGCCACCAGCGAAAGCGGACGCGAGGGATGCCAAAATAACACACTCGATCGACAAGAGCTCAGCCGTCTACCGCTAGAGTTGCTTGTCCGAGTACTATGCTTTCTGCTACATCAACTTCCGCGTTGCATCTCGCACAGTTGCAGCGTTGCCATTAACACAGGAGTTCTGGAGATCGAGATTTTCAATGGATGCTTCGTTGCTGTGAGTTTCATGATCCAGAGTTGGACAATATTGGGGTAAATTAGAAACAGATGCATAAAAACTTAGTCAAAAATGTCGACCCAATAGAGCCGGAACTTCAGGGACTGAGGAATAGGAAGGTGTGAAGGGCGCGCAATGGAGGTTTCCTAGCGAGTGTTGGGATTTAGAAGTCTTGGAAAGAGAGGAAAGAGAGTTTATCGCGGGGTGGGTGGAATATTTCCAGGTGCGCAAATATTCGGAAGAATGTCAGAATTGATGGCACACTCACATTGATTATCTTGTACACAGATTCTCGTTCTACCTTATCAATCGTATGATGGTGGCTAATTCATTCCTAAGTAGCGAGGTTCAACTTGAACACTCAGTGGATGCCAATACGGGGCATACATATTCGCGAGACGTTTCTGTACACAATAACTGTCTCCATCGTTCTCTCTCCACCTTCGAAAAAACACTAGGGGTGATATATTTTGAATCTACTCATCCATCAATCGACTAGAATCGCATTAATTCATATAATTATGGTTCCCGAGACAACACCCTCTACCGCCAATGAGATTACGATTATCGAAGCCATCTGTTTCCTAGAATTTCCAATGAAAACGACTTCAAGTTCGAGATCTGCAACCAGTGCTCGCCCACCAAGCTCTCGCGAGACAGCATTCAAACCAGCGATGTAAGAACGATCTCTCCTCCACTCCGCTCTTCATTAACTCACGTCCATAGGACTTGGAGGTCTTGATATGGAATACTAGCTGTTGCATCAGCATTTAAAATGATAGAAAGGGTTTACGTGTGTTATCCATTTCTGCAGGATCTATACGTGTCCGACAATATCGAGAAGATCCCGCGGCTGAAGGATGAACATCATATCAGTATCTGTATCTTAAGAGTTTGTTTGAATACAAATGGAACCTGGATCAATGGACGACCAGGAGGCGTATTTTATTGTTTGGGTAAAGCGGAAGCAAAAGTATGATCTCGTTTTCTCGGATATGCTGTTTCTGGGGGATAAGCAGAAGAGACTCCAAGGGACTTCAGAAATTGTGTGAAATTAAATATAGCGGCAATTATGTAGGATGACCCCTAGGTTCGGTGGGATAGAAGAACTAAATAAAAGATCGGTTATAAGTTTTATCTATGGTAAAATGTAGTCCATCTGCTGTCATCCGAGTCTCCCTTTACCACTCTCACCGCTGCCTTCACAGCTTCCATTTTACCCCGGCCTCCCTCTTGTCCTCCCTTCCTTTGTGCCGAGTCCCCTACAATCGGCATGACCCTAAATGTGCGTCTCACAGTAACCAGGTTCATCATGATGATGAAGGATCCTGAGATTGAAGTGGCGAGATTAATAGACTAGTGATGGAGAAAAGACTTCGCAGAGAATAGAGAAAGGAGCAGTAGTTATTGTAAGCGCAGTCTGCGGTGAGACGTACAAGTCGCTCCAGCGAAGGTCATTCTACAGACAAAAACTCGGACGAGGTCATCCTGCTAAATACCGTCCGGGACGAGATCATCCTACATAATTGCCGATAAATTTGTCTATAGAATATATGACTCTTACTATACAAATTCCAGTACTTCCTAGAAAGCTTTAGAGTAGTAAAATCTGAATGGAAAAGAGTCCGAATCAATATCCAATGCATCGAAATGTATCCTTATTGCTTAGGCCTCTCCAGGGAATACCTTTTTCAATACCCTAATCGTGAAAGGTGTACAGAAAGTCTGGACCGAAATTGGCAATTATCTGGCCGCCGTTGGCCATTCCAACTACCGGGAAGAGCTGTCCTGAGTCTTTGAACAACAGCGCACCTAATTATCGATGTTGGAATGAGAGTTTGCTTCATAGAAGTTGGCCGACGCGGGGAATTACCTTGCTTCTTTCCATTCTTTGTGAAGAATATCGAGTGGTTCATATTCAATCCACAACCGACAACATCCCCTTTGTAGTACGCTTCGTATGAGACTTGCCTGCGGCCTGAATAGAATATTCCTCCATCACTTCCATGATAACCCCACCACAGGTGTTCTCCAGACCCTGGCAGCCCGTTGAGGGGCGCCATGCCAGAGCTAAGTCCAAGTGCTACCATACTGCTATTATTATCAGCAACGGAGTGGAACCAGGGTTTGGGAAACAGGTACCTTTCAATTGCATCACTGATGATTGTAACCTCGAAGTACATTAATATTGATCTGCAGAACGGGTGATCTGCCTGGACAACGTAGCATAGCGGTCGACCGTCTGCAGCAATAGAATTCGGTGATTCTACTGATATCAGCTAAGATTTTAGAGTAAGAGTAGCTAGACAGGGATACCGCATTTGGCAGCTGTAAAGCTATGACTTATACGTATAAGTTTACTTTTATGAACCTCGCTCCATTTGCTGGGACCCTCGGTGGTAAAAGGCACAGGGATGATGTCGAGGTAACTCTTGAATAACGCCTGGACGCCGGTATCGCGACTAACATATGCTGAAAGCAACGGTGTCCACCCGTGGATATCCTTTGACAGGACATTCGCACCAGCTACAAGAAACACGCGAACTACATCTCTGTGGCCCTTCAAAGTCGCAACCTGCAGAGGTGTACCATAGTAGCTTGCTGGAAGCCAATTAAATTCGGTCCAACTTCCTTCTATTGCAGCACCATATTGTAGAAGGGGCAATAGTGATATCCAGGAACCCGCATTCTGCAGCTAAAAACAGGGCTGTCTTTCCCTCATGTGTTGTGTCATCTACAGTGTTATCTATTGAAGAAGGTTTGCGGACCAGTTGTAAGACCGCCGCCTCATTCCCACTCCTTGTCGCCAGGTGTAGTGCTGTCCACCCATCGTGGTCTTTCGCCTCGTGGCCTGCATTCCAGGTGAGAAGAAGTTCAACGGTTGTTTCTCTTCGGTTTCGAGCTGCCATGTGAAGGGCAGTCCCACCATGTTTTCCTTTCGAGTTGACGTTTGCACCATAATATAGAAGCATGCGTACTACGGTTATGCGACCCCTTCCTGCCACAAGATGCAGTGCCGTCCGGGAATTTTCGTCCTTAGCCTCGATGTCTGCGCCATAACTTAGCAGTAGCTGGAGGATAGTCTCATGCCCTCGATCAGCAGCAAGGTGTATTGGGGTTCCGCCAGATATACTCGCGGCCTCAACATCTGCGTTATAGTCTAGCAGCAGTTTGACTGTATTGAAATGTCCACCTCGCGATGCTTCGTGTAGTGCTGTCCGTAGGTTGTGGTCCGTAGCCTCGATATCCGCTCCATGATCGAGAAGAAGTCGGGATGCTCTGTAGTTTCCAGTTTTAGCTGCTTGGTGGAGTGGCGTCTGGCTGTGTTCGCCGCTCTTAATGTTAATGTTGATGTCATTCTGAAGGAACAAGTGTGTAATAGCATCCTTGTTTTTTGGACCGCCATGTTAAACGCATTATCCGATCTTGCGCCCTTTTCCAGTAAGATGCTTACTATGCTCGTGGTGCCGCCAATAACGGCAGCTTCTAATGGACAGATATCGTCACGGCCTTGATTATTAGCAGCTACGCCGCGGTCTAGGAGAACTCGTGCAATTGTATCTAGTCCATAAAGAGCAGCAGCTTGAAGTGCACCCTGAACTAAGACTGGCCGAGGTCCTTTTGTACTTATACCAAGTTTTATAATTGCTGATACTGTATCTGGGTCGTCGGGTCCCAATAGATTAATGGATTCAAAGACCATTTGGGTCAATTGATAATCTCTGTCATTCAAAGAATACAGCTCATCGGCATGCGTATCTGTTTGTGGCATGCTTCTGTCTTGGGCTTCTCTCGGGCCGGTGGATGGTGCTCGCTGCGGGGCCTTGGAACCCGAGACAGCAAGTCTCGCACGATTTTCGTCAGCAATAAGATGCTCTCGCCGCTCTCGTATTCGATTAAACTGTTCTAAGGTGTGGCTCGTCTTTTGGGAGTCCGCAGGTGGGCATTCTTCTTGCATTCGCAACGAATTTTGGAATTGTTCTTCGGCTTGATCTAGGTCGCCTAACTCCCAGTAAGTTAACCCTAAGTTCTCAGAGATATCAATGATTGCAGCGCCATTGTCACTCCCTGCAATTTGAGAGGCGTGTAGAGAATCAAGAAGCTGAATATATAGTGTCTTGGCCTCGTGCGGCGACTTGTTCGTCCTGTAGAAGTGCGCGAAATGCTTAAGAATACAACGCAACGGTTCTCGCCAACAGAATACTGGGTCTCCCCGCAAGATAGGTGCCAGATAGGCCAGAACGTGATCGATATGCCTTCTCAACCGCTGTGGTACTACGGCACCATTCTTCACATCTCCAATGTTCCGAGCTATTGCTAGCGCTGCAGTCATGGCATTTAGCTTTTGCTGATCACGACCTAAACGCTCGCGAGCCCAATGATGCACCAGTGGACGAATATCAAATTTCGGCAGGGTCTGTCGGAATGTGGCCTTCAATAAACAAAATCGCCTCAGAACATGCAGTGCTCTGTCACACCGCAGTGTGTCAGTCAGTATATCTCGAATCTTCCTTAGGTGTTTCTCTGGTTCTGAAGTTCCAGCCCGACAGGAAACGGTAGAAGCTGTGGGAGAAATGATATCTGTTCGAGATACGGAGAGGTCGAAAAACGATAGAAATGATAAAAGACTGGTCGCATCATTCTTGGGAGAGATTGCCTTGAAAGTTACTTCTAATGTGTTGAAGATGGTACCCGAATGCTCCGACTGGGTTGGGAGAATGATTTCGAGGGCCGAGGTACACTGTTTCTCGAATGTCTGAACGTATTCCTGAACCGGTCTCTTTGTGCAAAATAAATACGCTTCAGCTTGTTCAATGGCCATTGGAACGCCTCCAAAATTGGATAATAGCGCTTCGGCTGCCCTTAATTCTGGTTTTTGTAAGTGATAGATACAGCTGACATTGGGTTGCCATTTTACCCACCTAATGGCTGGTCAAAAATTTCCGGTAAACGATGAAACAAGAGCTTTAAGCCCATTTGTACGTTTAGACCGGAGAGTTCCAGAGAAATGGCCCAAGGAACGGAATCTCTTTGCTGGGTTGTGATCAGTATGTGGCCGTGTTTTGCCGAAGGGAAGCATGTTTTGATGTCGATCATGTCTGGAGAGTCCCATCCGTCGAAAACTAGTATCCAACGCTCGTTCTGGCGGCGCGAGAGATACCGCTTGACTGCTTGGATAAGGTCGTCTGTAGTTATGTCGAAATAGCCTAAGTTCTGACCAGAAAAGCTTGAATCCGCCCGCGGAAGCCCTATGGCTCGAGCAGCCTCCGCTTCCGTCGTTGCTGGGGACACAGCGCAAACGGCATGAGTAAGGTTCCTACCGATGTCGCGGAACGACAGGACGATATCTTTCTCCGATGACGATCTAACCCAGAAAACAGCTTGATAAACAGTATTGTAACGCTCTAGGTAATGCAAAGCCAGTTGTGTTTTCCCAATTCCACCTAGACCTGATAAGAGGATAACCCTTTGCCCATCTGCAGGGTCACCTAAATGCGCATGCAATGTCTCAATCTCCAATTCTCTTCCTACCAGTCTTACCAACCGTGAAGGAAGGTCGTGGCTAAGGTCAATATTAACTACTGTGGTCAGATTATGCCGGTACCGCCCAGTAACACCCAGGCTCACCTAAATCAGATGCACGTAGTGATGCGCCTGAAAGTGGTTAATACTACAAATTTCTTGCATTGAATTCTATGTATTACCTGGATTCCGCTGACGGAATGTGGTTGGTGCCTTATCTACAAGTTCCTCAATTCTCCGTCTAACCCTTTCATACTGAACATCATCTTCCTCACTGAACTTGCAGATGTCGTGGTGGTCTGAGTTCATTGGAATAGGTATTTCACCTGGGATTTGTAGTTTGGCTGACCCTGGTGGCACCACCTAATAATACCACAAATTAGTATGTATTTCACAGCGGTAGCCCGCTATTCTAGCAGACCCGGTACTTGATACAGACAGTCGCTTATAATGATGGACTATTGGACTTACCAGCGTCGTCTTCGAAAAGATCCCTTTACTTAACTTAGTTTCTTTTTGCTCGAAGCAGCTTATGACTGGAATAGATGAGAGAATCGTAGATGTGTCTTCTAGAAGGTCTTGAAGGGCTTGCGAATCGTGTTCCAATACTTCAAGAAGTTGCAAACTTGGTTTCTTGAAAGCAACTCTGGCCATATTCGCTACCATTTGACCGAATGATGCAAGCTCCGTCCCTCGGTGCGGTGTTCCCATGAACATGATGCCGGCAGTGGCAGTTTGAACTGAAAGAAACCTTGTATCGGGCAAAGCTAATCCCTTGCTCTAATGTGAATACCTGGCCAATGCATAACATTTGGGTGACTCACTTGCTTGACTACAATCCCTCCCAAAGAATGACAGACGAAGACGATTGGGCGTCGTTTTTCCTACGTAAGTACATGTTAACCAGAGAGCATGGCGGGAGAATATACAAATACTAAACACACTGGTTCGTCTTTACGGAGGTCTATGAGATCTTGAAAAAGGTTCATAGCACGATCTCTGATCCTTGCCGATGAAGCCTCGTTGATTACACTTGAATTGTAGCCGAATGTCGCGATCCGCGCATGCTTTATCGCATTGGGGAGGAGATCTCGAGGCCACAAAACGATTCTGCCGCCCGTAGATTTTTTGATCCAGCATTGGCCTGGGGTGGAATTAATACCATGAATGAAAATAATACTAGAATTCACGCTCCATATCAGTGTTCCCTGCATGAAAGCGGCGGCAAGCACATACTCTGTGTTAACGGGTCGGTCTCCTGCTCGGAGGACTGTAATCCCAATCGCCCGTGGTTCGACGGCAGCCTAGCCGTGGTCCCACGGGTTGATATTAGCGATCGCAACATTAATATAGACAATTACGTATGATCTGGCTGCATACGAGCCATTTGAGAAGCGGATGGTATCCACAGCGTCGCAATATTAATGTGGAGGAATGATCGAAGTCAGTGGTTTGCCGTGTAGAGCGGTGGTATTTGTGCCCCCCGACATCCTCACAACGGTTATAAAAGCAATTGTGCAAGTTTACTTTTTTTGCCAATGTGCGGTGAACCAATCAATGATGGTTAGTATATGAAAAACAAACCGCGAAGCATTTCTCCTAAGACAATTGATCTACTTTTAGACGCTCGGCGCTGCACCTGCAAGATGGAGCTGAAACTCCTTGAGGAGGTGAGTTTAGAAGATGAGTTCGGAAGGGTGGATGGATGAAAGGGCACTTTTGAGATTTGCAAGACCACGCCTGGGTACCGGGATCTAAGTAACTGCGCCGCTGCGCGACAGCCATCTGCAAAAGGTCGTCTGTGCCAATGACTTTTGCTATGGGGCTGTTGCGCAGCGGCGGTTTTCATGAGATTTTCGGCTCCGGATTGCAGCTGAGGGCATTTCCAAAGTCAAAATGTGAGCAGAGCCGCATCGATTTTTGGCCAGATTTTAGCTGTATCCCAAGCGAGATTCTCCTTTCTTTCTTACTCTCACACTCACACCACAAGCACCGTACAAGCCTCTGCCCGACCAGTCGAAAAAAAACCGAAACAAAACTGAACAAACAAAACACAACCGAATAAACAAAACAAAACCAAATAAACAAAACAAAACCAAATAACCAACCGACCGACCAACCAACCGACTGACTGACTATTCTACCGTTTTACCATTCCACCGTTCTATATACCGAATCAAAACACAATGTCCAATGCTACTCCCTTCGATGCTACTCCACTGGCACTTGACAACATTGTCAAAGGCTCAGGGGCTCAGATAGAAGGAGAGATGCGACCAAGTTGCTCAACCCATGAAGGGGACGCAGACCGGACCATCTCTCTTGCCTACTCTGATGTCACTGGGAGCGATGATATCATGTCACCAATGGTTGATGAAGGGACCCAGGTTGCACAATCAAGGACTACTACTGGCAAAAAGCGGCTTTCAAAAAAAGAACGGCAGCGAATGAAGGAGGAGAAGCAGGAAAGATTTGAACGTGAAAAGGCTGTAGGGCAAGAAAAGCGAAAAGACACTCGGGAAGCAGTAAAGGAGGCCGGACGCTTGGAAGGCCTTGTCGCAGCTGGTTTCGGTTACACTCAGGCTCTGGAACTTCTCAAAACTCGTGATGTCAGAGTCATCCACCGAGGCAATTGCCCTGATCTTGCAGCAACAATGAAAGAAAAGGCCTATGCTCCCAACGACCCAATTTTCTCCGATTTTCAAAGTCTTGGAGGACACAGCAGTGGTGCAATTTACATTCTGGACGAGGACACCCATGAGCTTGTTGCCGCCATTAGAATTACCGAAGTCAAGGACCTAAAACCCACCTCCAGAGCCAAGTTTCAACATATTTTTTCCTACTTCACACGAGATAAAGGCTTCCACCCCTCTGTTGCCAACAACCAGGCTATGATAGGAGGAGGTATGCGTGCCATTGGATGGCGTGCCTCCATGGAGCAGAATCAGGCTTTTGGAACCTATGTTCCCCGCAGCAGTGTGGATCCTTCTATCTGGTACAACCACACAGAGGGTGGAAAGGAGATCCACCGCATGTTTGCAGAAAGCTTTAGGGATATGGCACCAGGCCTGTTTGAAAATCAACAAATGGAACGATATGACTACAGTGTCCCAGCATTGGGGGTGGATTTTCAAGATGAAAAGAATAATCATCCTTATATCTTCTGTTCTAATCTTGCCTACACGTACAGTGAGTTTGAATTTTCTATTTTTTCTTTACAATATCTAACATTATGAATATAGATGGTTTTGAAAATACTGGCCACGTTGATAATGATGTTTCGATCTTTACACATGGCATTGGTGGTAATGTTGCTGCATCAACCGGAGAAATTTCCTCTTTTCAAGACGGCTTTGAAATGAGTTGTGGGTTCTTTTACATTGCTGATTATGGAATCATCTTTGATGACGAAAAGATTGACAGTGTTGTGGAACAAATTTGGCAGGGGCCTGTTCACGTGCATGCCACTGTGGCAGGTACAATTAAGAAAGAATTTACAAGATTTGGAAGCAGTACGCAGATTAACAAGAGGTTGACTGCTCGTGTTAGGAATTTCTTTATGTCTGGAAAGGGTAAAGTAGTAGGAGATAAAGAGATTCTGGAACAGTGTATGTAAGTAATAAAATAGCTAGAAATCATGAATATAGTTTATGATTTTCTGTTTCTTTCAATGTACAGCAGATATTTATAAAACATAGATGTAGATGCTTGGCAGTACACGCAGCAGTATTGATATGGGGTGGGTATTGGCATGTACTCTGCACAGACCTGGATTCATTTAGAACTTACTACAAAGGATTAGGTATGTAGCCATGTACATTGCGATGGTGTGCATAAAAGGTATACTAGTATAATTGAAATCTGAAAGTTGGACACCGTTGGATTGGAAATATTGAAATCAAATCATGCGTATTAGTAATGTGAGTGATATATCATGACTCTGGTACTGTGTTTTTCTCTGTTTGAACAAACAGTTATGGCTTGATTGTGTTGTAAGTAGTGTCAGAATCACTGCTGTTGCTTTTTTGAGTACCTCTGCATTTGCTCAAGCAGTATCTACATTATGCTTGGTGTTGTTGTTGAACTCCACTACCGGTATGTTAAATCAGTGGGGATTGAAGATAAACTTGTTTTCAGAGCGATTCCATGCAAATGTTGTCCAATAATGTCAAATTGAGCAACACAAACATGGTCCCTATTGCTTTATGCTGCTATATCTAACAGCACATGCTATGGTAATTCTCTATTTTGTTCAGATACATTATAATAGGCGGGGACCTGGTTAGATCAGCTTGGTGTGGATAGTTGGGCTCAGATCGCAAAATCTCAGCTCATCATCGTCAATACACTCTTCTATCACTAAGGTCGCGTCCCCTTTGCCGAATTCACCGTGCATCATCTGGGACATGAGATCTAGGTGTCACATACAAGTTGAGCTACCAATGGTTTTTATGGTACAAATGCTTGCATTACGTGAGTGGGATATGTCCCAGCGGCAACTGCCGGAATCCCCACTCAACTTCATCACCGCCCGGGCGCAACACCACACCAACACCACACCAACGATATTACAACATCTACAAATACGTTGTGAATCACTGGTACTTTACTTTCTAGCCATCCATCTCTTTCATTCTACAATCATGTACAGCTGGG
>Ga0307515_10007186_pt1 | contig 22080 bp, 15 predicted proteins | sample 17_EM_MG_FD_194513 | JGI IMG/M metagenome (GOLD analysis project Ga0307515, IMG submission 194513) | Populus trichocarpa ectomycorrhiza microbial communities from riparian zone in the Pacific Northwest, United States - 17_EM | ecosystem: Host-associated > Plants > Roots > Unclassified | place...
TTAAATATTCTGAAAGCTGATAAAACCAGCAAGGCCAGCCTGAAGGCCAAACGAAAAATGGCTGGTTGGAACCATAAATTTCTGTTAACGCTTATCGCTAATAAAAATTTCTAATGCGTCAGCCCTGTTCCGCCTTCCCGACTTTTTTGACTTTCCGACTAAAAAACTATCTTTGCCCCATAATTCTCAAGGGGTGCCTTGCTTTGGTATAACCAAAAACGAACTGCAGAGCGTTTTTAACCAAACTGAAAGACAGGCTGAGATCAAACCCATTGTTTGAGTCTTAAGTTCCGAGTTTAAAGTTCTAAGTCTTTTATTGACTTCCGACTACAGACTTCCGACTACAGACTTAAACATGCACCTGATCCGGGTAATGCCGGCGTAGGGAGAGGTAAACAAGTTAAGTGTACTGCCATTGTACCCTGGTGAGCAGATGGTTTAACTAATTTTTAGTTTAAAAATTTTGAAAAATGTATTCGTGGCTATCATGGCCCTGCTGCTGCCTGTTTTGGCATCGGCCCAACTTTCCATATCCGGAAAAGTAACCAATCAATCGGGCGAAGCACTGCCCGGTGCAACCATCACCATTAATAACCCGGCTGCCAGTGTGGTTGCCGATGCTGCCGGCAGGTATGGCTTTGCTAATCTTAAGCCCGGCAGCTACACGCTAAATGCCAGTTTTATTGGCTATCAAACCATCAGCAAAAACATCGTATTGGCTGCAAACCAGGTTATCAACCTGGCACTCGCTAACGGCACGCTTGCTGCCGAGGAAGTGACAATCAGCGCCACCCGCGCGGTTAAAAACTCGCCAACGGCATTTACCAACCTCAGCAAAAAGGATTTAGCAAAAAACAACTTCGGTCAGGATTTACCGTACCTGCTTAGCCTTACCCCATCTGTTGTAACCACATCAGATGCCGGCGCAGGTATTGGCTACACCGGTATCCGCATCCGTGGTTCTGATAATACCCGGGTGAATGTTACCATTAACGGCATCCCCCTAAATGATGCCGAAAGCCAGGGATCGTACTTTATCGACCTGCCCGATCTGGCCTCGTCGGTTGATAATATCCAGGTGCAGCGCGGTGTGGGTACATCAACCAATGGCGCGGGCGCGTTTGGCGGAAGCATCAATATCCAGACTACCACCCGCCGGGATACCGCTTATGCCGAAATCAATACTTCGGCCGGTTCCTACGGTTCTATCAAAAACACCGTTAATGCCGGTACCGGCTTACTGGATGGGCATTTTAGTTTAGATGGCCGTTTATCGCGCATCCACTCCAATGGTTATATTGACAGAGCTAAGTCCGATTTAAAATCCCTTTATCTTAGCGCTGCCTGGTATGGCAAAAACAGCACCATCAGGGCCAACGTAATATCGGGCCACGAGCGCACTTACCAGGCCTGGAATGGCATTGCCGATTATGTTATTGGTGATAATACCCGCAAGGATAACCGCACTTATAACGAGCTTGGCCTGATGGACGACGCCGGTAATTTTTATAAAGACCAGGTAGATGATTACCTGCAAAACCATTACCAGTTGCTATATGATCAGAAGATAAGCAGTAAGCTATCTTTTAGCGGGGCACTGCATTATACCAAGGGCAAGGGTTATTACGAGGAATACCGCCGCCAGGATGCCGTGGCCAATTATGGCTTAACCCCGGTTATTATGGGTACAGATACTGTTAAAACAACCGACCTGGTGCGCAGGCTTTGGCTTGATAATGAATTTTATGGCGTTACCTATGCATTAAAATATCAGCCCCAAAGCAACCTGAACATGACCCTGGGCGGTGCTTATAATGAATACAAAGGCGCGCATTACGGCAATATTATTTATACCAAAGAAAGCGCCGGCATTGGCCCCAACTACGAGTACTATCGTGATAATGCCAAAAAGAACGACTTTAATATTTTTTACCGCGCCGAGTGGCATTTAAACAAGGTGTTGCTTTATGCCGATGCGCAATACCGCCACCTTTATTACAATTTTTATGGTATCGACAAAAACCAGCAGAACGCGCAGCAAAGCATCGAGCTTAACTTTTTTAACCCCAAAGTAGGTATTACTTACCAGCTTAATGAGCAAAACAATGTATACGCCTCATTTGCGGTAGGCAACCATGAGCCAAACCGCGACGATTACGTAAACTCAACCCCGCAAGCCAGGCCAAAGGCCGAAAACCTGAAGGATTTTGAAGCAGGTTACCGTACTGTTGGCAAAATTTTTAGCGGCGGCATTAATGGTTTTTATATGCTATATAAAAACCAGCTGATATTAACCGGGGCACTTAATGATGTAGGCGGCGCCATACGCACCAATGTGCCGGATAGCTACCGCGCCGGTGTGGAGCTGGATGGTAAAGTACGCATAACCAGCCAGCTTAACTGGGGGATAACCGCTACATGGAGCGCCAACAAGATTAAAAACTATCACCAGTTTTTCTCTAATTACGATGACGGCACTTTGGTTGAAGAATCATTTAAAAAAACAACCATTGCTTATTCGCCATCGCTTACCGGGGCCAGCATCATCAGCTACAGTCCGGTTAAAGGCGGCGAGATTGCCTTTATCAGCAAGTACGTAAGCAAACAGTATTTAGATAATACCATGAACCAAAACCCGGCCGGTTTTAATATAGCGCCGGATAACCAAAGCAACCCGTATGCGGCCAACCGTTACCTTAAAAGCTATTTCACCAGCGATGTAAGGCTGCGTTATAACTTCAGCATCAGCCAGGTTAAAAATATTGGTTTGGGCTTGCAGGTTAATAACGTTTTCAGCAAAAAGTACGAGGCTAACGGTGCTACATACCCGGATATTGAAGGCGGCAACATGGTAAACTACAATTACTATTTTCCGCAGTCGCCGCGCAATTTTATGGCGATACTTAGTTTAAACTTTTAATACACACGAATGGTCTCGAATTGGGACGAATTTCACGAATCTGGGCGGACATACTGTTTGGGGTGGATTAGCAATACGGATTATTAAATTACATTAATTAAGAAACGCGTTTATGCATGATTTAATAAAGCTTTTTATTGATCAGATAAAAGAAACCACCTGGGTGCAATGGCTTGCCGTTGCCCTGGGTGTTGCCGAAGTTTTGCTGGCGCGAAAAAACAATATCTGGCTTTATCCGGCCGGTATTTTGGGCACCGCAATTGCTATTTATTTGTTGCTGGATGTAGGGCTGTACGCTGAATCGATACTGAATGGCTATTATGTAGTCATGAGCATTTACGGCTGGTGGTACTGGATAAAACGGCGCAACGAGCCGCCTGTAGAAATTTCATGGAGCACCAAAAACGAATGGGCTATAAGCATTGCCATATCTGTTATTGGCTGGGTATTTTTTTATGTGTTGCTCAAAAACCTGCCGGCTAAATATTTTACGCCATCAAACGTACCTGTTTGGGACGCGCTGATATCGTCAACGGCCTGGGCAGGCATGTGGCTGCTGGCCCGCCGTAAAATAGAGAACTGGATTTTTTTAAACATCTCAAACCTGTTTGCCGTACCCATCCTGTTTTACAAACACCTGCCCATGTTTGCGCTGCTTACCATATTTTTATTTGTTGTAGCCATTTTTGGGTACTTTGATTGGGGGAAGAAGCTGAAGGCCGAAGGCTTAAGGCCGAAAGCTTTACATTAACTCAAATTGCTTTAAGCTTTATGCTTTTAGCCTTAAGCAATACTATATGCGCCATCCATCATACTTACTAAAACCCGAATGGGTAAAAACAATCAGGGAGACTGCCGCCGAAGCCGAAAAACTGGCTATGCTGCACCCTGATCAATTGAAACTGGTTTACGAGCAGGGCTGGTTTAAATTCCTGGTGCCGAAAGCCTATTCGGGTTTGCAACTGCCTTTGCCGGATATGGTGCGGCTTGAAGAAAGCCTGGCCTGGGCCAACGGCAGTTTGGGCTGGGTGGTTACGCTTTGCAGTGGTGCGGGCTGGTTCGGCGGGTTTTTATCGGCAGATATAGCCCCGAAGCTATTGAACAACCCGGCATTGTGCCTGGCGGGTAGCGGCGCATCAACAGGTACGGCTACCATTACCGATGGCGGCTACATTATTAACGGTACCTGGAAATATGCCAGCGGCGCGCACCATGCCACCCATATAACAGCCAACTGCATTATCAAAAATGGCGACGAACCTGTTTTAGATGCCGAAGGGAACGAACTGATATTACCTTTTATTTTTGATAAAAAAGATGTGGAGGTGTTCCCCGCCTGGAAATACATTGGCATGATGGCCACCGGCAGCGATGCCTATAAAGTAAGCAACCTGTTTGTTAAAGCCGACAGGTGTTTTAAGATCGATCCTGATTATGCGGTAATCAACGAGCCTTTGTATAAATATCCCTTTTTACAATTAGCCGAGGCTACACTGGCGGCAAACATATCGGGCATGGCCGTACACTTCCTAGACCTGTGCGGACCACTGTTTGACGAAAAGCAATTAGGCAAACGGCAACCCGGCACCCATCGCGATGCCACAAAACAACTGCTACACGAACTTACCATCAACCTAAATACAACCCGCGCCGAATTTTATGAGGCAGTTGGCGCATCCTGGCAGAGTGGGTTAACAGGCCCCGCCGGGTATTTGAATGAAGTAAGCACTACCAGCCGCAAACTGGCCAAAACAGCACGCGAGAGTGTTGACAAGCTATACCCCTACTGCGGCCTGCAAGCCGCTAACCCCGATACCGAAATAAGCCAAACATGGCGCGACTTGCATACCGCAAGCCAGCATAGTTTGTTAAATAGCATCGGCGGGTAAATCACTATTTGGATATTTTTTCGGTTTTAAGTATATTTGTATACAACAGCTACAAGGCGTTTATGATCAGTCCATAAACGCCTTCACTGTTTAAAATCAAAAAGAGCAATAGTATTGATTTTAATTTAAAAATCTAATTTACAGCGAGTTAAACAAAATAAAAGAAATCAAAAGTAGCAAAAAAGTGTTAAAAAATATCGGAAAAATATGCAAAAGTATCCAAAAAGTATATGAAAAGTATAGCAATAGTATCCGTTAAAAATGCCTCTTGTTTTTAGGCTCAAACGCAAACACCCGACCCCAAAATTTTCTGTCTTGACTCTTAATTCTTGATTCTAATTTTGTAACAAAACCCATACTTAACATAAACTTCATATGGCTTTTTAATTTCATTGTTGATATTTGGCGATCCAAAAACAAAAAAATGAAGCTTAAATATCTATTGCTTTTACTTTTAGCCGCGGCCACCCTTTCGGCACAGGCACAATCTCACAAAAAAAAACATAAACATACTACCAGGAGGAGCAGCGATAGCGAAGTTACCTACCACCGCGAACGCGTTATGCCAATGCCTACCGGCCTGCCACGCCCCAAACTGGTTATAGGTCTTGTAGTTGATCAAATGCGTTGGGACTACCTGTACCGCTATTTTGACCGTTATGAAGATGGCGGTTTTAAACGAATGCTGGGCGAAGGCTTTACCTGCGAGAATACCAATATTGATTATATCCCGACGGTAACCGCCGCCGGCCACACTTGCATTTACACCGGATCGGTGCCTGCCATTCACGGTATTGCGGGCAATGATTTTATTGTACAAGCCACCGGAAAATCGATGTATTGTACGGATGACAGTACGGTAACCTCCGTCGGCAGCACCTCAAAGGCCGGGCAAATGTCGCCACGCAATTTGCTGGTAACTACCGTTACTGACGAGCTTAGGCTGGCAACCAATTTCCGCTCAAAAGTTATCGGCATCGCCCTAAAAGACCGCGGTGGAATTTTGCCCGCAGGGCATACCGCCAATGCGGCCTACTGGTTTGATGACGCCAGCGGTAACTGGATAAGCAGCACTTATTACATGACCGATTTGCCTGCCTGGGTTAAAAACTTTAACAGCCAAAAAATTGCCGAAAAATACCTTAAACAGGATTGGAATACCCTTTACCCTATAGCCACTTACCTGCAAAGTGCCCCTGACAACAGCAGCAAATACGAGGGCAAATTTGCCGGCACCAGCGCACCAACCATGCCGGTTAATACATCGGCCTTGTACAACGGCCATTTAGGTATGATCCGGTCAACCCCTTACGGCAATTCGATGACGCTTGATATGGCTAAAGCAGCAATAGAAAATGAGCAATTAGGCAAAAACACCGTTACCGACTTTTTAGCGGTAAGCCTTTCGTCAACAGATTACATAGGGCACCAGTTTGGCCCTAATTCTGTAGAGATAGAGGACACCTACCTAAGGCTTGATCATGACCTGGCCGCCTTTTTTACTTATTTAGATGGCACATTGGGTAAAGGCAGCTACTCGGTATTTTTAACCGCCGACCATGGCGCTGCCCATAACGCCAGTTTCCTGAAAGACCACAACGTACCCGCAGGAACCTGGGACGATGCTGCCGCGCAGAAAGAAATGAATGCTGCATTGAACGACAAATACAAGGTTCAAAACCTGGTTATCAGTATGGATAATTACCAGGTTAACCTTAACAATGCCGCCATCAAAAAAGCAGGCATCAGCGAAGGGGCCATAAAACTTGACTGTATAAGCTATCTGCAAAAACAACCGGCTGTACAATTTGCCGTTGATATGCAAAACGCCAACGACGCAACAATCCCTGTTGATTTGCGCAGCCGAATTATAAACGGTTACAACGCCGAGCATAGTGGTGTGATACAAATTGTATTAAAACCTGGTTATTACTCGGGGCACGGAGCAACCGGAACAACCCATGGCACCTGGGCGCCATATGACACCCATATACCGCTGGTATTTATGGGCTGGGGCATTAACCACGGCAATACCACACGCCAAACCCACATGACAGATATTGCCCCTACAGTGGCATCACTATTACACATACAAGCCCCCGATGGCTGTATTGGCAAAACCATCAGCGAGGTGGTCAGGTAGTTCAGTTGCGGGTTGCGTGTTTGACGGGCGTGTTGCCAGGTTCGGGAATTGATATTTTACCGGCAACACGCCCCGCGCAATACGAACCACATAGCCCGGTTAGGGAGCTTGTTTTGCCGGCAACACGCCCCCCCGCAACACGAACCTCGGAAAGCGTATATTTGCGTCTCTTTTTAGTTGATTAGTTACTCGTAATACGAACCACGCAACACGCCGCCGAAATGAAAAAATACGTCTCCAGGCTTCATTACATCACACAGGATATGCCGCAACGCAGCCACATACAACAGGTTGAAATTGCGTGTAATGCCGGGGCTAATTGGATACAATACCGCTGTAACACCAAGCCAGAAAACGAGCTTATAGCCGAAATTGACCAGATAGCATCTATTTGTGATGATTGGGGTGCCACGCTTATTATTACCAACCATTATCAACTGCTTGATAAAGTTGATGCCCAGGGTGTGCATATCGAAGATGATGCCGCCGATCTTGGCGCGATCCGCGAAGCGATTAGTGACGATAAAACTTTAGGGGCATCGGCCACCAACCTGGCCGGTCTGCTAAAAACGCAGCATCCAGGCGTAGTCGATTATTGTGTATTAGGGCCGTTCGCCCATACTGAAACCAGGCCGAATAATTTCCCCTTGTTGGGTTACGATGGTTACCGTCAATTGGAAAAAGCCCCCATTGAAATTCCGGTTATTGCAACCGGTGGAATCCAGCTACAGGATGTTGAACTATTACTTAAAACAGGCATTTACGGTATAGCGGTTTCATCGGCCATTAACCGTTCTATTGATCCTGCCGGAATGGTGAAGGAGTTTTACAGAAAGATATATTAACAAACTATAGCCCAATAGTGAATTTCGTTTTTGATATTAATAATTCTTAATAACTAAAGCGCGACTGCCTACATGCCAAAAACAACAGCAAAAATCGCAGGTCAAAAAAGGCAAGGCTTGTTTCAGCAATGCTCATTTAACTATAACAAAGAATATTTTAGTTCATTGAACAAAATGAGCCATTGATTTTATATATTGCATGTGAAATCCAATATATAACCTATATTTCTTTATGGAATCCTATAATAGACTGTGGCGGTTGTTCTTTGCTATTGCGTTAGTTTCAATCGCGGTTCAACAATTTATCTGCTCTGGTTTCAGGCCGGTTATTATGCCTCCCGAGCCGGCATTTATAGGCCAAAGTACCTTCTGCATGTGCGTATCCGGCATTTTGCTCATACTGGTATCTGCCGCTATTATATCGGGCATCAACTCGCACATTGTTGCCGACTACCTGGGGGCATTTATGCTGTTGATGATTATCCTTTCGCACGTGCCTTATAACATTAAAATAAACCAGCTTTTTTTAGCGGGATGGAACGATGCATTTAAATTGCTGGCTTTATGCGGCGGGGCCTTTATTGTAGCCACATCTATCCCGTCAGATAAGGTTAGCGGTATCGACGCCGTCACCGAAAAAATACGGCCGGCCGGGCCATACTTTTTTGCCACAACCATGATTGTTTTTGGCATCGAACATTTTATATATCCAAAATTTGTGGCGTTGTTGGTACCATCATGGATTCCTTTTCATTTATTCTGGGTGTACTTCGCAGGTATAGCGCTTATTGCTGCCGGCGCGGCCATTATGCTTAAATTTAAAGTAAAACTTGCGGCTTCCTTGTTAGGTTTAATGTTGTTTTTATGGCTTATCATGGTGCACATCCCACGCGGGCTCGATACTTCCATAGTGGATAGGGCCAATGAATGGACAAGCGTTTTTGAGGCCTTAGCATTTAGCGGCATAGCGTTTTTAATAGCCGGCACTTATAAACCAGCGCAAACGGCGGCCAGTCAATAATTGGTCAAATCAGTTGCGTGTGTTTTAGCTAAAATGGTTTTGTTGTATATTCACGCAAAATTTAAAACTCATGACAGCTCTTAGCTTTTTACAACATCTCCATTCGGGTTTCAGGTATATTGTACTGGCGTTAATCTTAGCAGCCATTATTGGTGCGTTTATTGGGCTGACAGGGAAAAAGCCTTATACCAATGGCAACCGCAAGCTTAATTTGTTTGCCATGATATCGGCACATACGCAGCTGCTTATTGGTATAGTACTTTATTTTGTAAGCCCGCTGGTACAGTTTAACAGCGAAACCATGAAAAATAAAGTGACCCGGTATTTCACTGTAGAGCATTGGGTTATCATGCTGATTGCACTTGCCTTAATTACCATTGGTCATAGCAAATCAAAAAAAGCAGCTATCGGCGAAGCCAAACATAAAGCCATTGTTACCTTCTATTTGATAGCTTTAGTGATAATTTTAGCCGGTATTATACTTATCCCACGTAGCTAATAGGATTTAGCAACAAATAAACTTTCAAAAAAATTTGATAATTCATTTTTCTTTATAAATTTGTGCCCACGATGATTAAAAACACAAATAAAAATAGCTGGTGGCACCAATTAAATTTGGCAGCCGGATACGTTTTTAGTCAGCGATGATCTAATCAATTGTAAACCTAAGTGGAAAACCCGGCGACCCCAATTCGCCGGGTTTTTTTATTTATATATTTTTTGAAAACATAACATGAGCATTTTTAAAATAACAACTACCTATAAAAAACTACTGGCCGATACCACAACGCCGGTGAGCATTTATCTGCGCCTGCGCGATGTATTCCCCAACTCGCTGCTGCTGGAAAGCTCCGACTATCATAGTCGTGAAAACAGCTTAAGCTACATTTGCTGCGAACCTATAGCTGGCTTTGTACTCAACAACGGCATACTAAAAAAGCATTATCCCGATGGCAGCAACGAAAGCCTTGAAGCCGGCAGTTTTGAACTTATTGACCAGCTTAACCAATTTGTTGGCAGTTTTGAAACCGACCCCAATCCGTTAAAAATTATATCGAACGGATTGTTTGGCTATTTCACTCATGAGGCAGTTGAACATTTTGAAACCATCAAACTAAAACAAACCGACGATAATCCCCGGCAAATCCCGGTAATGCAATACCACATTTACCGCTATATTATCGCTGTAGACCACTTTAAAAACGAGCTTTACATTTTTCACAACCAAGTCGAAGGCGGCCCAACCAACGGCGGTATCGAAAAACTGGAATACCTCATCAAAAACAAAAACTTTCCCGAGTATAGCTTTAAAAGCAGCGATGTGGAAAAATCAAACCTTACCAACGAGGAGTTTATCGCCATTGTTGAAAAAATGAAGCAGCATATTTACCGGGGCGATGTTTTCCAGATAGTGCCGTCAAGAGCATTCTCCCGTACCTTCCAGGGCGATGAGTTTAACGTGTACCGGGCTTTGCGCTCTATCAACCCGTCGCCTTATTTATTCTATTTTGATTATGGTGATTTCCGCATCTTTGGCTCATCGCCCGAAGCACAAATCACTATCAAAAACAATGTAGCCAGCATTTTTCCTATCGCCGGCACTTTCAAGCGCAGCGGAGATGACGTGAAAGATGCCGAGATAGCCCGCAACCTGGAAAATGACCCTAAAGAATCGGCCGAGCACGTTATGCTTGTCGACCTGGCCCGTAACGACCTGAGCCGCCATTGCGAGCAGGTACAGGTTAAAGCGTTTAAAGAAGTACAATATTATTCGCACCTTATCCACCTGGTATCACATGTAAGCGGTAAGTTATTACCCGGCGTGTCATCCTTCAAAATAGTTGCCGATACCTATCCTGCGGGCACCCTGAGCGGGGCGCCGAAATACCGGGCAATGGAAATTATTGACGAAAATGAAAAAGCCAAACGCAGCTTTTATAGCGGCGCCATAGGCTTCATGGGTTTTAACGGCGAATTTAACCACGCCATCATGATCCGCTCGTTCCTAAGCAAAAACAACACCCTGCACTACCAGGCAGGGGCCGGCATTGTAGCGGGCTCTGTTGCCGAAAGCGAACTGAAAGAAGTGGACAATAAAATTGCAGCATTAAGACGTGCTGTGGAACTGGCGGAAGAGCTGTAGGCGAAGCCCCCTAACCCCCTGAAGGGGGAACGATAATGGATAATATAATAATTAAGGAAGTTTTTTAAAGACATATACAAATGAACGAACATACAAACTCCCCCTTCAGGGGGTCGGGGGGCCTGAGCATCCTGATAATAGACAATTACGATTCCTTCACCTATAACCTGGTGCATTTGGTTAACGAGCTTGGCCTGCAGTGCGAGGTTTGGAGGAATGATAAATTTGCTTTGGAAGATGTGGATGCTTATGACAAGATCATCCTATCCCCTGGGCCGGGCATCCCGTCCGAAGCTGGTTTGTTGCTGGATGTGATCAAAAAATATGCGCCAACCAAAAGTATTTTTGGCGTTTGCCTGGGGCAGCAGGCCATTGCCGAAGTATTTGGCGGCAGCCTTTATAACCTGAGCCAACCCATGCACGGGATTGCCACCCCCATAAAAGTGACCGATACTGACGAGCAATTGTTTCGCGATTTGCCCGGGAGCTTTAAGGTGGGGCGTTACCATTCATGGGTTGTAAGCGCGAATGACTTGCCCGAAGTATTAAAAGTAACGGCTATCGACGAGGAGGATAATTCTATCATGGCACTATCGCACCGCGAATATGATGTGCGCGGCGTTCAGTTTCACCCGGAATCGATATTGACCGAGTATGGTAAAGAAATGATGGGTAACTGGCTGAATGGCTAATTAACAGATATTGATAACTTTGCGAAAATGTAATGAGATATAAACAACCGTCATTGCGAGGCACGAAGCAATCCCCGACATGCCAAGTCCCACATAGTTCAGGATTGCTTCGTACCTCGCAATGACGGTCCTATTATAATTTGATCTATGACGATACTTGATAAAATAGTTGCCAATAAAAAAAAGGAAGTGGCATATGCCAAAAAACGGACATCATATATTGAGCTGGAGGAATCTGAATATTTCCACAGGGAAACATATTCATTCAAAGATTTCCTGCTTGATCCTGCCCGTACAGGTATAATTGCCGAATTTAAGCGCAAATCGCCTTCAAAAGGCATTATCAACGATAAGGTGAGGGTTAGCAAGGTAACAACCGATTACGCTGCTGCTGGAGCTTCTGCACTATCTGTTTTAACCGACCGCGATTTTTTTATGGGCCGCAAAGCCGATTTAAAAAGGGCACGTTCTGTAAATAACATCCCGGTTTTGCGCAAGGATTTTATGATAGACGAATACCAGGTGATTGAAGCCAAAGCATTAGGTGCCGACATTATCCTGTTGATAGCAGCCATACTTACCCCCACAGAAATTGATAAGCTGGCCACCCTGGCCAAAAGTTTAGATCTGAATGTACTGCTTGAGGTACATAACCTGGAAGAACTGGAGCGCAGCATCCACCCAAAACTGGATGCCATAGGGGTAAATAACCGCAACCTGGCCGATTTTACAGTATCTGTAGAAACATCCTACCAGCTGGCCAAACATATTCCTGCCGAATTTATGAAGATATCTGAAAGCGCCATCAGCGATCCGGAAACCATCAGGCACTTGAAGCTGGCCGGTTTTAATGGCTTTTTAATTGGCGAAACCTTTATGAAACAGCCAGACCCTGGTTTGGCTATGCGGGATTTTGTAGCGCAGTTGTAAAAAAAGTTACAAAGCAGTACAAATTTACGCGATTTCTTTTGCACTTCAAAACCGCCCTTTATTCATGTATTAATAGGTACAAACAAGCAATTATTTGATGCTTTTTAGTAACAAATGCGCTATTTATTGACACAAAAAGTACATTTACTCACAAAAATAAATCGTACTTTTTTTTGCAAAAAACCCAAAAAAGCAGCTTGAATAACCGGATATTTTGGGTTTCAAAACCATCAGCATTGCCACTGTCTTGCTCCCGGGCTGAGGGGATAAATTAAACCGGCCGATAAAATAAATTAAAAACGGGTACCTATCAAACTTGTAACAGGAACCGAAAAAATGCATAAAAAAAGCTGGGCCGCCAATTGGCAGTCCAGCTTTTTTTATGGGTACTATAAATTAGTGTTTATCAAAGAACAATTTGGTGGTAACCAAATCACCTCCTATAGCTGTTGCAGCTTTGTTATAGTTGGTTACATTCACGTTTTGCTCATTAACGGGATATGTAAAACGAACCGGAAACTCAGTTTGAGCTGTTGACGGTGCAGTAAGCACAGGGTAATCAAGCCTCCTTGTTTCTGTCCATGCATCCCAACCTCTGTTATATAATGCAAGGTATTTCTGAAGCCCGATTTTATGCAAATCGGTACCGCCTGTAGCTGTTACAAACGCAACGGTAGGTTGTAACAGATAGGCTGCTGCTGCTGTTGCAGATGCGCCCCAATAAGTTACAGAAGCTGTTACCGCGCTGTTATAGTGTCCGGCAACCGAACCTGCAACCGCATAGCCTCTTGATATCGCCTCGGCAAGGTTAAACTCCGTTTCTGAGTAATCTAACAGTAAACCAGGGAAATCAGGGTTGGTTATTTTTCCGATTGAAGAGCTAACCAATAGCGGGCCTGATGGCTTTGAAAACAAGCTAAAAGTTGCACTTGATCCTGGATCTGCACCAATATAAGTACCGGTAGAATTAACTGTAAAATAATATGGAAGCCTTGGATCAGCAAATGCGGTTTGCGGTTTTAAAAGCGCCATAGTAGTACTACAGGCAACAAAATCCTGTCTTGCACTTTGTACTAAATCAACCCATACCGGGTTGGTATTTGGCGGACTGGTTAAATATTGAAATTGAGCATTGTCGCTATTTGAGGTAAATACCCCGGTAGCAACTGCCGATTCAACAACTGTTTTGGCTTTTGCATTATCCAGGTCGGCTATGGTGATACCCATTTTTAGTTTAAGGGTAGCGGCAAATTTTTTCCACTTGGTAACATCGCCACCGTAAATCACATCTGCCGAACCAAAGCTTGCCGCGCCGGTATTTAGTGCCGCAATATCAGCATCTAACCGGGTTAACAAACTGTAATAAACTGTTTTGGCATCATCAAACCTTGGGAAAGGCTTGCTTATATCCAAAGCATCGGTATATGGGATATCACCAAAAGTTGTTACGAGGTAATAGTACGTATATACCTGCATAACATCAGTAATAGCAATTTCGTTTTTTTGTATATCAGCACCGGTTACGTCGTTTGGTATCAGCACTTTTGTACGTTCGAAATTATAAAGCACATCCCGGTACAATGCATTCCATATACCATCAGGGATAGAACGGGTAGTGATATCGTAGTTACTCTCGTCGGTATAGGTTGTTTCCTGCCATTGCTGCTCAATCAAACGGAATATATTTAAATTTACGTTTGATGATGTTACAGTGTTACTTAATCTTCTCTGAGCATTGGTAAACAAGGCGTAAGAAGGAACTATCGACGGATTCTTCGGGTCATTATTCAGACTCGTAAGATCCTTTTTACACGCCGAAAACAGTATCGACGTCAGTAAAAATACTCCTAATATTTTTTTCATAATTCTTTTACTTAAAAACGTAATTTCAAATTCAGTGAAATGGTGCGTGTAGTTGGATAAGCACCTACCTGGTAGCCTTGTAAATTGCCGGATGTCAAACCTTCTTCAGGATCTGAGTAAGGTAAATTTTTATGTATTATCCACAAGTTTCTTCCAATAAGCTGGAAGGTAACTTCCTTAATCGGGCCAAGGGTTGATATCGTTTTTTGTGGCAGAGAGTAGCCAATAAGGGCTTCCCTTAACTTTACATAACTCGCATCATACACAAAAGCTTTGTCGGGCAGGCGTGCATAACCAAAAGCACCATAGTTACTTGCACTTACACGTACAGTATTTGGCGCACCACTTTCAGTTACACCTGGCCTGATAAACCCACCGCCATTAGCAAGTGTATTACGTACAGGGTTTCCTAAATCGTTGGTATAAACTGTTTCAGGATACAAACCTGTAGCTAAGCCATAGTACATATCTGTTGAAAATACAGAACCGCCTTTCCTGATATCTACCAGGAAACTAAGGTTAAAGCCTTTGTAAGTAAAGCTGTTATTAATACCACCTATCCAATCAGGATTTGAATTACCAATGTTTTCATTAGGGCCGCTTTGTAAATATTGGCCGTTAGCACCAACAATCTTCTGTCCGTTAGACGCGTATTTATAATCAGTACCCCTTATCATGCCAAAAGGCTGGTTTAAGCTGGCGTTAATTGATACACCACCCTGGTAGCTATTTAGCTCCAGGTTTTTAGACTCTTCGCCTGTACCATCTTTAAATAACTCGGTAACCTTACTCCTGTTTCTTGTAAAGTTCAGGGTCATTTTCCAGTTAAAATCCTGTGTGCGGATAGGGGTGCCGTTTAATGATAACTCGATACCTTTATTTTTAACCGTACCGGCATTTAAATAGCTGAAAGAATAACCTGTAGCCGTTGATACGTTTACAGGCAATATTTCGTCAAAAGTTGATGTTGCGTAGTAGCTACCATCAAAACCTAAACGATTGTTAAAGAACGACAACTCCAAACCAACCTCGGCACTTTTTGTACGCTCTGGTTTTAAGTTAGGGTTGTTTTTGGTTGTGTTAACAGCCGATTGCGGGCTTGAGCCAAATGGCGGGATAATAGAATAAGTATCATTAACGCTATATACAGGGGCATCTGCACCTACCTGTGCGTAGTTGGCCCTTATTTTACCGTATGATAACCAGGTATACTGTTTCAACAATTCAGAGAAAATGAAACCGCCTGCTACCGAAGGATAGTAATAAGTGTTATTGGCCTTTGGCAGGGTCGAAGATTTATCTCTCCTGATAGTTCCATCTAACGTAATTAAATTGTTATAGGTAAGGGTTGCTCCGGCAAAAATACCATCAACCTCTCTAAGGCCTTTGTACTCTACAGGGGCGTTTGGCGTATTTAAAGAGTTTGAAAGCGAGTATACACTTGGAACAATTAAACCACCATTAGTTACTGAATATACACTTTGAGTGTTTTCTTTCCTGATGTTTGTTCCTAACAAAGCTTTCAGGTTGAAAGATTTTGATAGGTTTTTATCAACGTTTGCTAACAGGTCATAGTTAGTTTCAGAAAAACTCTTGTTGTTTCTTGAATAATACGGCACACCAACGCTGCTCACGTTCTTGCGTTCCTCATCTAATTCTGTATATGAATCTAACGAAGTTCTGCCTGTAATGGTTAACCAGCTAACGGGTTTGTAAGTAGCATTAACGTTGCCAATATAGCGGTTACGGGTATCGCTTTCAAAGTTCTGGTAACGCACATAATATGGGTTATCCCAAAATATAGGGGTTAAATTACCTGCTAATGGATCAGCATAGTTCCAGGTAATGTTTTTACCTGTTCTGTCATAAGCAGCTTTCAAAGCCTTAACATCATTATTTACTTCCCACCACTGTCTGAAGTTGGTCATAACGTTCCTGGCGCTTGCACCATCATAACCTGTTCCAGGGCGGCCAACACCATTAATATTGTAATAATTAACGCTACCACCTACTGATAATTTAGATGTAATGTTATAAGTTCCACCTAAATCGACTATGTTCTTTTTGATGCTACTGTTAGGAATAATACCATTTTCATCATTACGGGTAAATCCTAATTTGAATGATCCTCCATCGGTTCCGTTGGTGATCATGATACTTTGGTTATTTGAAACCGGTTTCACAAAAAACGAAGTAGGATCGTTTGTTGCTGCTACCCAAGGGGTAGCTTTACCAAAATTGGCCGACGTTTTATCAAAAGCATCCCATTGGTAAACCTTCAGGTTTGGATCAAATTTAGCACCGTATGATGCATCCTCTGTTGTTGGAGTAACTAAATCATTTTTGCCATCTCCGTTTACATCTCCGTAAAAGAAGTATCCGGTTGGGTCATTGTAGTAATTACCGTAACCTGCGCCATAGCTGTGTTGATATTTTGCAAAAGTAGATTTATCTACTTCGCCAACGCTAACACTGCTGTTAATTGTAATACCAACACCCTTTTTTGCTTTTTTACTGGTGATTAAGATAACGCCGTTACTACCGCGTGAACCATAAAGCGCACTGGCTGCAGCTCCTTTTAAAACAGTAACCGACTCAATATCGTCAGGGTTAATATCTGATGAAGGGCTTCCGTAATCGTAACCGCCACCACCAGACTGCTGGGTAGAGCTGTTGTTATTGCTGTTATTTACCGGCACACCATCAATAACAAACAACGCCTGGTTGTTTCCTGTTATTGATTTTACACCCCTTAATACAACGTTGGTAGACGAACCCAGGGCGTTGTTTTGGCGGATCTCTAAACCGGCAACTTTACCTGACAGGCCATTAACAAAGCTTGAAGACCGCGTTTTGTTAACCTCGTCGCCCGATACTTGTTGGGCAGCATAAGATTGCTGGTTGCGGGTCCTGGAAATACCCAATGCACCGGTTACCACAACTTCGCCAAGTTGCTGGCTTGAGGCCACCAGTACCACATTCATCGTATTACCGCTTACAGGCACAGATTGTGTGATGTAACCAATAAAACTAAATGATAGTATTGTGTTGTCGGGCACGGATAGGGAGAATCTTCCGCTTACATCGGTTTGGGTACCGGTTGTTGTGCCCTTAATGCTTACTGATACCCCCGGCACCGGTAAGCCATCTTCCTTGGCCGTAACCTTTCCGGTTACGGTATGGTTTTGCGCATAAAGCTGTGTTGCAGCAAGTAAAAGAATGCACAAAGTCGTAAGTAGACTTTTTTTCATGAATAATGTGTTAGTTAATAGTTAAAAACTTTAAGAGGTTAAATCTATATGGGATTTATAAAAAATCAAATAAATAATTGTAACATTTCGTTTACATAAATATTATTTCACAAAAAGTATATTTTTCATAAAAAGTTCATAAACATTTATTTTCTTTGCATGTTCTTACGCTATTACTAAATCATTTAGTTAATAATAAGACAGTTAATAAAGTTAATTAGAACAGGGAAGATGCGCGAGGCATTTTCCCTGTTTGCTTTTATTACCTATTCTACAAAATGGGCCAAAAAACAGACTTCATTCTTCATAAAAGATAAGACATACCATAGCCAATCAAAGCACCATTCACAGGCAAACATTTTAAAGCACAATAAGTTCTTTATGCAAATATGCCAACATAGCCACAAAAAAGCTTGGGAAAGCCGACCAAAATGGAGTTATTAACTAATATCTATTATTGCAAATAATTCATATTAAATAACACTTTCTTTAAAGTAAACAAAATGTTACAATTCATTAACTCGTTGAAAAATAAATGGTTAATAAAAAAGGGCTTGTGAAAACACAAGCCCTTTTAAAACCATACAATATTGGGAATTATTTTTCGTTGCTCATCGAAAAAGGCACATCGGCGTCTTTGGTGCCACGTTCTTTATTGGGGGTGGCAATCATATCAAAATTCAATTCGGCACCGCTTAAAAGGCCTTTATGGCTCACCCAGTTATTGGTGTAGGGCTTGCCATCAATAGTCAGGCTGTTTACATATTTGTTGGCAGCACTGTTGTTGGGCGCGGTAATAGTCACCGTTTTACCATTCTCTAAATTGATGGTTACCTTTTTAAATAAGGGCGCTCCTAACACGTACTGATCGCTGGCAGGCGTTACAGGGTAAAAGCCCATGGCCGAGAAGATGTACCAGGCCGAGGTTTGCCCATTGTCTTCATCGCCGCAATAACCATCGGGGGTAGCTTTGTACAGTTTATTCATGGTTTCGCGGGCCCAGTATTGGGTTTTCCATGGCTGGCCTGCATGGTTGTACAGGTAAATCATGTGCTGGATAGGTTGGTTGCCATGCGCGTACTGCCCCATGTTGGCTATCTGCATCTCGCGGATTTCGTGAATAACGCCGCCATAGTAGCTATCGTCAAACGTGGGCGGCATGCTGAATACTGAATCGAGTTTGGCTGCAAATTGTTGTTTGCCCCCCATCAGGTTTATCAAGCCCTGTATGTCATGAAAAACGCCCCAGCTGTAGTGCCAGCTATTACCTTCGGTAAAGGCATCGCCCCATTTAAAAGGATTAAACGGCGTTTGAAATTTACCGTCCTCATTTTTACCGCGCATCAGTTTAGTTTGCGGATCAAATACATTACGGTAATTCTGGCTGCGTTTTTTATAAATATCAATCTCTGATTTTGGCTTGCCCAAAGCTTTTCCTAATTGGTATATGGCAAAATCATCGTAAGCATACTCTAAGGTACGTGCAGCATTCTCATTTATTTTAACGTTGTAGGGCACATAGCCAAGGGTGTTATAATATTGCACTCCCCTGCGGCCGGTTGCGTTTGGCCCTTCGTTGTTGGCACCGTGTTTAAGCGCCTGGTACAATGTTTCAATATCGTAACCACGCATACCCTTCAGGTACGCTTCGGCAACTACCGAGGCCGAGTTATTGCCTATCATACAATCAGCATAACCAGGGCTCGACCATTCGGGCAGCCAGCCGCCTTCTTTATAATCATTTATCAGGCCTTCCTGCATCTCTTTATTGATAGACGGATAAACCAGGTTCAGGAACGGATACAAAGCCCTGAATGTATCCCAAAAGCCTGTACCGGCAAATAAATAACCGGGCATCACTTTACCATTGAAAGGGCTGTAGTGAATTTTTTCGCCTTTGGCATCTATCTCGTACATTTTGTTAGGGAAGAAAAGCATCCTGTACAAGCTGCTGTAAAATGTTTTGGTTTGCTCTACGGTGCCGCCTTCTACATTCAGCCTGCTCAGGGTTTTGTTCCAGGTGTCTTTGGCTTTTTGGCAGGTAACTTCAAACTTATCGTCGGCCAGTTCGCGTTTCAAATTTATTTCGGCCTGTTCAATACTTACAAATGACGAAGCAACTTTTAAATGCACCTGCTCGCCGTTGGTGGTTTTCAGGGTGATAACCGCGCCCGCGTGGTCGCCCGTATATTCCAGCTGGCCGTCGTCTTTTTTCCAATCGTGCCATGCCGATGCCAGCGCGAAAGGTTTATCTACATAAATAACAAAGTAGTTTTTGAAGTTAGCCGGTACAGCGCCGCTGTTTTTGGTGCTGTAACCTACAATCTTTTGCTCACCGGGAATAATCTTTACGTATGATCCTTTGTCAAAAGCATCAATTACAATATGCGAGCTATCGCTTTTGGGGAAGGTAAAGCGGAAGCTTGCAGCACGCTCGGTTGGGGTAATTTCGGTGGTTACATCATAATCGGCCAGGTAAACGCTGTAGTAGTAGGGTTTAACAATTTCGGCTTTGTGCGAAAACCAGCTTGCACGCTCTTTTTCGTTCAGCTTTAACTTGCCGGTTTCGGGGAAGATGGAAAACATTCCATAATCATTCATCCATGGTGATGGCTGGTGGGTTTGCTTAAAACCCAGGATTTTATCAGCATCATAGGTGTACTGCCACCCATCGCCCATTCTACCGGTTTGCGGTGTCCAGAAGTTCATACCCCATGGCAGGGCAATGGCCGGGTATGTGTTTCCGTTTGACAAGGATGGCTTGGATGCTGTACCCATCAGCGGGTTAATCAATTCAACAGGGTCTGTTACCCTGGCGCTTTGCTGGGCAATTGCAGCTGCCGGTAAACAGGCCAGGGCCAGTAAGAATAGTTTTTTCATTAATCGGAGTTTGTTTTTTAAGTATGATGAAAGCAACGGTGGCTATTATAAAAGCTACTGTTGATATCGTTGGATGTATTTGCTTTGTTATTTGTTGTAAAAGTCTTTCTAAAAATGATTAAATAAAAATGTCATTGCCTTATACACACCATCACTTATTTGAATATATCAACATTCGATTGAACGCTGGCAACGACTCACCCGGCCGACGCTGCGCTGGGCCACCCTCTCTTCACCTGCGGTGGAAAGAGGGTTTAGTATTATAGTGTCCTTATAATCAATAAATTAAAAAATATAAATTTCTAAAACCCTCTTTACGCCTTTAGCTGGAGAGAGGGTGGTCGGGCGTAGCCTCGACCGGGTGAGTCGTTGCCGCCATGCGGTATACCACATCTCCCCGCCTCCGCGTTTTACCTGACTTTGCCGCTCAATAATCGTCTTTTCTTTTGTCTTTAGACAGCTTTTAATAATTTTTTCCCGGTGCGAATATGGCAATCTGCCATAAGTAAAAAAACTCCCGCGCATGAAAATTCACGCACGGAAGTATTAATCAACTTTCTCTCAAAAAGTATTTTTTCACCATTTCAACTCAACCTTTATCCCATCGGGGCTATTAGCGAAGCCCAGGTATAAAGTTTTTGACGAGGTATCCCATGATGTTTTAATATCAGTAATAATTTGCCCTTTGCTATCGCTTATAACAATTTGTTTTGGTTGGCCCGGCAATAAAACCCGTGCGCTGGTAAGCGTTTTTACCGGGCTTTTGGCTATAAAAGAATAGCTGCCGCCTGCAACTTTTTCGTCATAGATCCTTGACGCCGAAGCTAATACCTGGGGTGTGCTTTTATTGGCTACCCGTGCCACATTGTATAACAATGCCTGCTCGCCGGGATTGATCACCTTTTCAGCCAATATGGGAAGTTGCGGATCGAACAGATCAATTACCGGGCCTTTTACGGTATAAGGCTTGCTATCGGCATTTTCATCCATTACAGCTACAATATCGTAAGGGCCACGGGGCAGGTATAAGCTATTTTTAAACGTTAAAGTACCTGCATGGGCATCTTTTTCATAGGCTTGTTTAACGGTGCTGATGTAATTACCATCGTTAGCTGCCTGCAGTACGTATTCTTTTGGATTTTGCCTTAACACATATACTGCGCCTTTGCCAACGTTAAACTTTTGGCTGTCGCCGACGGGGTTTATCCCCAGCAGTTTAAATAAGTGTTGCGACGGCGCTTTAAAGTTATTGCCCTTAGTATCCCACCATTCCATTACAGATTGGTAAGGGTCATCATCCCGACCGCAATAAATGAGCACGCCGCCCTGCTTTACCCAGGCTGCTAATTGCTGGTGAATTTGGGCCGATACGGGCTTCATATTAGCATAGCTCATCACCAACACCTTGATGTTTTTAAGCGATGCCGCATAGCCCAGGTTTTCCATATGCACCGTTTGTACCGGCACGCCATGTTTTAGCAGTGGCAATGTTTGGCCGTAAAA
>Ga0307515_10007187_pt1 | contig 22076 bp, 29 predicted proteins | sample 17_EM_MG_FD_194513 | JGI IMG/M metagenome (GOLD analysis project Ga0307515, IMG submission 194513) | Populus trichocarpa ectomycorrhiza microbial communities from riparian zone in the Pacific Northwest, United States - 17_EM | ecosystem: Host-associated > Plants > Roots > Unclassified | place...
GGGGAAGACCCACTTCCCTTCGATGCGGATCGGATGCCAAGGGGTGACCTTCAACTCTCCAATCCTGCACATCATCAACCTTCCACTTTCAATCGCAATCCTCACTACTGCACCGACTCTCCGGGTCCCCTTTGGTGTGACGACTTTCATGCCCCTCTTGAGCTCTTGCAGGGCGACCTTCTTCCCACCTTCGAGCAGGACTTGACACTCCCCAGTAAAGCACCCTCCGTATCGGTTGTGATACCTCGCCATGTTGACGGGTGGAGTGTAGGTCGCAGCAGTAGCTTTCGCTCGTTTACCGTGGGTGTTGGTAGTTGGTTCGACATAAACCTTCCTCGAGGGCTTGGGAGGTGGGAGCTTGTCGAATGCCGCGTCAAGCTCATCTCGGCTCTTGATAAAGAGCGGACTGTGCTGTCCGTAAACCTGTAGTCCTGCGTCCTTAAAGTTCGAGCATTGCTGTCGCTGGTGCGCACGTGCAAGGGCCGGGAAGTAGTGCTTGCCCCATTTAGTCCAGTTCTTCTCCTCTGAGAGCGCCAGAACGACTTCACCGCCAACATCTGACGCGAGAGCGACCGCGTCGGGGTAGTTGGGAAGCGAAGTGTTGATCGTCTTAGACTGCGTTTCGAAGGTCTGTGTAGCAGTCTTGAGAGCAGCGGCAGGCTGAGTCTTCTTCGAGCAGAGGGAGAAGATCGAATCGACGAGGTCTAACCGGTGAAGGTGGTACTTGTGTGCATCGGTAGTCGATGCTGGTACGGCTGATGGGTTGTGCATAACAGAGGCAGTGAGTGCCTCAGTCGCGAACCATCTATATGAAGCAGTCGTTAGCTTGATTCGAATCAGGTAGAAGTTTATGGACACTCACGGTTTCGCCACCACAGAGACAGTCACCTCGGGTAGCTTTTCCTGGTCACCGCCCTCGAATTCCAGAATGATATCCCTCGTTTGGCCATATTGCAAGTCACCAAATTCGACCTTGCTTCCCCAGCTTGCATCAAGCTTGTTGAATCCACCCCTGACCTTCTTGACCTTGACACCATCCGGTACTTCAACATTCAACGCACACCGAATCGCATACGTCGCATACATGTTCGCCACGGCGTGGACGAACACAGTGCCCACGAGCCCTGCGTCGGGGATGAAGCTGTACGCACCCCCGCCGACACGTCCGATTTCACTTAAGAGCATCGAATCGAGGCTGTAACCAAAGCCGAAGGAGGAGATGGTCAGTGCGGAGCGAACGATCGGGTGTGACTCGAGGTAATGCTCCAGCATGGGGATGTGACCACGGGGAGGCTCGACGTTGGGCTGGCCGTCGGTAAGGATGAACAAGGCCGAGAGGCGTGAAGATGTGCTGGCCGGGAGGTCGTTGAATAGGTTCATGCCAGTTCGCAAACCATCCCATAAATTGGTCATGTCTTGAGGCTGAAGCTTCTCGATGGATTCGAGGAGAGCCTTTTTACCGGCTTCCGTGGTCTCGCGGAATTTAGAGACAATCTAGTTGATGGTTTCGGTTGGACCGTCGGCGCGGGGTGAGAAGAGACACGCACCTCTGCGGAATCGGTGAATGTGACGATGGAGAGACGGTCATCATCCTGCATAGTACTGAGGATAGTGCGGCAGGCGTGCTTGACTACATCCAAAACGCTCAAACCCATGCTCTCCTTGGTCTTGCCGTCTTCACTCGCAGCAGGTGCGTCAACACCCATGGAGCCAGAGACATCGATCACGAGACAGAGGTCCAAAGGTGCACGTCTGCCAGGGTTCTTCTCTTGGGAGATGGGCTCGCGAGGTGGAGTAATAGTAACGAGCAGACTGTTGCCCGTGTCTTCATGAAGAGTGACCCCGAAGGACACATTTGGACCACTAGGAGAGGCTTCATAGGCTGGAGGAGCGCCAGGATCGAGGTGCACCATTGTAGATCGATGGGGGAGTTGGGCTCGGGGAGTTGGGCGTTGGGAATAAACGCCCAAGAGTACCCAACTGCAACTATTTATGTCTTGCAGGTGACCCAGTCATGTCGGTTGTCGGTCGACATCAGGGCGAGACCGAGCGGCAACGGCGTCTATCAAGGCGTTGTGCAAACCGAGGGAAAACGCTTTTTGCCATATCGACTCTCTGGCCCTTGCAACGAAATCGTTGGATTAATGTGGATCCATATTGTGTATTTATTTAATTATTTAAGAGCGTCATATCCACAGGCCGTTTTTTGAAGAGCGCCAAACCAAAAAGGCGCTGCGGTGGGAGCGTCAAACAGGCCAAACCTGACTCTGCTCCTGCTCGCGGCTGTGCTACGTTATTTGGAAGCACCAGAAGCTTTGGGTGAATGATCACCACACCTGGGACCTGGGACCTGGGAAGGCGGCAGGACCATAAAGGGACACAAACGCACGCCTGATGAGTGATGAGTGATGAGTGAATGCATCATGTCGTGAGTGAGTAGTGAGACGCGTTGAGAGTTGAAGGTATTCGAGGCAACCCAGCCCAGTCCAGAGCAGAACAGAGCAGAACAGAGCAGAGCAGAGCGGAGCGGAGCACGCGTGAGTGAGGCAACCAGCGCTGCAGCGAGGGTGACGGTGACGGTGACGGTAACCAGAACCAGAACCAGTAACCAGGTTCTGGGGATCTGGTTCGTCTACATGTCCCATGTCCCCATGTCGCGCATCGGCAGTGCTCTGGCCGAGCTGCTGCTTTGCGCCTGGTCAGTCCAACTCCACTGACCCCCTCGCCTCTGCCCCTCGCCTCGCTCTCGAGACTGTCCTGTCCAGCTGGCGCTGGCTGCAACTGGCTGTAACGCGTAACGTGTCTGGGACTCACCAGTCTTACCGAGACACAACTGCGGCGGCGTCAGGCGTCAGACACTTCGCTTCCGATCCGTTTGCCATTTCCCTTCCTTGGACTTGTCCTTAACCGCGTTAGTTCTCTTATTCTCCTCTTTCCTCTTTCTCTCTGCTCCTCTGCTCTCGTCCATGACTCTAGTGGCGAGCGAGTGCACTTGTTTTCTCGACTGCTGATGACCGTGAATGTTCCACTTTTACCACGCCAGGGCAGCGGGTCGTCTTCAGGTGTGTACCTTCATACCCACTCACCATGCTGAGGTGTTCGAAGACGATTACTGCGCTACCCGACGCACCCTGCCTCGGTGCAAGAAATGCCGAGCGTTGCCGGGTACCCCGAGGTCCCCACTTTTCTTTTTTTTTTCTGGTAGCAAAGGGCCAGAGGCCGTAATCAAGCTGCACCCCAGTCGTCGTCGATGCATGCTGCCCAGTCCACCTCTTCATTGTTCTCGCACACATTGGATTGCGCCACAACAGGCTGAAGGCTGACAGGGCATAATGAAACCCCCTTACGCAATCTTTAGCGGTCCCTTTCACATTCACATTCCCCCTCCTGAAGTGTGTCGTACTGACCATATTCGTTCCTCTCGCCCCTTTCGCCCTATTTCGACGCATGCGCGCTCCGCCACCCCGACCTGCCAAAATTGTATTATCATCCGCATCTGCCATGATCGTATATATTTCCAGATCCGTACTCTCAACTCGTTTCATCGTCTCTCACCGTTCGCCTGTCAAGTTCCCTTCCGTCTTCCACCCAATCTTCCTCAACGCCAACGCAGTCGACCGATCCACAAAGCAGCAGCACAACGTCATCATCTACGACTTTTTCATCGTAAGTGTTTTGTGTGTAGTTTGCCGGCATCCGCCCACTTGATTCCTCAGCTTCACCTCCTCTACCTCGGCATCGTCCCCCGATGACCGTTCTTCTACTTCTGCAACTTCTACTTCCGTTACCGTGAGCTCTTCCATGGCCACGAGTTCTTCCTTTGGCTCGCCTAGTAGCGGCCTTGTTACTCCTCCAAGCAATCCCCCTTTGACGTCCTCCACGGGTACCCCAGCTTCCAACACACCCGACACATCTGTGACTGGCACTGGAGTCCCTCGCAGCTTGACTGTGACCACAGTGCCTTCGTCGGCAATCACAGCTTCCCCTCCACCCTCTCCTACCACCACCAATGACTCGCCTTCTCTTTCGAGCACTATTAGCACTACAATACCCACTACTTCACCCGCTTCGCCCGCTTCACCCACATTACCTACAAGTACAATTCCCGTGACATCTAGTCCAAGCACCACTGGTGGGGGTGAGGATCCCGTCGGCGGAAATCTATCAGTCACTACGCCTAGTGCCATCATTACCACCAGCGCCAGCACTATTACTAGTGTTGGAGGTTCCACCACTCCGCCTGCTCCTCCCTCATCAAGCCCCCCGCCTGGTTTTCCTTTTTCAGATCGTTCGAGCGGCTTGGCTGGTTCGGCTACCTCTTCATCTGGCAATCCGTTCTCCCTCACTCAGCCGGTCACTTTTACAACCACCAATCCTGCGGGAAGCACTATCACGACTGTACCTGACTTCTTCACGACTGTGTTTACCACAACTAGGGCCAACGGGCAGTCTACGACCGTTAGTCAGATTGTCATCAACCCTACTGGCATCCTATCGCCCGGAGACAACCGCCCTCAAAACGAGTGAGTGGCGAAACCCTCTGGCTCAATTGTACCTGTGACTTACCATGAACTTGCACCTCCCAAATAGCTTCTTCAGAAACCAGGGTGCTGTCGCTGGTGTCTTTATCGTGGTCGGTCTCACTGCGATCGCGATCGTTATTCTGGGAACCTACGCAATCTGGAAGCGGAGGAGAGCTCGCCTGCAACGCGAGGTAGATCTTGCCACCGGTGGAAGAGGAGCCTCTCGCGCGCGATCGCCATTGGAGCCAGACGAAGCTGGCCAAGATCCCGGAATCTACGCAGTTGCCGCCAGACACTCTCCCGTCGAGATGCGTTCCGGAGCCCCAGGCCCAGGAGAGGAGGAGTCGGGATCATTTGGATATGGGCCATCCGTGTTTGGGAGCGCTATTCTTCTCAACCCACCCGCTCAAGTTGCCAATGCGGTCCCATCCGAGCAACGACAATACCCGTACTTTCCCTCTGGACGCCGCTCGCCTAGTCCTGGTGAAGCACACCCTTCGTTTGCTCGAGGGATGTCAGATGGCTCAAATGCACCACCTGCATACTTCTCAGCTCCTCACTCACATACGAGGATGAAGACACCATCTCCTGTATTTGGGGGTCCATTGGTGTCTGTACCAGATTCCCCGACCAGTTATATGCGAGGTGCTCCACCATCAGCGTATGGTGGGGCAATTTTCAGCAACAGCAAACAGCCGTCTTCCGAGGGGCATGGCTCAAGTATGGAGAACAAGCCAGGGCCGGGTTTAGAAAGTACGAACACTCCATCGAGAACGGTCGTCCTACCTCCCATGGTGGCGTACGCGTACGAACCTGAGCCGGTGACATGGCGCCACCGCATCGTGGATGCTTCTCCCGTCAGTGACACACGAGATAATACCTCCCCCCCGTCGCCTCGGAACCTTCAGGTCTCGACCGTGGAGCAAGAGCAGGATCCACAGAGCAACAGAGGTTCGATATCAAATCGCAGCGCCTCTGTATATTCACAAGATTGGGAAGCCGAGCAGGATGTCAGGCCCACACTTCGTGTAGTGAATGATCCGCGAATATCCCCTGAGCTAGGTATGCGGTTGAGAGGCGGGCTCGCGAGTGAACATAGTTTTGGACCTCGAGATAGCGAGGATTGGACAAGGAGAGTTGGGGTGGGTTATAATACTTGTTTCCCTCTTGACCTATACTGACCGGAAGTCATGAAACCAGGCCCAGATGATCGCCAACGACAGCACGTTGCAGGTTGCAAACCCAGCAGAAACAAACCACCCAGCGGAATAACTCAATTATGTTATACAACACTCCAGTCTCATCAGATCCTTGTTGTCTCCCTCGATCACCATCATGTCACACTTGGATTGCCACTGCCCCGCGGCATACGGGGACAGGTAGCATTCCTCATATTCACCATCATTTATTTGAACACCACTGGGATTGTCCCAATCACAATGCACTGTACCGGATCGTGGATCGTCCTCTTGTTCTCTACTTGCCTCATCCAGTCAAACCAAACACGCTACCTATTCCAGTCGATCCTGTTTACTAATCCTAGATCCGGCCCTTGTTGGGCAATCTCAAGAAAAACCACAAGGACGCCACGATTCGTATCTCCAACAGTACACTATCCAAATGTATATTCCTCGAGCATTTTACTCTACCAACGCAATCATTACAGCTGCGAGACTCGCGTTGTAGCAATAATTCTCCCTCTGTGATGAAAAAGGAGCTGCCACTCATTCGCGGGCAAACCTTCGTACTTCATACCAAATCAAACTCATGGCGACTGCAATCTTGCGGTTATGCTTATGCCTCGTGATGTCTGTCTCCGTACCTCTCCAACCATACACGTGCGTTAAAATTGTGCTTCGTAGTCGCAATACCGTACCTCCCGCCTCTGACGATGAATTTAGCCTTCTTTGTTTTTCCAATTTGTTTTATGATCCATGCTGTGTAACATAACATCGACTTAGCAACACCGCTTCTCATTCATACACCTGTTGACACTTTCTGCCTTGTCCTTATGCCTATAAAAGGGTCCTCTCACGCTATTCTCGGCGGTCCCAAATATAAATATTTACAAGATCTCGTAACTGGTTGGTTTGAGAGCCAGACGACGCGAACGAAGGAGCAAACAAACATGAACGTGAACCGGGGCGCTCCGGGATATCGGCATTATCTCCTGTCCTGACGAGCCGGTTTCCTTGGCGCACTCGGACTCGAGGGATCATGGGCCCAAGGGGCGTCTCCACCAAACCCGGTACTCCAGACCGGAGAACCATCTCTTTCAGATTGAGCACCGCGGAGTCCAAACGCGTTTGGACTAGGCGAAGGCGCGAAATGGGTTCTCCAATACGGGGTTGCAGTCACAGCAGGCAGAAGGTCGTTCGTTGGCAAGGGAGGTGGCATGTCTACGGGAGGTGGAGGCGGTGGCATTGAAGGCGGTGGAGGCGGTGAGACCGGCATGTGGTCCATCTCGTAGTCCATGCTCGTGGTAGATTGCGTATTGACTGATGGAGACTCTGTGTCGACGATTGTCTTCACATCAGTTAAATGATCCATTTGTGTCCACCCTGAGCTGCGGAAAGCCGGCGCTTTACTGGTCGTTGGCGGAGGCGGAGACGGTGCCGGCTCATTAGGTGGGGGAGGATTGGCCGGAAGAGGTGTAAAAGAGGTACTGGCGGATCCTACAGCAGCCCACCCTCCCGATTTTGCTGGAGGGTTGGGAGTGAGTGGAATAGACGAAGCTGAACCGACAGTTGCCCAACCACCCGTTTTGAAACCCTTGGACGCACTGGAGGTGGCTGCAGGTGTAATAGGAGCTGCAGGTTTCAGGCCGCTAAAGCCGGCACTACTCCACCCACCACCACTACCACTAGTACTAGCACTCACGGTAGCGGCAGCCGCAAGTGGCGCCACCTGAGATGGCGTAGTTAATTTGACTCCATGCATCTTAGCTATCTTTTTGAGCTCCTTCTCCTCCCGCTTTCGTTCCTTTTCTTGTCGAACCGATGTGCTATCCTTCCCCACACGAGCGGCCGCGCGAAGGTCCTTCTCTCGAACTTTGTGGTGATGTGCGTACTATTGTGGTATAAGAATATACTTTGATGGGGTCTAGATACGTACGGAATTACAATGCTCGTCATATTGGGCAACTGTCTGGTATTGCTTGTCACAGAGGTCACAATAAAAGGGTTTAAGCACCGCTGTGACTTCAGTCTTGATTGCCGCTTGCTTAGCCACTTTATCCTATAATCAACACGGTGGCTGAGCTTGGCAAAGTGCAGCAGATAGGTGACCAGCAACGAACCTCTCGGGCGCGACGTTGATCCTCGGTCTCCCTGAGAAGCCTCTCGGAATCTAGATCTCTTCTCTGTGAGACAGTGGCTTCGATGACAGTACGATCGAGGCTCGCTTTCCCCAGGCCAAGGGAATCGTTCTTCACTTCGAAGGGGACAGGATCAGCGCGGCCTGCAAACACCATGAGATGGAAGTGATCAATCAGTATTTTCTCATTTAGGTCGTTATTCATGCGCTCACCTTGACCACGAGCGCCCAAACCCTCGCCGTCTTTCCATCCTAACTTTTGTAACATGGCGTACCCAATATTTGTATCCCGTATCTTGGTCTCCAGCGTAACTATTTCTTCGTCAATACCTTTCATGTGCTCGTTGTACACCTTTTGCATGGTGCTGTCGGGCAGTGGTTTTGGTGATGGTGAACGGGAGACGAGAGAGACATCATCATCATCGTCACCCCGGTCACTGCCTTCATCTTCTGAGTCACTTGGGGATCTTGGGCGCTAGAAGAGCGAAGAGGGTGCAACACATGGGAAGCAGCCGATCATGCTACATGGACGGGAGGTGCGGTACCTTGAGATTCCTCGGAGTTGAAGGTTGTGAAGAACGTTCCGTTGGTATCGCCTTCCAGCGAGCGATGGTCGCTTCTGACATTGCGTAGGGAGATGTCCAAGCGTGGAGGACCAAACATCAAGCCTTGTCCTTGTCACCATCTCGTCGGGCTGAAAAGGAACATTCATTATGCACACTGTCGCAAAGTCTTGTGCAAAGCAAGCGTTCAGACGCGTCTTTACTCCAGTTTCTAGCGCGAAATCAACAAGCCGGCCGTTTTCGTCTTTCATGACCAGCAGGCAATTCGGGGGTCTATTCGCCCCCTCCGTATCAACAAGGACATATACCCCAGCTTCAGCGAAACAATCGAAAGCGACAATGGTCCTCCAGTGCCGGTATTCAATTTCCCAAGTACAGGAAAATGTCAGGTCCGTGCACCCACTTCCCGCGACTGAAAACCTTTCACCGACTTATTATTGAAGTACCCTATCGTCAGCGGAGTATCACGCATTTTCAGACGAAACGATGGAAGCTCTTCTCAGCGCACTCGAGGTACTCGTAGACTCTGGTTCGGATCCAAACTTCGAAGTGGAGTACTCTGTGAGTTTTTAACGTAATGGAATACGCTCTTGCACTTATAGGTTTGACGACGATAGAGTGGCGTCCTAACACTGAACCTTGGAGAGCATGGAACCTACGTGATCAATAAGCAGCCGCCAAATAAACAAATATGGCTATCTTCACCAATAAGGTACGATTCCCTTATCGTTTGCATCTCACCCGCAACGATTACCGACGATTCCCTAGCGGACCAAAGCGTTACGATTACGACCCGGAATCCGGCACATGGGCATACTCCAGAGACAAGACAACTCTTGGTCAGCTGCTTGAGGAGGAGTTATCGAAACCTTTCGGCCAGCCCGTCCAATTGCGCTTAGAACCGGAAAATTTCAAGCCAGTGCCACCTAAGGCGGGCTCCAAGCCTTCTTCACCAATACCTGGGGCAGCATCCAGCACAGAGTCTCAAGATGACGCAGGGAAATCTAGATCGCCGCGAATTATTTCTCGGCTGTAGCCCGCCAAGGTGAAGAAGAGGGAGAGGCGGGTACTTCGCCTAGATAGTATCAGTTGAAAGTACCATCGATTAATGTATTAAGTATATGGGAACATAAATAGATGAAGAGTATGAACAAATGTTTGGTGTGCCGTGCTAAAGGGGTCTCCAATGATGAGGCGAAAAGGGTGGTGGAAAAGATAGACTGAAAAGAATAAATCGAATTGGAATATCAAAAACGAGACTAGCAAGACGTTCGAGGGGTGCACGGGGGGCACACATGAGCGGCGTCAATCCTCGGGCGGTGTTCTGTCAAGGATTCAAGATGAGGGCAGATTGACGGCGTCAGAGAGTGAGAACGCACCAATAATCTTCCAGTGAGGAGTAATCACTGGGAGTTGAGGTGTCCTCGCCGGTTTCCTCTCCATGATCGAACGCGCCTGGGAAGAGATAGTCAAATAAGAGAACCAGCACCTTTTCGGGCACGTTCTCAAACTCGAGCTCTATGGCGGTGGTATTCTGTAATAAAGGCATTTAGAATCAGTCAATTTATTTATTTTTCCCTCGCATATGACCGGTCAGGGACCGAAGTCAAAAAGTAGACTCACATCTCGTAATTCGGGCATCCCATCTCTGATGATCTCAATAACTTCCGCCATTCTCGGTTCCTTCAGAGTGGGCAGTTTTTCGATCATTGCAAACTTCTGGGCATCAGACAATGTGGCAGGACGGGTGGACCTCTTGCGGCGAACTGTCCGCTTCCTTCCCCCTTCGGAACCCTCTCTCCGACGTTTCCGATGGCCGCGGGCATGGGCTGCCTCCCCTGAAGTGGAAGTTTATTCAGTCACTATCACCCCCATTTGAACATATCAGATACATACGAGCACGTGCCTCAATTTCCTCGGCAGTGGGAAGTAGCTGCCACTTCTTGTCGAACTCTCTTTCCAATTCCTGGCCGTACCCCCTGCCCAGCGATTGTCAGTTGAAACTTGATCGAGGTCAAGAGTCCGCCGATGTCACCGGATTAGCTAACGCACCAAACGGTCGTACCCGGTGGGTTGAAACTGTAACAGTTATTGAACATGAGCTTGAAATCACCCCAAAACTCCTCGGCTTTCATATACTGATTGTGTGCGAGCTTGTCTTGAATCGTCATTAAGTCCATTGGATGCCGGACGAATTGCATATATGTCGGGTACAACTGCAAATCTGTGGTTTGAATTCAGTTCGTAGGTTTCGATCATGGGCAGACAGTCCCCCAGGATCGCCCCAATAAGTGAAGAGGGTGTGAAGGGAGGAAATAACGTACCGACAGGTGACATGAACGGGTACGCCCAGGTTTCAAATTCGGGCCTGTAAATATAATCCAAAACTTCTTTGCAAAACTTGAGCTGGGTGATAGTGATGATATCGCGTCGACTCCTTCGCTCTGGTATCTCGGTAACACCAACTGGCTTCGCGGGCTTTGGCGCTATGCCCGAGCGTTTAGCAATTTTAATGCGTGGCAGAGGGGGAGGAGCAGCCACTTGACCAAGTGGCACAACCTCGGGATACGCCACAACAGGGCCAATTGACGGAGTGGATGGCGGTGTGGCGACCGAGGCAGGTGTAGAAATTTGCTGCGAGCCGCGAGGGGCTGTCAAAGGCTATACACAGTGATCCCGTCAGTACTTTGACCGAAATTTAAAGGCGAATAAAACTGACTTCTACAGGTATAGGCGGTAATGCGGCCATCGCGCCCTCAAAGAGATCGGAGACCTTACTGGCAAGTGCGGAAACGGGATGTGTATCACCGTTGTACGTATAGCAGTTCTTGAAGACCAACCTAACATCCCTGACGACCTCGTCGATGCTTGTATAAGGAGGACCTGGCTTTATACCCCTTTGACGCAAACGGCGTTCGATCATGCCAAGATCCATAGGTTCCTGGATGACGTTGAGGTAGTCGGGGACATTATGGGCCACAGGATCAACTGGATCGCGAAATGGCTCTGCTTCACGTGTTTTAAGCAAGCGAGAAAGGACGTTTTCGATGTACTTTTGCTGGTTTTTGGGAATACCGACTGGCGGGCTCGATCCGTTCTGAGGGAGTTGTCGCACAGTGGAATCGGTCGTTGACACATTTAATGGAATTTCAGGTATACTTTTCGCTGGAGCAGAGGGCTAGAATGGGGTGCACGAGCCAGGGGGTGTAAAAAGGGTGACGGGAGGAGAAGATAAGGATATGGTACACGTTAGCAAAAATGTGTAGTAGGATATTTGGTAGAAACACACGGTTTGAGGCACTCCGCCATCCGTTGGGATGGAGTCGCCATTCCTGGGTAAGGCTGGCTCGACAGGGACTGCAGTTTGCTCGAGTGTATTTGTGTGTGTTGCAACAGGCTTTTGAGGTGCTTCGTGTGCGGATAGAGACTCCAGAGGAGCCGAAGCCAGGCTAGAAAAGGGTCTCGGAGGTTGGGTTGACGGGGCTTGGATATTTGTGTCAAGCGAGGAAATGGGATGGACGATGTCCATTGCGGGATGTGTGGCACCTATTCCAGCGAGTGTGAGGCCTGTTTGAGAAGCCGAGTGAGCGTGTCCCAACCTGTGAGACACTGTTATGATAGTCCCTGTTGGCTCGCCACACGCTTTGCAGTTCATCTAACAATAAAGGTGGTTTGTAAACATATCAAGACCATCTAGGCACCTCTCTCCACGTATTTCGCCAGTCTTTTACTGTCCTCTTGGACGTGTCGCTGCCATTCAGTTTGATTGCCAGCGAAAATCGCGATACCAGCAGATAAAAGCCTGCAAGCGCTGTGGAGTTCAAGAAAATATTATATGTCTCCTGTTGAACACAATCATGATTGAAAAAATATCGCTACACTAATCACACGATGACGTCTAGTCCTCATCCTCCTCAGGGGTTATGTCTCGGAACACAGGCTTAGGTTGACTCTCCTTCCAAGCCTTAGTCCACTGTGGATCATTATCCACCTTCTCCGAAATTCGTAGTAAGGCTTCGCGAGGCTAGAAAGAACCATCAGCTCCACCTCTGGGCTACTTATCCAAAGCAAAACGCAATCCAACTCACATCTTCGTCTCTCATCGTATCTCTAACTAAGTTTTGCACGACATGCTGGGTAGCGCTCGCTCCCACACGTCCACCTTTCCCAGGTCCAGACACAGGTAGCTCTGGACGCATCGTTTTCCTCGGATCCATCCTCTCCTTTTCCCGTTTACGCTTACTCGGTAGACCAATTCCCACAACGGGCTCGTCGCCTGGTGTTATAACCGGACCGGCCTGGAGGGACGCAGATACATCCTCGATAGTGATCTTCCTACGATCCCGTTGACGATTAAGGAGAATCGCTCCATGGGTTGAAGTCAGCGGTGAATAGAGTATGTGTACAGAGCCGTCTGCGTGGGCGGTAAAGATCTATCGGCGAACCTTTGGTGAGTGCGGACTTCGCTGTGGAAGGTCTAGAAGAACGTGAATTTACCTGGTTGATCTTTGAATGCCATTGGACATTCACTACACAGCTATCATAAGCGACCTCGTGCGCAATGGTGAGCCCCTCGCGCTTCAGGAACACCAACCGCCCAGTATTCTTGCCGTCCTTCGCCGGGCCCGCGACGGCAGTGACCACATACTTCTGATCAGGACTCCAAATAGCGTTCATGTTGGGATAAGGGGCAGGGAGGTCGGAGGCTGTGTACAGGTTCTTCTTCAATTGCCGAACATCCCAGGCTGCGCTTCCAAAACAAATCAGACGCCACTTGATGGTGGCAAGAAAAAGGGGAACAGACGCACTCTTCACGGTGCCGTCCCCTCCTCGGGTGGCAATATAATTTCCACTTAAGTCGAACTGAACGGATCCCGTCTCGGTGCCTTTAGTGTGGGCGTTCTCGCAAGTGGCATTGGGTCGAACAAAATTCGAGGAACAGGACCACAAATGCATCGCACCGTCATAGCAGACTGGATAGAAAGTTAATCGGGGAAGATGCGAAATGGGGTCAGTGGTACAAACCTCCTACGATTTGTGACCCGGAAGGAGAGTAACAGCAGGTGGTGACCTTGGTCCGGGCACCTCGTTCTTTGCTCTTGACCACGATTACGGTATCCTGCTTACGCTTGTTCTCGACGTCCCATATCCTGGGTTTCGCCAAAGTCAGAAGTTGCGCCAAAATTGTAGAAAGTGAAATGATTACCGGATTGTGCTATCAGCAGAGGAGGTTATAAACCTGTTCTCGTGAGATGGGTCCCAATAGCATCCCGTTACTTCGCCAACATGGCCACTATTCGTAATTAAATCAGGGTTGGGTAACACGTGGGATGAAATGTGGGCAAGGGCGCACGCAGTGTTCTTCATATCCCGAATGTATGGATCACCCTTAATATAAGTTGCACTGCATGGGGGAGTTAGTTGGAACGAATTCTTGGCACAAGCTGTGCGGCCCACATTTCCTCGCCATCTCGATCATATAATTTTGGCTGCATAGTAGCGGAAATGCAAAGAAACTGGGTTCCATACCAGTTGTATCTCAGTTGGTTTATCTGGGCTAGATCAATAAATTGGGCTTTGTGTGAAAGGGGCTTTGGAACGTACATAGTAACTCTCGGCGGGCTCAAAAGTCTTGAACGGTTTACCAACCCCTCCGCCCATGCCACCAAAGTCCCAAAGCTTCACATCATAGTCATGTGACCCCGTGGCGAAGCGGGCGCCCGAGGGATCGAGGGAAAGTGCAGAGATGACTTTGGTATGATCTTTGAGTTTGGCCTCGTGTGTCGTGGGGAAATCTGGGGATACCTCGTCATCATCCTCATCATCATCCTCGTCTTGGACGTCGTCGTCCCTGGTTTCAGGCGCAGGGGCAGACCTGGGCGCTGAGGTGGACGGGTTATTAAGGGGAGATTCGCCCGGTGGCGGGACAGCAACCACTGGATGTACCGTCTGGGACTGAATCTGTGAGTGAATGAAGCGAGGTTAGTTTGCGCGAAATGAAATGCCGTACGAGGGCGTAAAACTCGTCTGAGGGAAAATTCGAAATTGGAAATTTTGGAAAATGGGGGGACTATGGGAGGACTATGGGAGGACTATGGGAGGACCGTGGGGAGACGTACAGGTGGACGACGTGCAGCATCGTGACGGGCCTGTTGCTGAGGCGGGGGACCTGCTGCGGTTTTCTTCTTCTGTTTGCCAAAGCCGCCGATGCCCATTGCGGCAAGGAGGTCGCTGTCCATTAGCCTTGGAATTGGACAAGTTTTTAGTATTTGGGCTGATGGATTTGGTGATCAGTGACGCCAGTGACGACTTCCAAATCAGACCATGTATTTGGACAGCGACACACACAGCGACCTGGGTTGTCAACCGCCGCACTCTCCAAACGCCAGAATGGACGGCGAGAAGATTTGTCCTCTGCTCCCTTGTGCAAGCAATTTACATATTCACATTTTACATTTACATTTTACATATCCCCTCGAATTTGCGAATTTGCACGATTTACGCCTTTCTCCGTATTCCACGGACCAGCGCAGCCACGGCCATGCCAACGCCAGAGACAGAGACAGCCGGCATAGTTGGCACTCTGCCATGTTGCCAGCGCAGCCTGCCAACTCGCTGCCAGCGCAGGAAGGGGCGAAGCTGCTACTCACGTCATAGTCTACTTTCGACATCCCGGCGATCCGGTCTGCGGTCTGGGCGACGGGTGAGTGGATATGGGTATGGGTAGGCTGAACCGAATATACGCGCCCAGTATGTGTATGTGTGTATTTCACTCTCGTTCCTCGTTCACTTCACTTGTAACTCGTTCGGCGGCTGTTTGCCTTAAACCACATTTACGCTGTCTGCTTACTTATTCTTGATCTGCACATTTCATTATTCCAGGAACCCTCATAACGCTCTTCCCTTCGGTCAATCAACCCTTTTCGAGCGATGTAATGCATCCGAAGTCGGTGGTCAGTTGTGCTCCTGTGCTCCTTCGTCCGTCCGGAGGCGATGAAATCTCCGACTTAGACACCCCAGAGCGAAGAGTTGCTCTCCACACCATGATCACAAACCATCGCATATCGCACCGCTCTCCCTTGTTCGGTCCGCAACCGATGCAAACCCGGCAACATGGGGACCGGTTATGAGTTATGAGGTGCTGCTTCTGCCGGGAGCGGCAGATACGATCGTCCTGTCTTCGAGATATCATTCTTCAACAATATCGTCATCACTTCCTTCTCCTTCGTTCCGCCTTTCCGCCTTGCACTAATCCAAATTACGGCCCAAGGCACCACCACTCTCCGAAACTACACTTAGTAATTTCCTTCCATGTGGGTAACAGTAAAATTCAATCCTGTCAACGGAGCATCTAAGCTTCCGGCCTCAAAAACTATTTCAAATTTAAGACCGACACTCGTCAGAGCTAGCGCTCTTCTTAGTCGAACCAAAGCGCTGCCACTATCTCCACACCTCTTTCAGTCTACTTTGTTCTCTCAATTTTGCATTTCATCACCCCCCTCCTCGCTCCCTCTCTTCGTCTCCGCCCCCCCCCGCGATCTTGCCCTACGATTATGCACATCCACTCGCCAAATTCGCTCTCGTCCACCACATCCTCAGGCTCAAACAATCCACCATCGCGCGCCTCGCCCCTTCAGGGCTCTGACTCGCTGCCTTATTGCCAGCCGCCTATTTCAGCTCTGGCCGGTCGGCCCAGTCAGGCGGGTGAATACGCTGTCCAGAATTCAACTTTCACTTTAATTCGTCAAATTCCTGTCCACGAGGTCCCTGCCACTCTTCCAAACGGGAACCCCCACACTATTGATGTCCACTCTTCAGCCTTTGGATCTCAACCACTGCCCCTCGCCCAGCCCCAGCTACAAAACGGGCTCAACAGTCACCTGGCCACACAACCGGTTCACGACTTCCACGACCACACGCGTATGTCTCAATATTCGTACGCGCCCACCGGCTACGACCTCTCCATGTACAATCCCGATGCTCAGTCCCAGCTCCCTTCTCATATCCCGCCCTACCCTCCTGGTACTATAGACCCTCGTGCTACGACTGCACATGCCTCTCTCAGACATCCATCCATAGCAGAACGCCAGGCTGGCCGTCCTGCACATGTCTGTGCCACCTCCCCCGCCTACCCCCTGGGCCCGTCCCCGACTGCCCATACCGCGTCCCCTTATCCAGCAGGACCTCATGGGCATGATGCTACATCGATGTACAGACGTGGTGTTCACGCGAAAGCCCCCGATGCCCCCAATGTTTCCCAGCACCTGAGGCGTGATGCGCCGACCTCGTCTGCGTATCCTGGAACCTCACAGCAGCTCCCTGTATACTCACACGGACGTCCCACTGGAGTATACTCCCATCCGTCAATCGTACAGCAATTACCCGTGCAGACGGGGGGGTCGCCTCTATACGACGAGCGCATGCCGCCCCCACCTCGTCCGGCCTCGCATTCTAGCAAACTGAGGATTGAACCCTCTCCACCTCAAAACGGTTCAAACACCGCGAATACGTTCGTATCGCTACACTATGAGGAGCCCTTGTCAGAAGCTGACTTTTGTCCGGGTATTCTTAGGGTTAGCCCCAGTAGCAGCCTCTCTCCCCAACTTCGCCGCCTTCAGCCACCGGACAGCCCTGTTGTGGCCAAACGAACCCCCCGATTACGGCAGGGTGGAAGCAAGCGTCCACGACCATCATCCGATGTATCCGAGGATGAGCTTGATTCTGACGAAGATGACCGACAAACTGACCGTGGTCCTAAACTGTATGTGATTTGACATTCGGACACTTATGGGCAATTTCATTGATGAGGCTCAAAAGTCATAAAGCGTGTTCGAACTGCCGCAAACAGAAGGCATGTCCTCTATTTCCATTTGTTATTGATGCCGAGATCGGGTCTGACTGACAATATGATTTTACAGAGCAAGTGTGTCAAGAAAGAAACAGAGGAGCGGTGCAGAATGTGCAAAGCCAAAGGTCTTGAATGTGTCTTTGAACAGCGCACTGCACGCAGGCAACCAATGTGAGTTCACGCAACGATGGATTGATCCCCACGCGGTCAACCTTGTTCGTCGCTCTAATGAGTAGCAACGCTGAACTCTCTTGTGTTCTGTAGACAACGTGGTGTCCTCCTGGAAGAGTTGAAGAAGAAAGATGCGGTCATAGAATCTCTCCGACAAATGCTGAAGCCGCACATGCTCACGATGTACTCTGCTTCAGAGGATCCATCATCCTCGTCTCCGCCTTCGAACTCTGCCGCCACGGAAGAGCCGGTACGGAGGCAAGTCTTGGAGTGGCTCGCCAATGCCGAGCAGTCTCGTAATATTGGGCTGAATTTCGACTCGAAGACTTACGATTCTTCCGATGGCGAGTCTGAATCGAGGACTTCCGTTCCTGCTCATTTAAAAGGTCACGGCCGCTCACTTTCTCTGACCGCAAAGGCCAATAAGCACCGGTCGCCTACCCGCTCGCTACGGCGCATTACGCTCCCGATGGACAGCCATCCAGTAGGACTGCTAGCCAAGTCGTCCTTACGTGGCTCGCGTGGACGTCCGTCTGCCGCCGGATCGAATGTCGATCTCACATCGCCCGTCGAGATTGGAGTGGCTCGTCAGGACTACTTTACATCAAGTATGTTGTCGCACCTTACCCCTTCCAGTCGTCTCATCTACTGACTCAATCCCCTTTTCCTAGGTTCCGCCGCGAGAAGTAACAAACTGGCAGAGCTTGGATTGAGGACCATCGAAATGGATGCCGGCCTCAGTGACGAACCAAAGTTACTTCGAAAGGGGCTGATTGTTCCGGATGAAGTAGACAAGCTCTTCAAGATCTTTTTCGAGAAGCTGAATGTATGTGTTCCCCCTCGGCCTTCTCCTTCTACACGTCCGGCCTGCTGAGCCTCATTTCTCACCCTCGACAGGTCACGGTGAACATCCTGGACCCGGTACTGCATACGCCTACCACGACCTTTGCACGTTGTCCTTTGTTGTTTACTGTCGGTGCGTGTGGCACACTTGTTTACCCTATCACCCTATCCCCGTGCTGAGACTCTAGCTCAGTGTGTGCAGTATCCTCGAGATTCTACACTGCAAGAAAGGAGCTCTATAGCATCGCAATGCACTTCGCAATGCAATCAGCGTCGGCTGCACTTGTGGACAGCAAGAAGAGCGTCGAGCTCTGTCAAGCCTTCATCTTGCTCTCGATATGGAGTCTTCCCTCGCTCAAACATGAAGAGGACCGAACATGGCTGTATCTAGGACTTGCCATCCGGTAGGTTAAGTCTCCTAATCCTCTTATTCGAGTCGCTGAAACTATTCTATTGACATTAGGATGGCTATGGACCTCAATCTTCATCTCCCGAGCATGTTCGAGCCGACCACCGCAGAACAAGAACGTGAAGTCCTCAACCGCACTCGTACCTGGATGCTTTGCTACAACCTTGACCGCAGCACTGCAGCACAACTTGGCAAGCCCATGACCATCCGCGACAACTACACGATTCGTCACGGTGGCAACTGGTACAAGAGTTCGAAGTTTGGCGTCAACTCACCTTTCGACATACATCTTGTCGCCCTCACGCAGCTACTTGGTATCCTCTCAGAGTTTCTGAACAGTGTGTACTCGGATGTCGATCACCCGACTGGTCTTCGAGAGGACCTTGATCTGAAAACCGCTGCCTTGAAGATGGATGATCGTGTCATGGAGTGGGCTAAGGATGAAACGGCACTGTTCGAGCAAGATTCGAATTCCAATGGTGCGTGTGTCTCCTTGATGTTAGGGTCGATCGCTGACCTTCTTGTAACTCAGACCCTGCCTCCAACTTTCGCAAGGGGCTCCTACCCTTGTATGTTCACCTTCAAGCGAAACTACTTTATGATGCTTACGCCATTTCTAGCTATGTCAACCACTGCCGCCTTGTTATTCTGTCCTTCGGTTTCCAATACGCAATTCGCAATGGCCTCGTCACGACCCCCGACGATCAACTCGTTTCCCGATGTTTTGAGGCCGCTTCAGAAGTCATCGTCACTTTAGTCGAGCGAATGGCCCCCACCGATTATCTCAAGTACTCCCCTGACTGCTACATGGGGTTCCCTGCCTTTGCTGCGGCTTTCCTCCTCAAACTCCACCGCCCCAAGTTCCAAGTCCTTCTCACCCCGGCCCAGGCCGATAGCATCGTCCCACTGCTCGAGCGGCTTATTTCGACGCTACACGATCCCAAAGTCGCCGTCGACGAGATGCATGGGCCGAAGGTGTACGCTCGGTTCCTCAGTACCCTGCTTGTGGGTCATAGGAATGAGGTAGCGCAATCAAGCAGTAAGCGGCCATCTGCCGTCGATATTGAGGTCATCGCGCCACCACCCGCTTCCGCATTGAACAGTGACGATCCCGACGAGAAAGAAGCCACCGCGTATCCGACATACGGGTATCTGCCCAATGACGCAGGGTCCTACTTCACTGACAATGCGCTCGAAACGATGGTAGGGACTATGCCGTTCAACCCAAGCTTCACCCAACACGATGCGCTTCACCAGACGCACACAGCGGAAGCCGCTTCGATCATGGACAGCTTCCAGGCCGACGATAGTCTGATGACACGTATACACACCATGGACGGCGACTTTACCACGATCTTTTACTACGACCCATCTATATGGACACCAGGCAATACATACCCACAAGCCCGGAGTGGTACAACCCCGGGCTGCTCTTCGTCGTTTGCCAACGGTGACGAAAACTGAAAAAAAAACCCCACTATCAACACCTACCATGCATTCCATTCTCCTTACAATTCTCCGACTCTAGTCACGTATGCGTCTTATGCCCCAATACGTATGAATAACAAGGGACTCTGCTCCGCTCCTGCCATCTTGCCCACTGCCTATGTCGAACTCTTGCTATTTTATTGTCCTCCGGCAACTCCAGTGTGTGTGCAGCAATATGTTTGTCCTGCGTGTCTCAGAAAGAATATTTATTCAATCCTCCCATCGCTCGCATTGTCCACCTGTCCAGTTTTGCATCGAGGCCTGTATTGTATCCGACTAAAGGAAATGTACTACTGAATGCACATGTTGACTCGTTGAACCGCGTTGGCCGAGCCTCCCGTGAAGGCTGCCTGTCATGTCTGCCAGTGACATTATTCCCCGATTTCAGCATCATAGGGACGTTTTCCGGTCTCATGAGTACCAGTCCCTTTCCCGTATCCATATGTGCTTGAGATCGTCGCTCTTCCTGTCACTGGAACGCCATGCGGTTCTGTCGAGGGAAGAGCGAGGCGCCGCCAAGATCGCGCTTAGACACCCGGAACGCTCCATCCTCGACCGGTGGCACTCCCATCCGGACTCAAGTGGTCGAATGGTTCCGTTACCGATTCTCGGAATTGCTTCAAGAAGCCTCCCCTCCCCAACCATTGAAACCCGAGGGTAATGATTTTGCAGGGCCCAACCCCTCGGAAAGGACGGCCTCCCAAGCTTGACTTAGTCGTGATTTGGCCGAAATATGACATTCCGGACACATCGTTCGGTCTGGAAGACCGCCGAAACGCTTATCAACAAGGGCGGTTTTGGCTCGCACTTCCAATGATGGCTCATCCCAGTTTGTTTTTCTATGGGATAAGGCAGTTTGTCGAGTATCATTGGATATATCTGACACGTCCTTCTACCGTGGTACCCGGAATACCATGTTCTCAATTTGGTTGTGGCGCGTAGCATCGTCGGCGATAGGGAAGCGACGTGGCTCAGTTCTTCAAAAAGATGCCACGACCATATATGGGTCTTCCTATTCAATGGACTGAATCTACAACATAGTTGCTAAGTGGACTGGCAAGACACTTGCATCATCCACCCATTGATCCTTTGCCGACCGCAGAAGCGAGTAAGGACGGATGAAGGCGTTTGTTTCTCTTAAATCAGGCAGCCAACGGCGGTCCGAGCCAGTTTCTTGTTGAATGCCCCCACCCTGTAATGTGTTGGTACTGTCCGATGGATAGGCCGCAACCTTGTGTAGCATTTCATATCCGAATGGGGTCCTTTGAAGGTGCGTGGGTGCGTGGTAAAGGGGTTGACTGTACGAAAGCTGCCACCCTCCTCCCCGAAGTGACCTTCAGGTTCTCTGCGCCTGAGAAGCCGTTACTCTCTCTAATACATGCATTCCTGATTGAGGACAGTTCTGATATTCAGATATTTCAACTCTCGCCTTACTAGCGACAGAAAGAACCGCGGAGCGTGAAACCTCCCATTGCGCAGGGCTTACGCGAGACTTAGAACCCCGAAAAACCGCACCCTTGAGTTTGCTGATCCAGTGTTGTTCACAATATCAAGTAATAGACTCTCCAGGTGGCCCCGGTGTTTGTGAGGGGCCATGATTGGATCCACGTTGCCCCCGACCTATCCTTCGGGCACAAGGCTCACATATTAGCGCCCCATTTCTCAGTACCTCAATATCAGCAATACCTGCGATGCCGCATGGACTATCGTTATACTTTGAGTGATGATCGCTGTTTCCTCCAGTCATCAGTTTATTCCTAATACATAAACATCACGACCACGACAGAGCATAGTAACGAGATAGTGATGCTGTTGCTCCTTGCTCTGGTTTCGTACGTCCCTCGCTCGTTCGGGAGGCCTCGTGCACATAAACCTTGTAGGCTAATTCCATTCCCTTGTGCCCCAGAATGGCGGGA
>Ga0307515_10007188_pt1 | contig 22075 bp, 16 predicted proteins | sample 17_EM_MG_FD_194513 | JGI IMG/M metagenome (GOLD analysis project Ga0307515, IMG submission 194513) | Populus trichocarpa ectomycorrhiza microbial communities from riparian zone in the Pacific Northwest, United States - 17_EM | ecosystem: Host-associated > Plants > Roots > Unclassified | place...
CGGTCATATCAGTAAATGTTGTCGTTAGCATAGCTGGGTTAAAATCACAAGTTATTCTACTCCTGCACAGGTTTGGAATAAAATCTCAATAGATCTGTAAATAAAAGGACTTGGTGATTGCTGCAATGCAAATTACGATGCATATACATAGTCATCAATGTTGCCCTTCTACTTTTGTATCTTAAGAATTTTCGATGTTACCCTATAAGTTTCAAAACGTGTAGATGTTATTCCAATTGTTAATAGCTAATGGAAATTAACATAATTTTCTCTCTTTTTTTCCTGAAATTTAAGAGGGTTTCTTACGATCTGGCCCTTTAATTTTGTCTTTTGTTCCTTCGATCCATAGAAAAACACAAACAAGTTCAAGCACACAATATACAGCAAGCCAAACTCAAATTACCATTGTCTGTGTCGCAGTGGGAGGGATGGAGAATGGTAAGTGCTATTTGCGGCTTCCAGCAGCAGAGAAGAAGAATCAGAAACTAACTAGAAGGGATGAAAATGTTATATGGAGTCTCATAGTTATATCACCAAGCATTTGATTACTATCTCGAAATAGAAGAGAAAAACAAAAAAAACAAAAAACAAAAGAGATATATCCTCTTATAACTTTTATTTTAAATTATTTTAAAAATACAGAAATTCATTTTAAAACTATAACAGAAATAAATTTATTTTATATCTATATCTCTGTTCCTAAAACCAAACATATTTTTATCGCTTATAAATCCACGCCTTGTGTACAGTGACATTAATGACAAGAAAGCTAAATAAGCTGAGTTATGCAGAAAAAAGACAATGACAAAGCCGGATTTGAAAATGCTTGCAAGCATTTCCAAATAGACTTGAAGATGTCTGACTCGATGTTTTCAAGTGGCAAAGCATCCTAGAAGAAATTTATGGGGATGTAACCAGGCCGCAATCCCAAATGAAATTCTTACGTATAGAGGAAAACGACAGGAAAGATCGTTTCTTGACAAAGGTTGTTTTGTGTTAAATGGCAGCTTATGACATTTGGATAATCAAGACCTTGACCAATGTTTAATGTGGTTTCTTTTAGTTGGTTCTTTCAATGCAGTTGTTTCTCTTTTGTATAACTGTGCTGTTATCTTTTGGAACTCGTCAGTTAGGAATGAATGGAAACTTCTACTTCGCCTTTCTCCATCAATGTAAGTGGTTCTGATCTGACAGTTGTTGATCTGTCATCATTGAGCTTTATGAAGAGCTCTGTACAGATATTTAATAAGAAGAGGTCTGAGTTATATAGAGTGATAATTGGATGATGTTTAAATTTTATTAGGAAATTCTACATGCTTGGTTGGTTCACTGATGAAAGACCTTCAAATTAGGCTGGAAGGTTCTTTTTAGCTTAGTTATGTTATTATTATTTTTTTTTTTCAGATTTTCTAGTTTATTTAAATTAATTTTTGTGTTTATTTGAGTTGCAAATTTTTTAAAAGACAAACTACTTGGAAAAAAATATATTTAATGATAACATTTAGAATTAAAGTTTATGTGTGGTGATCAATAATAATTTAAAAAACTTATTTTTGACATTAAGAGATACAAACGATTGAAAAACAAAAAAATAATACTTAAAAAATTAAAAAAATCATAAAAGTTTCAAAAAATATGGTCAGACTGACTGTAATGCGAAACACCACCGAAAAGAAATGAATCAGCTCAAGACTGAGGCATTCTGTTCTGAGTTTACATAGTTTACATTGAATTGTATATTTTCTAATGTACAAGTTGCTAATAGAACACAGATGAACAAACTGTGACCTCCAAAGTAAAATCGTATAGTCAAGCAGAGACTTCAGAAATGTGAAATGCGTTTCTTATGTGAGAATTTAAGCTTGCCAGAGTAACGCCAATATCCGGTCTAGACCGAGTCGAATCATCTGACAGAAAGCCGTGCACTTGATTTCTCACCTCAACCCAGCTGCATCCCGGTTCTTTTACTGTACTACTTGCGTTCATCAACATCCTTACTTCCTGCACCTCATTCCATCTGTTTGCTTCTGCGTGAATGTTTGACAAGAGCACATAATTTGATGTTTTATGAGGTTCAAATTCCGAAAGCTTGTGAGCAGCTAGCCTTCCAAGTTCCAGATTCCCATGTGCACGGCAAGCCCCGAGTAATGCACCCCATACTCCTGCAGTGGCTTTCACCTTCATTCCCCTCACTATTTCAAAGGCTTCGTCTAACCTCCCCACCCGTCCAAGCAAGTCAACCATACAAGCATAGTGCTCCGCCAATGGTTCTATAGCATACACTTTACTCATGCATTTGAACAATTTTAGGCCGTGATCAACCATGCCAGCATGATTACATGCGGACAAAATACCAATGAAGGTGACTTCATCAGGAGCCATCCCTTCCGAAGCCATCTCCTCAAAGAGTTTAAGTGCCTCTTTTCCATATCCATTTATTGCATACCCACCAATCAAAGAATTCCAAGAAATGACGTCAGCATGACAAATTCCATTGAACACAAGCCCAGCTTCCAAGATTCTTCCACATTTAGCATACATGGTGATCAATGCATTGTTGACAACTAAATAATTCAAATAACCACCCTTCACAACCACCTGGTGAAGTTGGTTCCCAACTTGCAGGGCTGCAATAGTGGCACATGAACTTAGTCCACAAGCAAAACTTAACTGATCAGGTTTCTTACCTTCATGCCCCATCAATGCAAAACTTTTTAGAGCATCCAAATTCTGTCCATTTAGCATGAAACCGGCAATTAATGAGTTCCAAGATACTAAATCCCTCTCCCCCATCTCTTCAAAGATCTTCACGGCTCTATCCATTTGGCCTACTTGAGCATAACAAGAAATCATGGTATTCCATGTGACCATGTCTTTATTGACCATTCGTTTGGATAGACAGAGAGCTTCATTGATTCTTCCATGGTGTGCATAACCTGCAATCATAGCGTTCCAACAAACCACATCCCAGGTGCCTATCTCATCAAAGAATCTTCTAGCTTCATCCACTTTATTACATTGTATGTAACCAGAAATCATTGCTGTTTGGGCCCCAATGTTCCTGTAAGGCATTTCATTCAACAACTCTCTTGCTTCATCAAGCTTACCAACACGAACATACCCATTAATCATAGTAGTCCATGACACAGAATCCCTCTCCGGCATCTCCTCAAATAACCGACTAGCCTCATCAATTTCACATCTCTGAACATAAGCAGAAATCATTGCATTCCAAGAAACAATATTTCTACTCGGCATTTGGTCAAAGAGCCTCCTAGACTCCAAAATATTTCCATTTCGTGCAAACCCACTTAACATTGTAACCCAAGAAACAACATTGGGCTTTGGAATCTCTTGAAAAAACTTCCACGCAGAATCCAAATCACCCACTTGGATAAACCCATCAACCATCAAATTCCATGAAATTACATCGCGTTCATCCATTTCATTAAAAAACTCCAAACCCAATCGCATTTTTCGATTCTGAGTATACCCAGCCAGCATTGAGTTCCATGAAATTAAATTCTTAACCGGCATTTCATCAAACAACCTCTTAGCTTCATTAACTCTCCCTTTCTTCACATAACCTGAAATCATCGCATTCCAACAAGCAACACCTTTCCTATAACTACACGGAAGCGAATCAAACAACTCCCTCGCCTTCTCAACCTCCCCATTACGCGTATAACAAGTAATCATCAAAGTCCAAGAAAATAAGTCCCTTCGAGGCATTATAACAAACAGTTTATAAGCTTCATCAAACTTCCCATTATGCAAGTACCCAGAAACCATAGTGTTCCAAGAAACTAAATTTCTGCGAGGCATTTTATCGAACAGGTTGCGTGCAGCATTGATTCTTCCATTTTTCGCGTAGACAGAGATCATTGAATTGTATGTGACTGTGTTTTTCTCGGCCATTTGAGTGAAAACTTTGATTGCATCTTCGATTTGACCCGATTTTCCTAACTGGGTTATTCTTTTGTTTTGACTGAAGACATGATGACTCCCTTGTTCCCCAACTGATAATAGCCTTTGCTTCATGATTCGAAACACTGATCAGTTTGAGACAATTTTTTATGTCTCCATTTTGAGGTTTCCTTGAAAGCCCAAAAGGTTGTCTTGGGCATTATGTCGCCGAAGGTTTTTTCAGAGAAACAAGTGGGCCAAGCTTAAAAAGAGCACAGTCCACATACCACCACAGCCCTATGGCGGCCTCATGTGGGCCCACTTGTGGGTTCACAAAGATTTTGTTCGCAAGTTCATGGCATCCCCTGAATTTAAATAAATTTAATGAGAAATTTTAATTATTAATCTTAATATTTGAATTTAAAAATAAAGAAGGAAGATAATTGTTGAAATTTAGAGCCATAGTTATTAACCTGAAACTTGTGATCCAAAACATAATTATAAATCAAGGAAAATTTTTGGTTGACCCAGAGACTAATTCTCAGACCTTACCTTCTGCTTTACTGGTAAGATCAAGAAAAACAAAGAGCATCAAAATCATGTGTGGGCAAAAACTAAATTCCATGCATGCTCTTCCTCGATTATAGAAAGTTTATAGCTATCAGATTGTTGCGAAAGGAAACACATAAACATGATCAAAACTCCCAGAGGGGTAAACTGGTAATTCAGTAAATGCCCCTTAATTTCAGTGGGTATAATCTTACGAGTGCTACAATTAACAAAGAAAAGGGGAGTTCTTTCTATATGGTTCTTTCAGCATCAAAAGATGGTCAGCCAGGACAATCATGAATCTCAAGGATGATAAATAAGCAGCCGTCCTGGAAAAATAGGGTCTAATGTGTTCTTCTGCCGATTAAAATAGCAGTACTCCCCACCCCCCCATCTTTTCTTTTCCTATGAGAGCGCCTCCATGTTTTAAACTCAGAAGGCATGTAGTCTACAATGGTCCTGAGAGTCGTTTCAGTTTAATCATCACAACTCATCGTGAACTTCAGGTTCTGGGTTGGCTTTTTCATCAGCTGATCCCTCTGGGTTGATTTTTTCTTCGGCCGAACCATCTGAATCTGTTGTTTGTTTCTCCTTTTCAGGAGTCTCCCCAGAAGTTGAGTCAGCACTGTTCGTGTTGTCTCCGCTGGTCTCAGTTTTGTTCTTAGGCTTCTCAATTTTTGGCTTTGGCTTGGGAATTCTGTTAACACTGGCAACCTATATAAACACCAATCAAATATCAATTGAAATGGCACACACAGGCAGGAAAATCTTTGCGGCGGTATCAAATTCTCCTTTCGTAATAAAGAAGTTGCTGAGACTTGCAGTAATACCTTGTCTTGCAGATTCAACACCTTCGAATATATTTCTTCAGATGTCAGTACTGGTGTGCTGAATCCTGAAGCCCTGTTGGGAAATAGGGAGGAAGAACGACTTTGTAATCACTTGGATTTGAACATGCCCATAGGCAAGAAAATAAAATAATAAAAATCTCCTTATATGCAGAACCAACTCTTTGAACACTTACTTCTTCTGTTCAGCCTCCTTTTCATCCAGCCAACTCTTTAACTTGTCAGCATCACTCACCACCTGCAAAACCACACATTCACAAAATCCATATGTAAGCATCACTAGAGATTGTTCCAATCGTAAACAGATTCCAGAAAATCTCATGAGGAGGCCATGTTAGATTAAGGTGTGGAAAAAACCTCATCTACTCTGTCCTTCGGAAGCCAAGGTTTCTTTGTCTCCCAGCCCTGTACAATCTGCAGGAAATGATAAAAGAAATGGTCACTGTGCTTATTATGCTGTCTTCAAATTAAGCCACAAAGAAAATAATATTTAATCAATGGTTGAAATGCTAGCCTATCAAAGCTTTGGTTTTTTTTTTTTTCCTGTATTTAGCTTTTATCCAAGCAAGTAGATGCAATGCTAGATATCAACATGTCGCTTCCTCTGTCCCACAGTTTTATCGTATTCAATTTGAGCAGCTGAAATAGACAGATCAGCAAAAGACTGCTGTCTGTCCCATAAACAAAAGCCCCTCCACACCCCCGGGATATTTTTAAAATACAATGATCCTTGATTAACTTTTCAAAGTGACAGGGATTATGGGACAAAAAAAAAAAAAGAAGAATACTAAAATCCAATGGGAAGGGTGCATTTCCACAAATAAACATATTAGTTAATTATAAATTCATCTATTTTTCCAGCCTAGGTTTTTTCGTTTTTTTTTCCCAGCTTCATGATCAAGATGGCAATAGTGAATAACAACAAAATCTGAGCCCAAGGAAAAATAAACATTTTTTTATAAAGCATGTGATTGAAATGCAGTATCTGAAGTACCTGTTGCAGCTCACCAACGTACTTTCGAGCTAACTCTATTGCTGTTGGTCTTGCTGAAAGTTCTTTATACCTATATCAAAAAAATTCACAAGTTGGAATTAATAATTCAAATAGCCAATCACTTGTGTAAATAACAACAGTTCGCGATGCCCCAACTACAGCCAGAAAATATCACCTGAAAAATATTGGGTCACCAAAAGCTTTTAGTGAATCTAGGCGTTCCTGAAACTCTTTTGCTGTGGCATCTTCACCGTCTGTGTATAGCCACTCTTGGACCTAAAACAATACAACATGCTCCCATGTCACAAATTTAGGCAGAGAAGCTAATATCATGGACCCTTTTAAGTTCCCAAAAATACTTGGAAAAAAAGAGAGGAAAAGGCTCACCTCATCAAGCTTCTCAATGAAGGATTTCCGTTCATCATCAGTAGAAATTTTCTCAAACTCTTCAGTTGTCTCAAGCTGGCACAGCAGGTAAAGATATCAACAAATAAATTAAAGGAAATGGAATGCTGACTATTCATAATAAAACTCTAAATTTAAAATAGCAATCAAATCAAGATTAATAGTTCCAAGGAAAGGTGGTCATCACAAGAAATGGAACTGTCTAATCTTCATTTTTAAACTAAAAGTTGAATTGATCGAAAATTCCAAACCTTTTCTTTAGTAGAATATATATATCCTTCCAAATTATTTTTCAACTCGGCAGTTCTTCTTCGCTCTGCATCCTTTTTGTTCAATTCTTCTAATTTTCTTTTAGCTTGAGCTAGATATTCTTCGGATAGAGGCATTCCAGGTCCCACTGTCTTCTCAACAATCTATAAATATAAACAATAGAAATAAGCAACAAGAGACGTGTGAAACACACAACTCACCATCATAAAACTTTCTAGCATGCAAGTGAAAAAACTTTTAAAACTGCAAGCTTGTTTGTACCTTCAGGGGAACCCTAAAAGTCCGTTTTTTCAGCTTCTTCTCTGTAATGGGCTCAGTAGTACTTAGTTCTTCAGTAATGTTGATGGATGTATTGTCAGTCACACCATCAGAATTCGACTTTTCATCACTTTCTTCTGTAGTGTTCTTAGTGTCAGTTTCAAGTGTTATATTTGGAGATGTGGTGGTTGTGTTTTCCACAGTCAGGTTCTTTTTAGGAACTTCCACCCATTCTGATATTTCAATAGCAGCATCTGCTCGATCCAAAGAAAGAATTCCACTTCTGCTAAGAGAGAAATGCAGATTTGCCTTGATGGGGGATGACAAATTCCGTGAGGAATACCTAGCAACACAAAGGAAGAACAGAAGAGATATGTGATGTTAGAAGTTTTTGTGAAGGAAAATGATTCAAGATACAAGCATTGAGCCTTGTATAAATCCAGAAATGATTCAGAGTATAGCTATCCTTACTTCTCACTTGCATCTGCTAGACCAGACACAGAATACTGAGAAAATACAGGGGAGGTAACACCAGGTGGTAAAAGATCAGGCTCATATGACAGTGAAACTTCAAAATCTTTTGTATGAATGATGGATCTGAACATCTGTAAAATAAAATAAAATAATCCATGCATAATAAGTACAACTGGAAGGCAAATTTTGAGGCATTTGGGGCATCAAAATGGTTTTTCTGATTGACCTTTTCAAACACAGCATAGTCATTTTACCATGTTATTTACCTTACTGGGGAGTTTTCTCATCCTTGGAACAAGTAATTGCCTGGTGCTCTCATCTTTCAGCAGATCAGGTCCGTCTAATTCAACTACCAATCCATATGATGAACCATCAACCATTCCTAGCTTGCGATTCAATTTGATTCCATCACTCAAATTTGCAGCATGTAGAGATGAACCAAGAACTACAGCTTCATCAGCATCTAGATGTTTGTCCAGCTCATTCTTTCCAAGAAATTCCTGGAGCTTAGCCTGTTATGTGCCCAAAGAGTTTTCTTTTATTTGCATCCTTAACACAAATCAGATCTATAACAGAAATAGAAGCTCAAGATTGAAGGGAGATATGAATTGATAAGCAGCTAAATGCATGGTATAGGAGATTATTCCAAACAGAAACTTAAAGAGCTAACTTCAATTTGTTAACATCACAATGACCTTATAATAAAATTACCCTTATCCTATTCTTTTACGGTGGTAACAACACATGGCCTCTACTGCTTAAACATCATCTTCACCGTAACCATTCTTCTATAATTCAGGTTTTTTTTTATTAAAAAAAAAAGAAAAAAGAAAAAGAAAGAAGGGATATGAAAGATTGATTTTTTACTCTGACTTGTTAGCTCTCCAAGATTGTGCAAATCAAAACAGTAAGAACTAAGGTTGGAAGTTGGACCAAATAAAAAGACATATCAGCAGCTGACACAGTGGGGCTTGATTACCAGCTGAAGCTTCATTTTAGGAGAAAACTGTCAACATGACTAATAGTAGACTAAGATGGCTAAAATTGATGGATAATATAGGCAAACACAACATGATAGTAGTAGGTATTATTCAAACCAATGATAGTAGTAGATTAAGATACCTTTGCTTTAAACAACTATCATTAAGTTTATTTTAACTATTGTTACAAAGCTTAATCAGTTTTCATGGGCTTATACACAATTGAAGAAGATAGTACCAACCTGCAACTTAGGGACTCTGGTAGCACCTCCTATAAGCTCTACTGCATATAACTCGTCCAAGTTTAAACCTGAATGCTTCAGAACTTCCTTGAGAGGTACAAGAGATCTGTCCCACAGATCTGCACAGAGCTCTTCAAACTTCTCACGTGTTATGGTGCTCCTGGAGAAAAATTAAAGATAATGGTTTGAATGAATTGGGCAAGGTATATCCACAGAGGTGCTGATGAAATATAAGCAACAAGCACAACTCAATGTCTAACCACCAGTATGCATGCATATTGTAACAACATTACAGTCAGTTAAGATAATTTCTCACACATAAAGAGAAGAATGTTCATCGTGTAAAAAGTTATAGGGGGCTAATGTGAGAAAAAGTGGAATAATAAATTCTCATAAATATGCACCCAGACATTTGCTCAGCAGGCAATGAGGCAGTGCAGCATGGCAGTAGGAAAAAAAATGTACAGGTACATGAAAACAGACATGAACAAAAAGAACTTGAGGAATTGTTTAGAATCTACTGACCTGAAGTCCCGATCATCATAGAGGGATTCAACTGATATTGGGGCCGCAGTGTTTGCACTCAAGATTTCTTTCGTCCGTTTGACTTGTTTCTTCAATTTAGCCATTGCCTTGGGAAACTTCCTCACATCAAACCCATTTCCAACTTGTTTATTAAACTCATCAGCAAAGTACTCCACCAACCTTGATTCCATAGTCTGACCTCCAAGTTCTGGGTCCCATCTGACATCCTTAACCTGGAAATATAATTAGCATTCACAACATTGCTAGCGGTACTGAACTAAGCATCCATAAGAAGAACAACAAGCTGCATAGGACAAGGCTGGAAGTGAAAACATTGAGGCTATCATAAGATAGTGGTGAGGAGCATCTAACATAAATGACATGATTCAGATCAGAACAAGCAACCACAATCACAGACTTAATGTAAGAAGAATAGCCACAATGCAGCTTTTCAGTAAGATATTTCTTTTTTGGATCCACTGCCTCCTATTTCAATATTAAAAAATAATGCATTTTTCTACACAGAAATCTATCACAAAACAAACAAAACATTCTCACTGATCACCAAATGCCAATTACTGAAACCAAACTTACCTGAAATTGATTAACAGACACAGTCTTTCCAAACTCCTTGGCATTATACGCTGAGAAGTAAACAAGTGCAGCATAAGTGCTACTCGCACCCATGTCATAAAACACAACATACCGCGACCCATTAGAAAAATCCTTATCAATCCCATATTGCAATGCAGCACCAGAATGCTCATTAATCAAAGCAAGCACATTAATCCCCGCCAATTGCGCCGCCTGAACCAAACCCCTCCTCTCCGCCTGCCCAAAATATGCCGGCACCCCAACCACTGCATCCTTAACCACGACCTTAGAATGAAACTCCGCCAAATCCCCTGCAAAACCCAAAATCATCCCCAACAACTCCTCCACCGAATACAACCCCACATTCCCACCCTCATCCTCATCCTCAACCCTAAACGCAACTGCCCCTCTCGAATCCTTCACCACATCATACGGCAAATACATTGCTTCCAGAAATCCCTTAACTTTCTCATACGATTTCCCTAACATATCTCGCAAATGTGAATACACTTTATCTGGATACCGCGCAGCAATCCCCAATGCTTCTTCGCCTAAAAGCCGAGTTCCAGATTGGAATGCAACTAAAGCTGGGGTTTTTCTCTTCGACATTTCGTTAATTGCTATAGAAATTGGGGTTTGGCCTGGTTTTAGGTTTACTACTGCTACTTTTATCCATTCCGAACCTAGATCTATGCTCGAAACAGCTGATTCTGATGGAATTGAATTTAATAATAATAATAATACTAACCGTAACCCTAATTTTAATAAACTCATTTTGATCACGAGTTTATTCTTGTCACTCGATCAAGAAAGGAAGGAAGGAAGGAATCAATCCGTCTGCAAAAGAAAGGGAAAGAAAGAAAAAGAAAGGTCAGTGCTCTGTCTGGACAGGTTCTTATTTCCCGGATAACAAGTATAAAACTTGTGAAAAAAATCTGAAGAAATAATTATTTTCCCGGAAAACAAGCAGAAAATTTGTGAAAAAAAAATAATTTTTTTTAAAAAGAGAGAGGCAGAACTGGAAAGAGGGAGATACCAGAGGATTAATTGCATTTCCTAGAGAGAGAAGTGGTATGAACTTGAAGCTGATATTGATTTATGTTTTTTTCCTGTTTGGTTGACGAGAAAAAGAGGAGAGAAAGTGGAGTGGCTTAAATCAGGTGGCAGAGGAGGGGTGTTGACGTGGGAAATGAATTGAAACAGTAGCCAATAGGAAATGGCTACGTGGCAAAAAGTACACGTGGTGAGACCTGAGACATCAGCTGCGTTGTTCTGACGGTTGCAGTAGAAAGGAAAAGAAGTTATAACCTCAAATTATAAGTTATAACCTCAAACTATGCATAAATTATGATCTCGACCCTCAAAGTATTGTTTTTCTTAATTAGGTCCCATGAAATATTAGATGTTCTTCAATTAAGTTTTATATGGTTGAAATATGGCATTTATTTGCATGAAATATTAGACATCTATTTTCTTTCACAGTCAAAGAATGTAATCACGAGGCTGTTATTTCATATAATTATCTATAAAATAAATTATATATTTTATATACAAATTTGTCTTCATGCAAATTGACATGATTTTATGGGATATATGTAAACTCCTTGAACTATCACGTGAAAAAGAAATTTATTAATTCACTAAAAAAAATTATATTCCTTCATATTTTTTACATTTATCATCTTTATTTATTATTTCTATCACTTATAACACATAACTTTTGAAACTGTATTACTTCTATTTTTACGACACTGTTTATACCGTGTTTCATAAAAATTAAATTTTTTATTAAAAATTAATTTTTTTATGTTTTGGATCATTTTGATATATTGATTTTAAAATAATTTTTAAAAAATATAAAAATATTATTTTGATATATTTCAACAACACTTAAACAATTTCATACACTACGCATGGACTTGTTTTCCCAGAAATTTATGGATTATCGACAGAACTCTTCATCTACAACCTTTAAACCTTAATAATTAGCTATGAAAAGCCCTAAAATCTCTTGAAGTTTACTCACTTTATTAATGTCATCGAAAAGCCGGACAAAAACTAGTTCATGCTTTTCATTTTGCGCTTATCTCCTAGTTCTTTTCACGGCTGACAGAAATACCAGGACATGGGACAGTCCTGGATCTCTTTACAGATGCTCCATTATGTTCTCTAGATCTTCAACAACTTTCAAGTGAGAACACTCATTAAAGCTCTTTTGACCATACAAAATGCAACTCAAGACCTTGCCTCTTCCCCCCGATAGATGGCACATTCGCTAGTTCCGTGCTAAAATGCATATCAATGATGTTTTTTCATTTTTTAAAAATCATTTTTGACATCAGCACATCAAAACGATCCAAAACATACAAACCATATTAAATTTTAATAAAAAAAAAAATTAAATTTTTTGGGAACGCAGAGCAGCCGCGTTCCCAAACTTTCCCTAAGTGCTTATAGTTCCATCACCGCTTGAATAATGCCATGTACAAAATCCTTCAGAAGACGTTTTGTGGGTTCGACCTATTACCTAATGAAATGCCTTGAAGGAATATAGAACACAAACAACATGGGTTTCTGATTTCTTGTATATATACAAGAAATAGATGGGGAGAAGGCTCAAATTTCTTGGAATTCATCTGAGACTTCTGCATATTTATCATGCTTGTTCGATTCCTTCCTAGACTGATTATGTACCAAATTCTTGCCTAGTTCGCATGTGGAGCAGTAGGGTTGCTCAGGATGCTCCAACAAGCACCTCAGCAAAAGTTAATGAAAAGCTAGGAAGTAAGATTATTTCCTTTAGACAGAAATATTAGACAGAAATCTCTTAGAACTTTCTGCATACGAGAAGCTTATGAGTTAAGAACATAAAAAATAAAAAAATAAAAACTATGAATATAATGCTACATTCAATATCAAGTTACATGTTTGCTTCTTATATACTCTCTGTGGTTGCTTGCTTATTCGAGAATTATGTACAAGTATAGAAAACAAAGGAACAGTGGACAACTCGATCTGCGGATGACATGCTAAACATCTAGAAAAACCAATACTTTTTTCTTGCTACTCTGGTGGGAACACTGGTGGGAACATCTGTATGAACAGACAGTTTTCATGAAGGTTATTAGTTTGGAGGTAACAAGAGAGAAAAAAAAAATTGTAGTACTGAAGGAAAAACATGTTGCAAGTATTGGTTTGTCCCTCACCTCCATTTTCGTACAATGAATTGTAATGAACTTCACTCCAAAAGCTTAGCCAAATTTCTGGAAACAGGAACAGCAGCCATAATATTAGAACAAGACTACTGCAATTTCATTCAACTTATAGCTGTTAGGTTATTTCTTTGTTAGGTTATTTCTTCTTTTCAACTCCCATCCCTTTTCCTGGTATTGGCTTCAAAATTCCCATGATCTTAAAAGGTATTGGAGGTGATAATTGTAAAATAAAATATTCAGTTTCTCAAGATAGGTAAAGCATGCAAGACTTACAAATGATAGGATAATAAGAACTTGCATTTGGACGTTCAATTTACTCTACGGGAATCAATCATAACACACAGTTCCATTTCATGATAAGCATTATACACATTAGAATATCGCAACAATGACATATGGGATATAGTATACAGATTTAGATCTACCTCTGGTTGGACTCCTGTCTTTGGGAAAGATTTCGATATAGCATGTGTCCCGGAAAGATGTTAACACACAAATTTTGGCTCCAAACTGAATGCATGCCCGTAAAAGGTCAGAGGATAGCCATTCCATACATAAGTGAGAAGTAGTTACAAAGAATGAGAACAATTAGGTTTCATGATTTATGTTCTTAAGAAAAACAGATCCAATAAATTAAATAGGAAAAAAGCAATCAAGGAGCTAAACAGATAAATCTCCACTTACTCTATCTGCAGCAGCTTGTAGGGTTACATGATCCCCCCATTCCCCTGACCTAGTATCATGTAAGGGTTCGCACACAAAAATGAATTAGAATGCAGCTACATTTATTGTAAGCATGCTTTCCAATTTTGAAGGAAAAAAAAAACTAGTAGGCATCGCCATAGAAGTCTAACTTTTTCATGTTCTTCACATAGCTTCTATACTTCATTGGGACATATCCTTCATACAATTTTCTGTGATGCTTTAGCTGAAAAGGAAGATGAATGAAACAATAAGGAAAATAGTGAAACATGACAGAGAAATTTCATAGAAAAAAAACACTACGTAGACTCGTGTATACCGCCAGGCACATGGATGTATTTGAAGTTGGCCAATAGTGGCTGTTTTTCCAAAACACAACCTCTATCTTTCCCAAGTTATAATGAATTAGTGCAATCATGTGCAGAGATTTACCAACATACCTGCTTGATTATTTGTTTCCTTGCATGTTTGTGGTAATCTGGACTGCGAAACAACTGGTCTGCTAATGCTCGAAACTGTCAAATAAGTCAAACCAGTGATTTATAAGCATATTCTGTAATAGAGTTCTCACAGTGACTTATGGGACTCTTTCAAACATCCTTACATGTACAATCATGAATAAACAGTTCAAAAAAATGAAAGCCACACCTGGCAATTCCCATCACCTTCCATTTTTAGTTCTTCTAAACCATATGTAGCCAACCTGAATGAAAAGCACTTACTAAGACAACTGAAAGATGAACCAACCATTTTGCACAGAAAAGAAATGAAGCATTTGGCATCAGATGGTAAATGCCATATATTCAATATTTCAACAATCATGCACATGAGCATGCCATTGAGCCAGTTTGATGATCTAACTTAACCATTAAAAATGCGAAGTCTATAAATGGAAAAGGATGCTCATAGGGCCATGCAACACCAAGCTAACTTAACCATAAAAAATGTGAAGCCTATAGAAAGGATGCTACCAACTGAAACAAAATTCATCGAACCCGTGAGAAAAGGCAAACACATAATAATAGATAGTGATACTTACTGGCATGCCACATTACAGACAGGCTAAAAATGAAATGCATGATATGAGAACGAAAAAGAAACAGCATATAGGGTGGATAACAACATCAAACCTTTCAGATAGCCGCTCATGGTCTAAGGTTGCATCATTCACATCAGGTATCTCACCATTAACCCTTGGAGTGTGCTGCCAACACATTGAACCAATGAGCATTCACATGATTAAATAAAAAGACAGAAGTTACTCAACAGCAGAGGTAAATGAGGCAAAAAAAAGAAGAAGAAGAAAAGAAAAGAAAAGAGGACGAATATGCTTGCCATTGGTTAATATATTAGGTTAAAAGAAAAATATAACAAATCACTAACACAGAAGCAAGTGCCAGATATGTTGTATAATTGCTTGAAATTGTTGAAGAAGCCTTGGCGAATATAATCCAGTGAGCAATTCCTACTCAGTTCCTCTAAAGACATATGCTTGTTGTGAGCTAATGTGAAGAAAAAGTGAACCAATACAACCCTTACTATCAGCAAGGAACTACCGATTGTATGCTTGGCTTATGCGGCCAAAAATATCATATAATTCTCATTGTTTTACAGCTGGTTTCTTCTGTATTTTTAGAGACTGACTGTTTTCTGGATGACTTATTGGATAGGTATATGCAGGTTCACTAGGTGATTTGGCATGCTTCTTAATTTTTAAGGTTTGGATTATTGTTTACTTCAGAAGGATTCACTGTGGGGAGAAACTTAATGGCCGAAGATTCCCAGTTAGCTACTTCTTCTGCTTATCTATACATGGAAGTTAGATACACGTGAACTGTATCAATTCAAAGCCTTGCTGCAACAATGCTACCCGGAACTATCCATTGTTTTGCTTAAATTAACGAATGATATCACAACCCAGCTTCGCCCATCATAACTAACACCCAAAACTATAGTAAAGATTGGTTTAGCATCCCATATCTACAGCCCATTTTGGTGGAGCACAAGGTCAATAGAGGTCCAAATTTAATATAATTCTTCAAATGGTCCTCTCTGTCGTATGGAAGAAAAAGATGTACCACCCATGTGAGCTTGAGAATATGTGAAATGTCACACACACACACACACACACACACATGCAAGCATGTAGTATGGACTAGAAAATACAGATGTGGAAAGGAAAATACCGGGATGGAGTCCAAGTGCGAGAGTCTCTTCCCCAGCCTTCCTGCAACTTGAGAATTTCCCTCTTCTGCTAAAATGCTTGCAATGGTTTGGTCATCCTCTGTATCTGGAAAGCTGCTATTCAAACTTGAAGTCGAGCTCACACTTGCATTACTATAGCTTTCAGTCATACTATGCCAACATCAACAAATCCAAGCTAAGATGCACAAATTTCTATACAAGATGATAACAAACTTCAAAATTAGAATATACTTCTTTTTTTTTTGGACAAGTTAAAATTAGAATATACCATTCCTACGAACAAACAGCATTCTTTAATCTAAAGATTTATAGGCATCCATTCCCTAATTTAATAAAGAAATAAGCAAATACAACAGCTAAACTAATCATGCATCATGAATCAAGGAACAATTTATTTACTTTAGCTAAGTCAATCTACAAATAGAAACCAAACAAATCCTAATCTTTCCATGTTTCCCTTTCAATTTTCTCAGCAACCAAACATAGCAAGTAACAAAGAAGAAAACTCCCACTAATCAATTCAACAGCAAGAGAAATGCAAAAGCTCACACAAACCAACCGAGAACAAACTTGAGCAAAGAATAAAGAAAACCCAGCATCAAAATTCAACTTTACAGGCTGATAAAATAGTAGAAATGGAAAGATTCGATCTTTTTTGGTGGGTTTCAATCTTATAAATCAATTCCCAGCAACCAAACACACGAAAAACGAAAAGAAAAATCCAATGAACCCAGTTGAATACATGATATAAAAGGTCAAAGTAAATAATAGACAAATAAAAAAAGGCATGTACTTTATTAGAAAAAGGAGAAAGAGAGAAAAGAATAATAGGTTACCTGGATATGAAATGGTGAGGAAGAAGGCCTTCGCTTGTGTAGGTCAGAGGCTTCAAGCCTTCAACTATAATTTGGACAAAATGAAAATATATTAATGCATAGACTCCATATATAAGTTTTGGACTTGACGTTATCGTCTCTCTTCCGACAAGAAACCAGCACAACACGTTGCTTTAGAAAGACTTTTTCATTTGCTTTGTTCACGTGTCATGACTTGGAATACCAACGTTGTAAGAAACAGTCCCTGGATCATGATCTTGTTTATTTTTGGTCTAGAAACAAAAGTAGAAAAAGTCAGAGATCATGACTGATGAACAAATAATAGTTCGACAAATGTAGCACGAGTTGGAAGACTATTTCAAGTGTCGGCTTGAGGAACAAATAGTAGAAAAACTCCTTATCATCACTTGGATTGAGTTTGGTTGGCACTGGGCACAGTCAAATTATGGATCAACTAGTTATCTGAATTTGATCTGGTCTCCCTAGTCCGGCACAGGTGATCAGGCACTTACAATCGGGGTGACTAAGCGCTGGCGCCTGTCCAGGCCTGGCCCAGTGACATACAATGTTCATTTTTGCTCTCTACGTTTTTTTTCTTTCTCTGTCATTTTCTCTTACATTTACTTTAATACGCAGCACACAATTTCTCTTATAATCATGTAATACAGTTATACACACATAATCCATGGCATAACTTCAAACTAGCCAATGAGCCACTTTAATGGGTGAATAACATGATTTTCTCGTCCATGAAGAAATTACAAGCCTAGATGTATAAAAACACCCGAATCAATGGGGTTTTTTTAGCATACTACGCTTCCTTGCACTTTCCATTTTTGTTTTCCCATCCATTATTTTCTCAATATATATACAAGTGCTAACTTAAACATTGCAGTGTTCCATGTACCAATAAAAAACTAGTTTTACATAGATTGTTGTGCATGGCTAACCATAGAAGCATCTCTTTTTATTTTATTTTTAGGAGAAACACCTTTCTAGATGGCTGCAGTGTAATTTAAACTTGAAGGGAAGGGGATTGGGTTGATCAAATGCACCTGTTGAGTCATCCGCAACATTTATAACTGCAAATTCTGTAGTTACTGCAAAATCGTAACTGAAGATCTTATTAGGCAACATGCACAAGGAAAGAAGATTGAAATACTGGGATTCAACTTTTACTAAATTCTGCTGGAAATTTGCTGCCATTATTCTGCTGTAACCTGCTGCCATTATACTGCTGCAACTGCCATTGATCTCCTGTCCAACATATAATACACACACACACCGCTGTAATCTTAGAAGAAAACAAGAGAGAATAAAATCTTCATTCTATCACTGTACAAGTTTCTATAGCACTCAATGTTGTTCTTTCACGTGTGTTCAAACTCTCCAAAACACGTCAATGTTTTTTGGAAGTTATAAATTCCGTGACTCAATAAACACGATATTCTCTTATTGACAAAAAAAAAATCTCATTTGTCAACTAGTCCAACCTGCATTTGCACCCCTTCACAAGATACACGATGTTTTCCTTCATAATTATTTAATCCACGTTCATAATCCCCTAAACTATGCCTCTTATCCTTCCCCGGTCGTTTTTCAATTATCTATTCTTCTTATAGCCTTATTTTTCATGACATCTGCCGTTAATGTTCACATTATTCTGCGAATCTTCAGTGTTGACTCAATGTGTCATGATGCTCGACCTGACTTAGGCTAAGTTTGAAAAACCGAATGGAGTTAATTGATCAAACCCGAGCGACATGTTAGTTCATAAATTAATTATTTTATTAAAAAAAATTCAAAACAATTTGGAACAACTAAGATTAACATGCTTAACTTTCATTGATCTTCTTTCTTTCTTTCTTTCTATTCATCTCTCCTTTGCTAATAGCCATGGCATGATCTAACAACGCAGTAAACATACTGGAGGTTTCCCATGACAAGACCGCCTCATCAAATTCTTTCCTTACACAAAATGTTTGCAATGAAAGATATTATTGAGTTGCAGAGTGGCTGGAAAATTCCTTCCTCTTTCTTTTTAGAGCAATTAACATGAGAGAATTAGTGAGAACAGGACTCGGAAAATTTGTAGAATTTTGCAAAAATCCCTTCTTTTTGGACGAACATTTTAAACACAAAAGAAAGAATACAGGGAATACGAAAGGACTAATTAACCCATATCATTTTTCTTTTCCATGCTGAAATTAAGATGATATGAGAAATCGAACTTTAAGATTGACAGTAGCAGCAAAATTATTTTTTTTTTTTCCTTCTTTCTCTTTAATGAAGAAAACCCATATTATTAAGCATAGACTGATTAACGGAAGCCAACAATGGGTCAAGCCAGAGAGAGCTACTTTCCATATCGCAATATAAGGAGCGAAACACAGAAGAACAAGTATAGCATGACAAACTTAGGAGCCTACAAATGCATCCAGCAGCTAGACAAACAGAAGCGTACGCTTCTGACAAGCAAATTGTCCAAATTTACAAAGGATTGACGCAGAGGATTACTGCAATTGTCAAAGCCACAATTGTGTAAGATACCCCAAAGCTAACATAGAAAACATTCATGTTTATGAGATCATCATATTCATGTCCACCACCAGGCATCGGTTGTGATGGTGATTCATCTTCACTGTAATTTTTCTGCGACGAAGGTCCACACAAAAAAGGGTTCCATTCATAACCGCTTTCATCAAAGGTCCCGATCATAACTGCTCATGATTGAGGAGTAATTCATTTTGAAGAGATTAAAAGGCCTTTCCTTTGAAATTTTCCATGAACAAGAGATTCTCATCGATGAAATAAGGCTGCCATATTTCCAGGGTGGCACCAAAATAAACCCCACCATTCTCACCGACAAACTTTCCCGGGTCAATTTGCTGCGCTAACAGATGTAATAACCATAGCTAGAAAGAGTGGAATGAAGCATTTCTTTATAGCCCTGGTTAAGATTATGTTCGGAAATATGGTTGAATTATATTTTTTTAATTTTAAATTTTTTTTTGTTAAAAATTAATTTTTATATATATTTTCATATCGTTTTAATATGTTAATATTAAAAATAATTTTTTAAAAAATAAAAAATATATTATTTTAAAATATTTCTAAATAAAAAATACTTTAAATCATAATCACTACCATAATTTCAAATAAATATGTATTACATTCATGATTTGTTAGGCTTTTCTTCACAGGCAAGTTTAACAGGTTTTATATCTTTTATTTATATGTGAATTTTAAGCTCAATTTCTAATAAAATTAGATTGGATCAAAGCATGGTTAGGGCTGTATTTTACCCCAACTATATCCTATATGGTTAATTATCACACACTGTAATTAAAAATTCTCTCTTAAATCATGATTAAAAAAAAAATTTGTAATTTTTCTTATATATTTGTTTTTAAATAAAAATCATCAAAGCTACCACAATGTAAAACATCCATTGAAATTTGAATACAAAACACGGTACTGATTAAGACTTGTTCCCTTCACAATTGAGCATATTATAACTTAGTCCTTATATTTTGAACAAAATTATAACTTAGTCCTTTTTATTTGAAGAACTATCTTAGTCCCTTGATTGTGTTGACAACACATTTGCATTTTTTTTTTTAATTCCAAATGTAAAGAATAAGATAGTATTATTTTAAATGTATTATTAGGATATGCACACATATTTTAAATGCTGTCTCCAAATACGTACATTCTTATCTCCAATTATTTTAATTCTTAATAAATCTATTATTTTAATTTTAATTCAAACCGTTTAATATTATAGCATAGAGTGTTTTTTATAAGTGGTTAAATTTTTCTTGAAAATATATAAAATGATTTTCTTAAGATTATTTTTAAGATAATAATTACCAAACAATAATTAAAAAAATATTTCAACTGATTTGCAATTTGCTATAAAAAAATTTCCTAGCAATTTATTAGTTACTCTAATTAATTTAAAAAATAAGGTAGAAAATGACCGGCAACTTCTCGAGTAATTGATAAAATCATAGTTATTAAACCTGGACCGACTCAGCGGGTCGACCCGGGACCCAATAGCTGGACCAGTCTGGGTAAGACAAAAAACTATATAGGGAAAAAACCCGGCAAAACCCGGTCGAGACCCGGTGTTTTTTTTTTTAAATGTGGTTTTCTATATTTTTTTTTTCATATTTTCAAAATAATGAAAATGGAGGAGCTGTTTCATTGAATTTGTCTTTAAGCAAGGGTGAAACTGGTGTTCTGCACAAAATGGACAATATTCTTGCTACCGACAGCACTGATGTGTTTTCTAACAGATCGAACTGGGATTTGAATACTCCTATGGATACATGGGATGGTTCTTCTAGTGATGAACATGCTGCTCAAGTAACTGCTGTGCTGAGGGTGGAACAGAGTTGGTGTCAAATGTGATATTACTACTATACTGGAATGGTTGAAACTGGCATTGCTAATGAAAGGCAATTAACTCCTTGATGGCAGTGCAGTGCAAATCTAGTTTCCCTCAAACATTTTCAGATTGTGCCATGGAGTATACATCTCAGGATTCTCTTCATCTCCATCTCAGTATCCACAGTTGATCCGGCTAAACTGGATGAGACCTGTATTTTTTTTTACACTATATATAGTTTATATTTATATGAATTATTTCTTAAATTTTTTTATATAAAATATTAATTTTTTTTTTTTTTTAATTTTTCCGGGTCAATTCGGGTTGACCCGAGTTAACCCGGGTTGAACCATAAAAATCGGGATCCGGTCCTCTTAATTACATAAAATATCAATTGAAAAGTATTAAAATACCTTTAAATACAAATTTTTTTTCTTATTTTTTTTAAAACTAAAAATATTATTTGCTTGTACTTGAGAATTAAAAAAAACTTGAATATTTTTGTGGAAAAAAGATAAAAAAGCATTTACCCATTCACCTTAAAAATAAAAAATTAAAAAAAATACTATTACAGTCTACTCTCTTAATCTAAGTAATTTCTTCATTTATCTTATGTTATAATAAAGCTCCTGTAAATAAAAAACAAACAAATAAATATAAAGTAAAGACAATATATAAG
>Ga0307515_10007189_pt1 | contig 22074 bp, 11 predicted proteins | sample 17_EM_MG_FD_194513 | JGI IMG/M metagenome (GOLD analysis project Ga0307515, IMG submission 194513) | Populus trichocarpa ectomycorrhiza microbial communities from riparian zone in the Pacific Northwest, United States - 17_EM | ecosystem: Host-associated > Plants > Roots > Unclassified | place...
CATCCTAATAGGATGACCGAGTTGCATTTTATGATTAGCTACGACTAACGGCATCCTAGACGGATGACCGGGTTGTGATTGATGATTAGCTTCAGCTAATGGCATCTTAAATGGATGACTGGGGTGAACAAATGATTAGTTTCGGCTAATGGCATTCTAAAAGAATGATCGGGATGAAGAAATGATTGGCTTTGAGATGAATAAATGATTAGCTTAGAGTAATGGCATCCTAAGTGGATGACCGAGATCAATAAATGATTAGATCCGACTAATGACATCTTAAGTGGATGACTGAGATCAATAAATAATTAGCTTATGCTAATGGTATCCTAAGAGGATGTCCGGGATGAATAAATGATTAGCTCCGGCTAATGACATCCTAAGTGGATGACCGAGATGAATAAATGATTGGCTTGGGCTAATGCGTCCTAAGAGGATAGCTGGATTTGGGAGTTATGAGTTAGTTTCAAGAATTGATGCGTTCATGTGTACTATGTTTTGTATATACCAAGTATATGAAAGAACTACGATTCTTATGCTTTAAACAAATAATAACGTTAGTTCGGTTAACGGTATTCGAGATAGAAGATCGGGTTTAAGTATTGTAATTAGCCTCGGTAATTGACAAATTATTAAGGGTTGTATTTATGTAAGTAAGGAGAAATGAAAGAATTATGCTCTTTTGGTCCATGAATGAAATGTATCGTTAATATTGCTTTATTATGTTTTTAAATTGCCTATAATGCTTGAAATTACTTTGTGCTATAACAGGGACATCATACCAATATGGTGCGTCAGGAAATCCGTTTTGCGGCTCACACATTTTGAAAAGAATTATATATTCACATGTTATGGGTGATATGAATTCTATATGAACAGACGTGTTAATCGCTCAATTAATCATCCTACCCCGTATTCTTTTTATAAGGATGTTATGTTGTGAAATGACATGAGGTCAGGATAACGAAAGTACTAGTTGTATAACTTGTCGTTCGGCCCTCTTGTATGAACTCGTGATGATAACGAGACTATAATAGGAATGTGAATTTATGAGTATGTCAATATGATGTAATGTAAACCTATGAGTATGAAAATTCAATATTATAGGCATGTGTATTGAGAATTCATTTTATAAAAATTTTGATTTACATTATCCTACGTTGATTGTGTCTTGTTAATGAATGAAATGCAATTATAAATTTGTAGAATGATATGGTGATAAACATTCAGAATTTGACAACTGATAAAAAAATCCATCGATTTTGGCTTTGAAAAAGCCAAGTTACAATACTTGAAAAACCTCTAATGTTGTAATTCTAGGGTGTTACTGTACTTGTTACTTTTGAGCCTTGAAACGATGTAATTTGAAGTTGGTGTCTATATAAAAGTTATCAATATGGATGTTATCTTTCAAATTGAACTAGTCTTGACTTATTTGGAGTTGTATAACTCTATTTATGAGTACAACACTGAGTAAAGGTTTAGACCGATATAGTACTGGATAAATTTCGAGTGCTGCTGTCATTGTTAATTTTAAGCCTTGAAATGGTGTCATTTGGAGTTGGTGTCTTCATGAAAGTTGTAGGTATGAATGTTATTTTTCACATGAAACTGGTACTAACTTATTTGGAGTTGTATAACTCCATATATGAGTAAAACACTAAGTAAAGATCCAGATCAACATAGTACTGGATAGATTTTAGGTGCTATTGTAATGTTAATTTTTAGCCTTGAAACGAGATAATTTGGAGCTGGTGTCTTATAAAAGTTGTAGGTATGGATGTTATATTTTAAATGGAACTAGGGTTGACTTAGTTTGAGTTGTATAACTGCATATATAAGTAAAACATGGATTAAAGGTCCAAATTGACATAGTATTGGACAAATTTCTTGTACTACTATAATGAGTGCGTTTAGACATGTGGATGACAAAAATAGGTGTTATGTCTTTCATGAAAGTTATATCCCAATGTTTTAGCTTTCTATAAAGACAAACCACGATAAAAAAACGAGTTCTGAAACTTTAGTTACAATTAAAATACCAAAAAGTGTTCAGGGTTGGGTAGACTAAACCTGCTAGGACTAATCAATCTCTAATCTTTACTTTGAATTTGTTGTTTATTGAGGGTTCTAACATTTGGATTGATAAGGATAATTATGAACATTGAAAATGTGTATGTGTAAGGAATTTTAAGGATTTTCCTTGCTAATGGTTTGAATGAAAATGATGATTGAATGAAAATTAAAATGAAATGTTGATGTGGCTTACATTGTTGATGATAAATGTATCCTTGGTGGTACAGGGGAGGCTGAGGGGATAGGATGGTAGCAGGAAGCATCAACACATGCATAGTATCGAGGCAGGTGCTCAACACCTTTATCTTTTTAGAATTAATACAATTTTAATTTATGAAATTCAAAATTTCTATATTATGATGTAATTATGAATTGATATTGTATTTGATGAGATTCTTTACTAATGTTCTTGTGAATGGAATTGGATATGATGAGATTATGTGATAATGTGATTATGAATTGAATTAGATACAATGGAAACTATGTGTTAATGTGATTGTGAGTTTAAACTGGATACAATGAGATAATGGATGTTGATTGTTTGGGCATGGTAAATGTTTGGAATGGGATAAGATTGTGCATGACAAATTTGATGAAATAGTTAAATTAGAAAGGTGATTTTCACCTTCATCTAATTCTATTAAATTCTCAAAGTACTCTTGTATAGTATTGTTATCCGAATTCAATGACTTAATTTCTTTATGAATTGTAAATAATGTTCATATTAGCTTTGGCTAAAGGTATCCATGTTAGATAGTCGAGAATGAATGATGAGATTAGCTTTGGCTAATGGCATCCATGTTGGATAGCCGGAAATGAATAATGAGATTAGCTTTGACTACTGGCATCCATGTTGGATAGTCGAGAATAAATGTTAAAGATTAGTTTTAGCTAATAGCATCCATGTTGGATAGCCAGGAATAAGTATTGAATATTAGTTTTGGCTAATGATGTCCATTTTGGATAGCCAAGAATAAAGGATGAGGTTAACTCTAGTTAATATGGTCTATACTAGGATCACCGGTAATTAGTGTTGCAAAGCATCTCATTTGAAAGCATTTATCGTTATGATAAAATAAAGAGTATAATGTGTTATTTACAATTGGAATTAATGTTTAAAGAACCATATACAAAATTGATCATAATTAGTAATGAATAGTTATGCATGAAATAATTCTATATGTACAAGGATTCTTGGACCATAATACATGTCATTAATTGTTTGTTGAATATAGCTCAAATAAAATAATACAGCATAAGGTTTTATGAAGATGTGAAGTAAAATATCAAAGATAAACTCTATAGGAAGTTATTAATAGCTATATTTCTTGGAAACCAAATGGGTTTGCTAGATTTATTGGCATCCACGAGGGGGTGACCAGATTATATTTAATGGCCATAGTATATGTGACTAAGGATGAGAAATGAACGATACTTAGTGGTTGTAGTGTTAGTGACTAAGGATAATATATGAAATGATACTTAGTGATTGTAGTATCGGTGACTAAAGATAAGAAATGAATGACACTTAATGACCATAGTATCGGTGACTAAGAACAAGATGTAAGTTGATAGTTGATGATCAATTATCGATATCTAAGAATATGGAAACTTTAGATGTTTAGTTACCCAAAAGAATGATGACCAAGGAAACGAAGTATGAATTGGTTAATCATAGGATGATGATGTGGGTCCTTCTTTCCCTATGATTCTATTTAAGTTGATAAGTCCTTTAAATTAAATCATGGGCAATGAAAGTCATTTTTAAATGGAGACCATTATGTTGTTGTTTCCAATGAGCTAAAACACTTAGGAAAATATGATAATTGTGACCTTGATAAGCACTTAGGAAAATGTTTGAGCTAAAACAAAAATTTTACATATGTTAATGCCTTGGTTTGCATCATGAATTGAAGAACTTTCTTGATTATGAACTTAGAATATTAATGTATGATTAATTTATGATAACATAGACATGTTTATAATGGAAATGATAATTTACATGAGTAAACTAGAAGAGAAGAAAATGTTATGTTCAGCTAAGAAGAAGAACAATGAAGGAAACTTTTTGTATGATGAACATCCATAGAGAAACAAAATAAATGGTAGAAATTGAACTTATGTGTAATGTGAAATTAGTTATTAGCTTGTGTTTTATGATTTGAAATACTATAATTAAGAATGATGAAATGAACACTTGATGTCAATGCCCTATGTTTCGACCCCATGAAAGCTTGGATAGGAGAACCCTTGAAAATGTGCATGTTTGAACTTAATTGTATACTAATTGACAACATTGAGATGAACTTGATGAGATTATGGAAATGAATATGATTCTTGAACACGCTTTATAATACTTCGTAAATTAGAATGCCTAGAACACCTTATGCCATGCTATAATGAATGAGAGTTGATAATATCACATGAAGAACTTAAGGTATGCTTGTCAGGGAAGTGACATAAGCTTCGGCCATCTTAGAAGAAAATAGGAAAGAAAGACCTTCATGAAGATAGTGGTGATTAATAGGTTCAAAGTGACTTAGTTTTCGCTGATGATTTTAAGTGTCAAAATGACTCAGTTTTCATTGATGATTTTCAATATTATAATGATGTAATTTTCATAGATGACCCTCATTAAATATAGGAACGAATGTCTTATTATGGTATTATCACTATACAAATGCACAAACATGGGAGATATTTGTATGAATGTATATGTGTACATTCATATGTGTGGAAATGATCTTTTATGTTAGCTAGATAAAAAATATACCGAGTAATGGTCATTTTATATGTCAAGAGCTGTAACTAGAATCGGATCTTTGACCGGACGAGGACATAACACAAGCGAGGCACCCCGATGATTGTTTGGTCTTCTCGGGATGATGTTTTGTATGCTGAGGAGAGGGTCATATATGGAGAGTTTGTTAGTATCTAGGGCAAGGATGTCATTACTTTGGTGAAAGAGGACATTTCAAAAAAGAATGCCTTTACAAGAATGCTGGATAAGCATAGAATGTGAAGCAACCAAGCCAGAGTCACCAGCAGTCCATCACAGTGAATAAGGCAGTGAGATCCACACAATCAAGGGCTAATTCCAGCAGAGGATGATTGAGGACGCATAACAATTGGACTTAGGGGAGGGTCTTCCATATGACATAGAAAGACATTAAAGCAACATCTGATGTAGTAGCAAGTACGCCACAAATGAATAATTTAAAAATACATGTTTTGTTTTATTTGGGTGCCACTCACTCGTTTATAACTAGTAGAATTGTAGCCAACTTGGGGAAATAAGCAAAAAGGGTAGAAAGGAGGGTTACAATTAGGAAACCTCTAGGTGATATGGTAGAAACAGATGGTATATATGTGAGTGTGGGAATTGGTTTTGATGAATATGAGATGGAAGTAGACTTGATACCCTTAGAATTAAACGACTTTAATGTAATCTTAGGCATAGATTGGCTAAGTAAACACAAAGCTCAGATAGACTACTACACAAAAACTATAACCTTTCAAGGATTAGGGAGTAGAAGAATGGTCTTTGGGGGAGAAATAACTACTATCTCGATCAACTTGGTTTCAGCTGTGCCTGCTAGAAAGTTACTAACAAAAGGATATATGGGATACCTTGCATATATATTGAACTCTGACAAGGATGAAACAAAGATAAGAGATATTCTGGTTGTAAAGGAATTTTCATATGTGTTCCCTGAAAAACTACCCGGACTACCCCTGGATCGAGAAGTTGAAGTTTCCATCAATACCTTCCTAGAAGTGCTCCCGATAGCACAACCACTATATAGAACAACTCTAACGGAACTGAATGAATTAAAAATCCAGTTGCAAGAATTACTGGATAAGAGATTCATATGACCCAGCAGTTCACCATAGGGAGCACCGGTTCTGTTTGTGAAAAAGAATGACGGTACTCATAGACTTTGTATAGACTATCGTTAAAAGGGGCTAAGGTGTTCTTGAAGATCGATCTAAGGTTAGGGATTTACTAAATGAAGATTAAAGAATGGGATGTACCAAAGACTACTCTTAGAACTCAATACGGACACTACGAATTTTTAGTGTTGCCATTTAGGTTGACAAATGCCCCGACACTTTTCATGGATTTGATGAATCGGGTTTTTCAACCATACCTTGACAAATTTGTTGTAGAATTTATAGACAACATATTGGTCTATTCAAATTCCTTTGAAGAATATGAATGATAGTTAAGGCAGGTGTTATGGACCTTGAAGAGTCATCAGCTATATGTTAAATTGAATAAATGTGATTTCTAGCTGGAAAAGGTAACATTCCTAGGACACATCATTTCTGCAAAAGGCATCTTTGTAGACCCCTGAAAGATTAAAGTAGTCCTGAGATGGGAAAGACTGACTACGGTGATTGAAATGCGTAGCTTCTTAAGACTTACGGGGTATTACAGAAGATTTATTAAAGGGTTTTCTTTTATAGCAACTCCTTTGACACAATTAACTAGAAATGATAAGAAATGGGAGTGGTTGAAAGAGTGTGAAGAAAGTTTTCAAGAACTGAAAAAGAGACTTATCACTGCCCATGTGTTGACACTCTCATCTGGAACTGAGAGCTTTGTGGTTTATAACGATGCCCCGAGAAAGGGAGTTGGATGTGTTTTGATGTAACACAGGAAAGTGATTGCTTATGCATCAAGGCAACTGAAGACACATAAGGTGAATTACCAAGTGCACGACCTAAAATTGGCCGCTGTGATGTTTGCCCTAAAGGTATAGAGACATTACCTTTATGGGTCCCGAGTCCAAATCTTCACCGACCATAAAAGTTTAAAATATCTTATGTCAAAAAAAGAGTTAAATATGTGACAAAAGAGATGGATAGAACTCATCAAAGACTATGATTGTACCATAGAATACCATCCTGAAAAGGTGAACGTGGAGTGGATGCTCTTAGTCACAAAAACAAAGTGGCTCTAAATAAGTCGCCTATATGGGAGGAACGATCACTAAAGAGTAGAGGGGATTGGGGACCTAGTTCGACATCAATTTTGAAAGGGTGTTAAAATCACAATTAACGGTATAACCGACATATCGAGAACATAAATTACAAACCCAACATGGAGATGTTGAAGGGTCTAAGATAAGAAGTAGAGTGGATGTCAAGATTGAAACCTCTTTTTGAATAACAGATGATGAAGTGTTGATGATGGGACAATGCGTGTATATACCTAACAGAGGAGTGGTCAAACAGAAGGTATTACAAGAGACATTCGAGTCCAAAATTGTTATACATCCAAGTTTTCCTAAAATGTACCGGGATTTGAAATAACACTATTGATAGCCCAACATGAAAAGAGAAATAGCTGAGTATATGGTGGAGTGTGGTATTTGTAAACAAGTTAAAAGTGGAACACCAAAGGCTTGCAGGACCGTTATAGCCCTTGTTAATTCCTGAATGAAAGTGGGAAATGATCACTATGGATTTCGAGTCGGGCCTACATAAAGGGGAAAAGGGGAATGATGTAATATGGGTCATCGTTGATCGCTTAACAAAGTCTGCTTTGTTTCTATCAGTAAAGATGATGGACTCAGTGGACAAACTCACCAGAATTTATGTGAATGAGGTAGTACGACTTCACAGAATGCTAAGTTCACCTCTCGCCTTTCACCGAGCATATAACATGTCCTGGGAACAAGGTTAGATATGAGCATTGCATTCCACCCCTAGACTAATGACCAACCCGAAAGGGTCATCCAAATCCTGAAAGATTTATTAAAAGCATGTGCTTTAGAGTTTAGAGGAAACTAGGAAGAACATATAGCATTGGTGGAATTCACATATAATAATAGTAGTTAGGTGACAATAGGGATGGCCCCATATGAAGCCATATACGGTAGGAAGTGCAAAACTCTCTTATGCTAGGAAGAGGTCGGGACAAAAAACTATATGGTACGAAATTAATCCAAGTTACTACTGAAAAAGTAAGAATTATTAAAGATCAGATAAAGGCCGCTCAAGATAGAAAAAAAAGTATGCAGATACCAGAAGGAGACCCCTCAAATCTAACACAGGAGACAAAGTATTTCTAAAAACAACCCCGTGGAAGAATATGTTGAGGTTCAGTTTGAAGGGGAACTCCTAGATTCATCGGGCCTTTTGAAATCCTGAGACGCATTAGACTTGTAGCCTACAAAATAGACTTGTCCTCATAATTGGCCAAAGTTCATAATGTATTCCATGTCTGCTTATTGGGAAAGGCAAACATTGACCATGCACGAGTTCTACCCCAGATTCTAGTAGAGGTTAAGGAAGATTTAACTTTTAAAGTAAAACCAATGAAGATTCTAGATTGGGGGGAGAGAGAGAATTACATAATAAAAGGATCCTCATTGTTAGGATCTTATGACGGAGCTCACAAATTAAAGAGGAACCTTAGGAGAGGGAATCTTTGATGAGAAAGAAATATTTTGAATTGTTCAAAGAACCAAGTATGAAATACAAATTTTAATTTCGAGGATGAAATTCATATTAATAGGGAAGAATGTAAAACCCTGTTAAAAAAAAATTAAACAGATCAATACCATGAGGAAACATGAGGGAACCGGTCGAAGAATAACCTAAAGGATACTAGAATAAAAGTATCCAACATCCAAACACAACCTACTCTCATTTCAGAGGGGGTATAAATACATTGAGAGAAAAAAGAGGTGATTATTCCTCTCCCCATAACCTAGCATGACAACCCTAACAACGTCCCTTCCCTTGCAAACTTTTCATCCAAACTACCCTTGCATGTCACCTTCCTTAGATACTTGAGTGAGAGAAGAGTTGAAGAGTGCAAAGAAATTTAAATCATTGAAGGGAGGAGGGTGAGTATTTCTACATAATTTCACTTTGAAAGCAATCTACAATACCTTAATTAATTCAATTTCATACAATTCTATATTTCCCCTAAATTCTATTCAAGAACCCTAGCTTAAATTCAAGATTAATACACCAATTCCTAATTGAATTCAAATTGATTTGCATAATCAAGTTTAGGGCTCCTTACATGGTGATAAATTGGATTTCGATCCTTAACTAGTTGAAAAATTCACTTGTTTCTTGTTAATTTCATTGCCTAATGATGCTTTCCCTATCAATTGATCTAAATCTTGCATAAACCTAATAATTTCTGGTATTCTCTCTCAATTTTTGGTGGAAAAATAAAAAATTTCTCTCATCCTTTTTGTTTCCACTATTGTCGGCCTTAGAAAGAAGAAAACGATATTTATAGTCTTATTTTTTTAACTACACTTTAGCCCCACTTACTTAAGTGTTTTATTTTTTACCCCATTCCTTTTTCCATTTACAATTTGAGTTATACCTCTTTTTTGTCTTTTATAATTACACCCCTCAATATTTAAGTTTAATTTGTTTTCCTTACATTTAACCTTACCCTTTTTATCTCCAGCTTAATTTAAAATGTTTTTTCATCTATATTATTTTTAGTTTATATAAAAGTTTATTCTCGGGATTTACATTCTCCCTGTTAGCATGGTCCTTTTCAGTAGAATCATTAGTTTCCATATACTTATTTGTTATTTATGTCAAGAAAACAGCTGTAAATATTTGTGTAATCATAGTGTAATTAGCTTTCTATAATTAGGTCGAGATTATAGTTAATAGTAGCAGATTTTATGGAATGTAAATCAAAATTCTTCCTATTTAATGAAAGAGACTTTCATGAAGGGAGGTCATTCAGCCAACTTGACACTCCCCTCCTAATAAAAATTTTATCCTTAAAATTTAAGTAGCATACCTATATCTTGGATTCCCTCTCTTATGTCTCCTCTTCTATCCGAAAGTTTCTCTATAATACTCTCACCAAGGGAACTTTTTTATTCCTTAACACTCTCACCCCAATTCATAATTTTGATTGGTTTTATCTCTAAAGTCAAATCCCGCCTTATTTTTATAGGAACCTGTGGTAACACTCGTGAGTGATCTATCTTTACTTTCTGCAACAAGGACACATAACACACATTATGAATCTTATCCAGATGTGAGGGCAATTCCAACCGATAAGCAACTGACCCTATTCTTTCTATAATCTCAAAAGGGCCAATGTATCTCGAGGCGAGTTTTCCTTTCATTCCAAATCGAATGATGCCCTTTTAAGGTGCCACTTTAAAAAAAATACTTTATCCCCCACTTGGAATTCCAAAGGCCTTCTCTGATTGTCCCCATAACTTTTCTACCTATCCTAAGCTTCCTTTATTCTTTTCCTAGGTACCTTCACCTTCTTAATTGTCATCTGCACTATCTCGAGTCCTAAGAGTTTCCTTTCCCCTACTTCATCCGAACAAATCAGGGTACGATATTTCCTCCCATATAGTGCTTCATACAAAGTGATCAGTACTTAAAAGTGCATTTTCATTAAGGTTTTATATCATCATTTTGCACTTAAAGTATCATTAAATTCCCTAACTTAAGTATGTTTTATAATAACAAGTCAAATAATATAAAATATTTTTAATTTATGGTAAATGATCATTTTAAATGCATGTTCGCAAAATAAGCATATCTCACAATTCAAAGCATCGATTGATGTGTTTAACTATTGAAATGAAGAAGACAAAGAGAAGATTAAGCTTAGAGAAGAAATTCTAGTTAGACTGGTTCAATTCAAACTAGAACATTATTCGGTCTTTGGGTCATAACTGGAGATGTAGACCTTGGGTTTATGTGTGGTTTATCTTAATGGAAAGCTAAGACATAGGCCTAAAACATTCATGATATTCCAAGATTCAATACGGCCATTTTCAAGTTCAAATCTTAGCAACAAAAGAGAAGTCTGAATTTGTCTTGCAGCCCAGACATTGTTTGGTGTTCAGCCCATATCTCGAGTTCTAGAAGTTCAAATGCATCCATTCATTTTTGGTTGGAAATCTAAAACAAATACCCTCAACTTTTATGAAGATCGTGTGTTCAAATTATGATGTTACTAATGATGTTTTATCCAGCCACCAAATCATTAGTTAACCACCAAATCAATAGTTCTAAATTTTAGCCTATAAAATGAGGCATTTGTCATACATTTAGGCATCTTGATTTTCAAATAAAGATCTTGCTCTTGTATTTTTTTTCTTTGTATTTCTGTAATGTTCAAGTTTTATTTCATGTTATATTCATATTAATCTCTTGTTTATGCTTATCATTTCATTTGCTATAGTTAGTCAATTTATATCAAAACTATATTCTTATCTTAATTATTTATGTTTTTCTTCTTTCTTATGTTTAGTTAAGTTTATTTTTGCCAAGGTGAAATGGTTACACTAATAGTGTGAGAATAAGTATAGTACAAACTTAACATGGATTTTAATGTTTATATTCAATAAAGTTTGTTATTAACATGTTTTATAATTGTTATCTTACTCATTCTTAATACATTGCTTGTTAAGTGGTGAGTCTAGATTTATAATGTACAACCATTGGCATAACAAATACTTGATTCTTTCGCAGCCTATTGTATGGATAACTGATATTTGTGCTATGAGAGAAATTTGATTTGTTGTTGATATAAGTTAGCACCATGAATACCTGACAATTTACAAGTATTGGCATTACTCAAATAAGATAATTAATATAATAATGTTAATAATTTAAAATGAGTTATTAATGATAAATCATCTGATTAAAACCTCATTTGTTTGTGGTTTCCAATTAAGTAATAAAAAAAATTTGGACTAACTTATTTGAAATACCATTAGTGGAAATTATTTTATCTTTGTTTAATCTTTACATTAATATCACATCTCAAAGTTCTCTTCAACTTTGTTTCTTTTATTATTTGTGGTTTTATATAGTTAACCTCCTTATGGATTGACCCTAGTCTTGTCGGGTTATTTATTACTTTGACACTCTTGCACTTGGGAGAAGACATCAATTATTTGATCATGTTACGGATCCATACCAATAGTAGCTTGGTAGTTATTATTATATGTAAACTCTACAAATGGCAAAAGATCTTCCTAAATTCCCCTAAAATCTAACACACAAGAGTTTAGAAGATCTTTAAGAGTCTGAATAGTTCTTTCAGACTGACCATCCGTCTAAGGGTGAAATGTTGTACTTAAGTTCACTTTAGTCCCAAATGCTCGTTGTAAACTTGGTCATAACCTCGATGTGAACCTTGGATCTTGATTTAACACAATCGATACTGGCACCCCATGAATTCTAATCACTTTATTCATGTATAACCTGGTTATTTTATCCACCGAATCTGTCATTTTCATGGGTAAAAACAAAGCAGACTTTGTTAGTCAATCCATAATCATCCATATAGCATCATTACCCTTCTTACCCTTTGGTAAACCTGTTACAAAATACATGGTAATGTCCTCTCATTTCCATTATGGGATTGATAATGGTTGCAATTTCCCCACAAGCCTCTAGTGTTCTATCTTTACTTGATAACAAATTCCATAGTTTGATACAAATTCTGCTATTTATCTTTTCATGTTAGGCCACCAATAGTATCCTTTCAAGTCTCTATACATATTGGTACTTCTAAAATGCGTTGCAAATCGAGATTCATGAGCTTCTCTTAACACCTCATCTTTTAGTGTCTTATCTTTAGGCAAATAAATTTGTCTGCCTATTGCCACTAACCCCTCTGGTAAGATTTGAAAAGGTGTTTTCATGCCCTGATTCACCTTTTTTATATCTTTCTTATTTTCTCATCCGCCTGCTGAGCCTACAGGACCTTGTCTCAAAGTACAGATCGGATTTTAATATGGGCTAATAGTGACCCTTCGGACCCTACACTTAGTTGTAGACTCATTTTCTTCAATTCTACTAAACTCATTTGTTCTTTAACCTCCACATCATTTACCATCACCTTTTCTTTTCGGCTCAAAGCATCCGCTACTATATTAGCCTTACCAGGATGATTGTCAATCACACAATCATAGTCCTTTATCAACTCCACTCATCTCATTTGCAAATGTTTAACTCTTTTTACGACATTAAATACTTCAAACTCTTATGGTAAGTAAAGATTTGGATCTGTGACCCATATAAATAATGCCTTCATAGTTGTAGGGCAAACACCAACGCTGCAAGTTCTAGATCATGTAATGGATAATTTATATCATGTGGCTTTAGCTGTCTTGAGGCATAAGAGATTACTCTTTTATGTTGCATTAATACACATCTCATACCTCTTTTAGAAGCATCACTGTACACAATAAATTCTTCTATCCTCGAAAGAAGAGCTAACATCGAAGTAGAAGTGAGTCTTTCCTTCCATTCTTGGAATTTCTGTTTACATTCTTTTGACCAAACAAATCCTTTTTATGGGTTATTTTAAAGTATTTTTCACTTAGAAATGCATCAAAATAATTTTTTAATTTTTTTTAATTTTTAAAATGAGCACAACAAAATTATCGAAAAACACTTAAAAATATATCAATTTGAAGTTTTTTTAAGGCAAACACAATTTCAAAATGCACCTAAATATAATTGGAAACACAATACCAAATAGGCACAATGGAACCTATAAAACAAAATGAAAAGTAAAAAGGACTTAATCAATAGAAAAAAATAAACATTAATAAAAAATTTAGAAAAATACAAGAACTAAATAATTTATGTATTAATACCCTTTAATCTATGTTTACTCTGGTAATGATAATTATAGAAATTGCTTTGCTAACTATGGAGCCAATCGTTTTCACGGGACGCTGCAAGATGGTCATAGTTCCATTAAAATTTGGACAAGTTGGTCAACTATCATTGACCACGCAATTCCTGCTTACTTTATTGAACCAGTAGTTAATTTAATTAGCACACACCAACGGCTACTAATTAATTTAATTGCTTTTTTTTTCAAAGCTATGGCATATAATAACATATAAAAAAATCATGAAGAAAAAGAAGAAGGTAGCAATGTTTTTCAAAGTTTGTCTCTCTTGTCAAATAAGTTTACTTTATTCTATGTTTACCCTTTAATCAATACCCTTTAATCTATGTTTACTTTATTGAACCAGTAATTAATTTAATTAGCACACACCAACGGCTACTAATTAATTTAATTTGAAAATTTCTTTCCACAACTTCTCTAAACCAGAAAAAATTAATTAAAGGGTTAGATAGATAATTCATATCTAATTAAACTAATATATTAATTTTGAAAATTTCTTTTTATATGTACTTCTATTCTAAAATAATTGAGATTTTTTATTGAGCTTTAGTATTTTGTATGAATATTAAAGCTTTTTTTATCGATTCAGTTTTCCTATTTTTTTCTCATTTTTTTTTAATTTTAATTTTATCATTGAATTTTTTAACAGTTGTTCAGGTTATTTTTTAATAGGTTAAGTTTATTGAATTACATCAAAACAACTCTCACACGATTTAATTTTAAACTTGAGCTAAACAAGGAGTTGGGTCAAAAGGTTTTTTTCTTATTATTTTTTTGCATTTTATCCTCAAAAAAAATTTACCAATTGATTAGGTTGTCTTTGGATCGACCAAGTCGACTAGGTCACAACAAGAAAACTCCCACAAAGTTTAGTTTTAAACTCACGCTAGGCAAAAAAATTGGGTCACAAGGTTTTTTATGTTAATTTTATTTTTTTCTCAATTTCATCCTCGAACTTTTATTACCAGTTGGTCAGGTTGCCTTTGTACCAGCAAAGTTGACTAGGTAACATCAGAGCAACTCTCATATTATTTAATTTTAAACCCAAGCTATGCAAAAAGTTGAGTCGTTAGGTTTTTTATATCAATTTCATCCTCTTATTTTTTTTACCGGAATGCTTTTGAACCAATTAAGTCGACTGAGTTATTTTCTTGTAATTTTCAAATAGTTTAATTTTAAATTCGAATTAGACAAGAAATCAAGATCATGATATTTCAAAGTTAACATGCTAGACCGGATTAATAGAAATATCAACTAATTCTTTATAATCTAAAATTTTTTATTACATCAAAAAAATTTGATTTGATCATCGAATAAGAACATGTTTGGGAACGCGGTGCAAACCGCGTTCCCAAAAAATTTTAAAATTATTTTTTTTGCTAAAATTTAATATGGTCTATACGTTTTAGATCGTTTTGATGTGCTGATGTCAAAAATAATTTTTTAAAAATAAAAAAATCATTAGCATGCATTTCGGCATAAAAAGTTATTTGAAAAGTAACCGCTATCACATTATTAAGCACCCTCTAAATAAACTAGTATCTATTAAGAGAGAGAAAGAGAGAGAGAGAGAGATATGTGGTTTTTTAATCAAGGGTCCATGGCTATCGTTGGTTTACTAAATAGAAGGTGTACGGTCATTGTAATGCAAAGAGCAGCAGCGTGTAATTAACTTAACCTGTCAAACATCGATGACGAAGTTAACACCAAAAGTTTCCTAAAAGAAAACACCGACAGAAGCAAGAAATCAGAAGCTAGATTTGGAGCGTTTCCAGAAATCCAACAAAAGTTGGAAGAAATGTGAATATTAGAGTTAAAATATAGCTGATGTTATTGAATGGAGCTAAAAGTGCTTGACTGGCTGCTTATAATACATATTTTTCTCTACTTTACAAAGTTTTTTTACATTTTATTTAAACAGAATTAACTTTGAAAAGTCTGTCTGATGGTCTATATATTATTTAATTATTTTTATTTATTTAATATGTGAGTTGATCTCTCATTAACCACTAATGAAGAAAAGAATATTATATCAATTTATTTTGATGGAAAGTAGTAAGAAGATTTATAATATATCGTGATCACGGTCGAGCTTAAATTAAAAAAGGTACAAACAAGATTAGCACTTTGGGATTAAAGATTCTAAGGGCTAAATTAAGTGAGCTGACTTAGGTGAAAATAAGATTGCCTCTTTTTTTTTTTAATTAACATGGGTGTCCGGGCTAATGTGTGCATCTTGACTAATCTTATGGGCCCTAAAGTTAACAACCATGTAAGCCTCTAGTAGTCCTGAGGTTTGTAGGACTCGAACTAGTGATTTTTAAGGAACAAATACAGAATTTAATCAATTGAGCTACACTCCTCAATGTTCGTCTTTTGTGTGTATAGGCGTAGGTGTAACATTTCCTTTGGATAGAAGCCGAGGAGTGGTTGTGAGGCTAAACTTAGGTTGGTAGGGTTATATCATTAACTTGATTTTTTTTTCTATAATTAAGGTATTCGTTGAATCTTAGGCTATACAATCGAAAGATGATATTTTTTTATTATATTAGGTTGACTCAGGACTGGTTTAAGTTAAAATAAAACATGTAGAAGTGACTCGTTCAAACCATATCGAACTCCCTGTCACTATGTCCATTGTAATTTTGTTTTAAAAAAAAATCTTGAAACAGAGAAAATTTGTAAAAGAACTTTCGTAAATTGAGAATTTTTTTATTGATTTCCTTGTTTATAATAGACAGAGGTGTTTATATACAAATAAACAAGAAATAGTTGACTTTCCATAAGTAATTAGATTCTTCATATATTTGACCGATTTGTTTCTAATACACCAAGACTTAAAACTGGTTCTATACTTTCCTTCAAGGAAATTTAGTTGAGCTTCATCTGAATCTAATATTTGCAGATTGTGTATGAGTGGAGTTTCTTCTTCTGTTAAACTGCCATCTTGGTTAAAGGATAATATTACTGTTGAAACATCCTTACTGCCCAACCAGAGGCAATCATAATCAATAGGGATTTAACAAAACATAAATTAGAAATAAGTGACAACGTAATTGGTCTACGTACTGATCGTGGAGGTGAATTCACATCAAATGAGTTTACCAACTTTTGTCGTGAAAATGGCATACGTAAACAGTTGACAGCTGCATATTCTCCATAGCAGAACGGAGTTGTGGAAAGAAAGAACAGAACCATTATGAATATGGTTCGTAGCATGCTGTCAGAAAAGAAAGTGCCAAAGATGTTATGCCCTGAAGCAGTCAATTGGGCTATATATATTTTGAATAAGAGTCCAACTTTTGCAGTAAAAGATAAGACTCCAGAAGAAGCATGGAGTGGAGTTAAACCTTTAGTTGAGTATTTTAAGGTTTTTGGATGTCTTTCTCATGTTCATGTCTCTGATAATAACAAAACAAAGCTAGATGACAAAAGCAGGGGTTGTGTGTTACTTGGAGTTAGTGCAGAATCAAAGGCATACAGGTTATATGATCCCATATCTCAAAGGATCATAGTGAGCAGAGACGTTGTATTTGAAGAAGATAAGAGTTGGGATTGGGACAAGAGTCATGAAGGAGCAATTAACGCTGACTTGGAATGGGGTGATAGTGAAGACAAAACAGCCATAATTGATGTCAATGAAGAAGACAGTGCTGCTGGCAATGCTGTTAATCCTACATATGAAGGGAATGACGAAGACAGTGTTGCTGCTCCTACAGATGAAGGAATATAGGATTTTTCTTCAAATGAATTAATTGAAGAAAACTCACCTAAATCCGATGTAGAAAGACACAGGACACTTCCAGTTTGGATGAGAGATTGTGTCAGTGGAGAAGGTCTTTCTAATGATGAAGAAACAACAAACTTTGCTACTTTGTTGACTGATGATCCGTTTTATTATGAAGATGCAGTGAAATATAAAATGTGGAGAAAAGCTATGGATTCAGAAATAGAGGCAATCGAGAAGAATAATACATGGCAGTTGATGGAGTTACCGACTGGAGGAAAAGTGATTGGAGGTGGGTGTATAAAACTAAGCTCAACGAGAATGGAGAAATCCATAAACACAGGGCATGACTAGTAGCCAAAGGTTATGCTCAGCAGCATGGAATAGACTACACTGAAGTATTTGCACCTGCAGCATGATTAGATACAATTCATTTGGTGGTTGCACTTGCAGCTCAAAAGAAATAGACTATTTACGAGTTAGATGTAAAATCTGCATTCTTACATGGTGAATTGAATAAGAAAGTCTTTGTGGAACAGCCTTGTGGATATGTGAAAAGGGGTTGTGAGCAGATGGTGTACAAGTTGAAAAAGACTTTATATGGACTTAAACAAGCTCCACGAGCTTGGTATAGTCGTATAGAGTCTTATTTTATGAAGGAGGGATTTGAAAGATGTCAATATGAACATACTTTGTTCATCAAAAACAAGGCAGGAGGTAAAATTCTGATTATAAGTCTATATGTTAATGATCTTGTATTCACAGGGAATGATGAGTCTATGTTTGTTAAGTTTAAAAGTTTTATGATGCGTGAATTTGACATGACTGACCTTGGGAAGATGAGATTTTTTCGTGGTATTGAGGTGGTCTAAAGGGTAGATGGAATATTTATTAATCAAAAGAAGTATGCACTGGAGGTACTGAAGAGGTATAAAATGGACAGAAGCAATCCAGTCCATAATCCCATTGTTCTTGGATGTACGCTTTCAAAAGATGAAGATAGAGTGAAGGTTGACAGTACTTTCTACAAACAAGTTGTGGGAAGTTTAATGTACTTAACTGCTACTCGACCAGATATGATGTTTGCCGTGAGTCTTATCAGTAGATATATGGCAAATCCTACCGAGCTTCACTTGCAGGCTGCTAAAAGAATCTTAAGATATTTGAAAGGTACAACAGATTATGGTGTGTTTTACAAAAATGAAGAAGATGAGGAATTAACAGCTTACACAGACAATGACTATACTGGGATTTAAAGGACAGGAAAAGCACATCAGGTTATGTTTTTAAAATGAGTTCAGGAGCTGTGTCGTGGTCTTCAAAGAAGCAACCAGTGGTGACTTTATCCACCACCAAAGCTGAATTCATTGCAGCAGCCTCTTGTGCTTGTCAAGCAATATGGCTAAGAAGAATTTTGGAAAAGCTCAGACATATTCAAAGTAAGTCTACTATTGTTTACTGTGATAAAAATTCAACAATTAAGCTTTCCAAAAATCCAGTAATGCATGGGTGCAGTAAACACATAAACGTTCGCTTTTATTTTCTAAGTGAGCTTACAAAAACAGGCACTATAAAGATGATTCATTGTGGTACTCAAGATCAAATAGCAGATGTGATGACTAAGCCATTAAAACTAGATGCATTTTTAAAGCTGCGAGGATTGATGGGAGTGTGTCCAAAACCAGATATAAACTAATTGCTAAGCAACAATCAGTTTAAGGGAGAATGTTAAGTTGTCAGTTATTTCTAAGTTGTCCGTTATTTCTAATTAATGTTTTGTTAAATCCCTATTGATTAGGGAGTGTATGTTATGTTGATCTATTTATTAGCTTGTAACCACATTCATAAAGTTTGCTTTGATGTGGGTTATTTTATTTCAGTTTTACGTTACTTGTAAGGCTATATATATAGCTAACTCTTGGTTTTCAATTCAATAAGATTACTTCTCCCAAAACTTATTCTTCATAAAGGTTACTCTATTTTAACAGTTTCTAATACACCAAGACTTAAAACTGGTTCTATACTTTCCTTCAAGAAAATTTAGTTGAGCTTCATCTGAATCTAATATTTGCAGATTATGTATGAGTGGAGTTTCTTCTTCTATTACACTGTCATCTTAGTTAAAGGATAATATTACTGTTGGAACATCCTTACTGCCCAACCTGTCTCCCCTAATGTAGGAATAAGTATTACAGATATCCTTAATTATGAGAGTAGTCAGCCTTGTTACAGTTGTGAGGTTGTGCAGTGCTAGCATGGCTGCTGTCATTGAGTTGTGAAGTATTGATAATAAAAACGACAACGCCACAACTCTGATTGACCTGAATTATCCTACTAAATTCATGACTCAAGTCTTTTCATTCTTTGAGAGGAGATCATCATGGGCAACTAAATGCAACAATCAACTTTAACAATCTAAACGTGCATTATCTATCCAACATCCCAAGATTTAATTCTAATCATTCTTAATTAGAGTATTTTTTTTCTAAATTTTTTTATGTTTGGTGAAATTTGTTGAAAATCAGTGAGTAAAATTTATTTTTCAATCAACCTAAACAACATGTTTTATAAGGGGGATCTGCTTTCCCCTTTTTAAAAGGAAAAACGTTTCTCATAAGACACTAATTCATATAACATAAAAAAATAATTAAATTAGCATAAGATTGGGAGTCAATATATGCTTTAATCTTTCATAGATTAGCATATAGGAAGGGCAAAGCAATTGATGAGCACTTTATGTGTACAGGAAATGATCTTTCTCATGGTGCAGAAAGCATTATCAGTAATGGACTAATCCAGCTAGATGTCATCTTTGATTATCTGTTTTTATTTTTCTCAATTTTTAAAGATCTAGCCTTTTTTTTCCTAACCATCTTTGTCTAGTTATTTTTAATATATTTTCTCCATTTTCATTCAAAAAATTGAGAACTAAATTAAAAAAAAAAAAACCCAACATGAACTTGCTAACACTGCCGCGTATGTGTGTGTGTGTATCTGAAAAGAAGAGATCCACTAAAAGGATACATGCATGCCAAGCAACTAACTTTGGTCGAGGGGACCAAAAACACAAGCCATTGATGATGTTACATGTAGTAATACGACCTGATAGGCCCTCTCTCTATATATATACATAGCCTAGTTTTAATGATAGTCCGAGGAAGTGATCTGAAGTACCATGCATGAGCTAGCTTCTTCTATTTTACTTAATGCTTCGATAATTCTTTCATAAAGTAATAGAATGAATGAAACTAACTAAGATCAGAACTATGTCCCAATCGTTTCATTGGTTGCGTAGATTTTGTTGGTGGGGCTTTCAACTTTGCTATGTCCTTTGTTCAGGTAAAAAGAAAGAAAGAAAGAAAAGGGAGAGAAAACACTTGTCAGAAAAGGGAAGTTCTGAGGCCATAGGAACAAGAGAAGCTTTCCAACTAGGAGGATTTGATAATTCATGCATACCATCGTCATGGTATTAATTTTAAATGTGGAATATTGAGTTGAAAACGATCACTTATAGCTTCAAGGGGGGCTGTGATTAGAGAGAGATCAGGAAAGTGTTCATCTAAGAATATGTTTTGTGTGAGACTTTGTTGACAGAAAATGGATTTTTAATGGAGATTAGACATCAAATGGCACCACCCTGCATGATCCCATGCGTTGATATATATATATAAAATAACACAGTTAGTTAAAATATTTTGCAAACTAACACAATTAAAAATAAGATTTAAAAACTACAACAGTTTACACTATTAGATATAGCACAAATCAACAGAAGTTTTGTGCAACGAAGACGCGCTGCTAGCTAGAAGTAGCGCAATTCAATTGGTTAGGCTAATTCTAATAGGGCAACCAATTGAAATTTATAAATAAATAAATAAAATGGTGCATGAATAGGAGTAGCACAACCCTTCAATATATATATATATATATATATCAACCCTTTAAATTGTAATCTATTTTTTTTATTAACATGGGTGTCCGGACCAGCTTGCACGTACCTCGACTAATCTCACGGGCCTTGAAATTAACGATCATATAAACCTCCAATGGCTATCATATTAGCAATCACAGGGCTCAAACCTGAGACTACAGGGAAGCAAACTTCTTGGTCTCAAGCTCTTATCATTAGTCAGCTACTAAATGATTAACTTTTTTTTTTAGTTTAACGTGAGTGTCCGGGCCAGTTTGCGCATACCTCGACTAATCCCACGGGCCCTGAAATTAACAACCATGGAAGTCTCCAGTGGCCATCATATGAACAACCACAGGGCTCAAACTTGAGACTACAGAGGAAGCAAACATCTTGGTCTTAAGCTCTTACCACTTGGCCACCACCTAAATGATTAATTTTTTTTTTTGTTTTTATTCTTAAGGGTTGTGTTACTCCAGAACATTCAGTTTTAAAAAAAAAATTAATTGGATTGAAAAAATTTCTCGGCAATGCAATCAATTGACTTGCGCTCCTCGCTTCAGCACTGCTTTTACTAGCATAACCAACTAAACTGTGCTAGTTTTCAAAAGTTTCTTTAACTATGCTGGTTTTCAAAATATTTTTATTTATAGTTCTATTATTAATAAAAAATAATAATTACTT
>Ga0307515_10007190_pt1 | contig 22072 bp, 31 predicted proteins | sample 17_EM_MG_FD_194513 | JGI IMG/M metagenome (GOLD analysis project Ga0307515, IMG submission 194513) | Populus trichocarpa ectomycorrhiza microbial communities from riparian zone in the Pacific Northwest, United States - 17_EM | ecosystem: Host-associated > Plants > Roots > Unclassified | place...
CGCATGTGTTCTGGTGTCAGAGCTGTCACGGAGATTTGGTTATCTTATAGTGGACCATCGTATTGTGTTTTCTTCTTTTATTCGGGTGGTTGCCAACGACCGCGAGAAGTTCTCTCAACACATACCTACCTACTTCGTCTAATTTCCTGTTTGACCCCCCCCCCTCCTCCGTGTCCTGTGTTCCGTTCCCCCGATGAGGTTATCATCGGACTACAGTGATACCTTCCACAGTTTTACCGAACTTTTTTGGATAGTGTCATACGATGTGCAATGGTCTTTATATATCAACTTCCATTGCATCGCATTGCGAGAGACTCCGAGAGAGAATTAGCTGAGATGAGTTTAGGGAACGGAAAAATGGACAACGGAAAACAAACGGCTGAGCCCGACAGGGAGAGGAAGGTGGAGAAGGGGTCGCCGATTCCAACGAACGTTTGGACTTTGGGTTTCGCCCTTGCGAAGGGGCTCATCAGAGGGCTTACCCGCTGCCCTAACCCGTCCTCGAGATTCTGGCGTACTACCAATTTTTGGATGTATCCTAGTGGAGTCCACACGACGCCTATCTGTCAGCGTGCTGATGTGCTTGACCACAGGAGATGGGTGTGGTATGGGGGATCAGCGCTTCAGCCTCGGGCGGGTGGGGCGCTTCCCTGCCTGTCTCACCCTCCGACGATTGGACACATGTAGGTGTTGATGCTTTACGTACGAGGATCTGTAGAACGATCTGCCCACACTTCATTCAGTCGGCCTTTCTCCGAAGATAGGGCTGAAAACAACAAAGTGCTTTGTCTTAGGCGAGAATCGAACCGAAGATGTGCAACTCGCACGGTCGAGAGTAAATATTTGTGGGAAGATTGCGCGAATGTGATATAATATGCGTGCGTGGAGAAAAGGTAAGAGAGAGAAAGAGAGGGGAGGGGGAAGGAACAAATATGTATGGACAAACGAAGATTATGAAGACAATCTATAAAAAATTCCGCCAGTAAGGGTGCGCTAGCGTGTTATCGAGAGATCGAAGAGATATTATAATAATACATCAAAAGGTCGAAAGGTATACGCAGAAGCAGGTGAAGGTCGTTAAGTCCTGGTTTTGAGGTTCCGTACTTTCTGGAGCAAATCCTAAAACGGGTCGTATACCCGAAAAATCAGCAAACATTCCACCGGGGGAGAGACAAACCCAGGGTGGGACGTACGTCAGCCTGGGCCTGGTTGAGGGTACCCCTTCCCCTCTCCTCCGCCACCCCGCTTTCGATCGATTCCAGGATATCTTCCATGATGTCGCGGTGGCTGACACCAAAGAAATTTGTAAGTTTGGCTGCTCGTCTCCGCTTCTGTTCGAATGTAGAGATCTCCGGTGGTGGGCTGGTGATGCTGTACTCGGAGCGTAGTGAGGCCACAGACGGGTAAGATGGAAGCGAACACCTCCGCTCGGTACAGATGGTTGCCGCGGGAGCAGAAGTGGATGGATTGTCGGGTTCACTAGAATCGCAGTCGTCGTCATCGCCTTCGGTGTGGAGAATGTCGTGAATCAGTTTGAGTGAAGTCGTGTCGTCCTGCAAGGAGAAAATCCTATGAGCTGCAAAGTTACAATCTCCGCAGCGGAAGACTCACTTTATCCACGATTTCAATGAGCGAGTTCAGAGACTCGCGATAACTGTCGTACACCTCTATCGAGCTGCGGGGGTTGTCTCTCGAGATCAAACCTTGAGAGGATTCCGCTGTACCAGGCCGCCTAAGTTTCTTCCCCTTGTGCACGAACCCTTGCATAGTAAAGAACGACAGCGAGTCCAGAGGCGTCAGCACAGGAGGCGTGTTGGCGTCCACCGATAATACAGGCCCGGGGCTCTGCGGGGTTCGGGTATGATAAAGGGTTTGTGGCGGAGCGACTCCAAACACCTTTCGTTCCGAGGTCAACAAAAGTACAACGGGATGTCTGGAGTGCCAACCTTTTCCATCTTGGCAGCCCGACGGACATTCAAGGCTTTCTCTTGCATATCCAAATCTGACTTCATCCGATCTTCTCGGGCCGTGAGGGTTCTCGTGTACTCGGCACAGGAGCTACTTCGTCGCCTCCGCATACGGAACTTCTTCCGTGTATCCTCGGGTTCCATGTCCGGGAATGCAGGGGGAGGTAATGGGGGTGATTGACTGAGGTCCAGTCCCAGAACAAGGTCAGTGGGAACCCGTGAACCCAAGTACCTATGGAGCTTGACGAGCTTTTCTCGTTTCCACCTCCGCTCCTCCTCATGGACTTGAGAAGACGTCAAGGTTAAGAGCGACGCTGTGTCATCGGTCGGGGATTCTGGAGTCTGATGACGATGATTAGTGATGTCCTTCGGCGGCTCCGCCGCACTTTCATCGTCGGATAAGTCAATGAATGACATGGGAGAGGGAACAGTGGATACTATCGACGAGGATTTCTCCTTACGTGATAACCGCACTCGAGAGGGTTTGTTGGAATAGAAGGATCGTTGATCGGGGTCAAACACGCTACCATCTTCATCGGAACCCCACATTGTGGAAACGGTCGTCGGAGATAGTGGCGTCGAATGTCGTCGACCGTTGATATTTAAATACAAGGTCTCTTCAGGAGGTGGCCATACACCTCTGTCGCTAGGATGCAAGAGATTTGAAACCGAGGTGACGACCCGATGCCCTCTCCGTACGTCAGGAGCCAGGTATGATTGTTGCAACGGGGAGTTGACTGCCGGACTAGGCGAGGTAAGGTCAGGGCCCGGAGTTTGACCAAACATCTGCGTGAGTTTCCGAGTCTTCTTGACCAGCTCGGCACGTTCAGTGGGGGACAAGGTGGTGGTTGGAGGATCTTCAACCCTGGGCCCACCATCAACCGATCTGCGGGACGAGCGAGGGCGGTTAAACACAGGTTTGGGGGTGGTCGGCACGGGAGGCTTTGGCAAGGGACTAGCAGAACGTGAATGGGGGTTGGAAGAACGGGGAGAGTTGTTCCGGCTGGTGGATTTCGCGGAATGGTACTCTAGAGACCCCATGTCCGATAAAGGAGACATGGGAGGGGAACCGAGGTCGATGAAGGAGCCTTGAATTGAACTTGGGTTGAGCGAAGGAGGGATTTGTAACGAGCGAACGGAGGAAGCTGAATAGATCGTGCTGGGAAAAGCGAGCGTATGGGGTAACCACATGAGATTTCTGCCGTACCAACCGGAGATCGGCGAAGAAAGAATACATACCTTGAGATGGATATGTGTGGTTCTGGGGATGGGGAAGATGACGGTTCGTAGGATGACCCGGTCTAGACACAAGATAAGTGTTTGTTTTGTTCGTGTGGGGTCGAACGCGGGGACGTACCTGTTGAGAGCGAGAGGAGGAGGAGAGAGAATTCTTGTGGCTGTGCAAGAGCAACGGCCTCGTCCCCGCAGCACGTGGCCCCGACGCTTTAAAAGTAAGAATTCAGTGGGGAAAGAAGTAAAAAAAAAAAGAAGGAAAAATCACCTTTTTCCTTTGGTCGTGATCCTACGTTGCGACCGAACGAAGTGAAGTACCGAGGAGAGAACAACTGACCTCCGTTTCCCTCGCTCAAGAACGGCAAGTACTGGTCACTGAACTCGGATCGTTGCCGCTCCGGCAGCCTCATACATCGGGACTTTTCCAACGTGTAAGAAGCCGAAGACTGATCAATCCCCTCCTCTTCGTCATCCGAACACGGGTAAAAGTATCGCGGCGGCGACGGGGGAGGGTCAAAATCCGGGTCCATAGGATCCCCGGACCCCATAACATCCTCCAGCACATCCTCCGCCCTCGCGACCAAAATTTCTCCAAGCGCTTCCAACTCGCCGACCCCAGAGAAGGCGTTCCTCGGGGAAGCTACGCTTTGGAGCTCGGATATAATCTTGGGTGACACCGGTACGCCGGTGACGACGCTCTTCTTCCTCCGAGATGGGGGCAGAGAGACTTTTGGGACCTCCTGCTGCCTCCAGGAAGTGTATTGACCAGGTTGTGCGAGATCTGTTGATGTTCTCTCTGGCTTCTCGTGGCTATCGCTCGACGTCCACAACCACTCATCGAATTCGAGGAGAGCCTGTAGACTTGGAGATATGGCCAGGCTCGCGAGGGGTGGAAACTCTGTCTCCGTCATGACGCTCATGCCAGGACTCCCAAAGGATGGGGGGTGGAAACGTTCCTTTCGTAAAAGGTCGGAGGACTGGGAATATGTATTAATTCCGGTGCCTCCAAAGCAGCCCATCAATCGTCGATTTTTTCCGTTGACCGTTGCATCCACGCCCTGGCTGTCAATTTACTCCGTCACTTTGCACCGCCCTATTCCAGACGCTGACAGCCCCAAGAAATCTGCCGTCGATTATCCGGCCTGGTGGGGATCCATGAGCTCCGTCACGCTTTCTAGCCGATCACCTGATGGATGAATTCGTCTTCTAAGTACACACCCTCTTGATTCAATCATCCGTAATCTGTCATCCATTCCTCTCGTGCCCCTCTCTGTCTTTGCGGATAAAAAGCACCTGTTTCGATTGCCGCAGGTCTGGAATCAGGGGTGTATGGATACTCGACATGATTGCAGGATTGATTGTACAATATGAGAAGATGAAGAGAATGTCAAGCGGTTTGTAAAACGATCAACGTCGATGTCACGAATATCCGGTCGCTACTACCGGGGGCGGCTGCAGATTATCGTCCATATGTTCAAATGAGGATGACGAACGCCTTCCACCGTTGTTATCCAGAGATGCAATTGACTTGAGTGCCGCCGAAGCATACACGTTCCCAAACTCCGCTGGGTCTGGCGAGGCCTTGGTCACGGACGTCTCCAGTGGTCGTATCACCGCAGTCCTTGCTGGGAGTGGAGGTGGCACCATTCGCAATAAGTTAGGCGACGAGGATGATGATGATGATGTCGGCGCGGGCGGATCGCTCTGCGATGGTTGAGATGACGGTGACCCGACATCTCCACCTTCCAAATGTGATGATTCCGTGGGCTCCTTGCTCGAGGACGCCGCCGGTTGGCCCGACCCGGGGTTCTTCCACAATCTATACACACTTTTAATCGCCGGCGCCTTCATTTTATGTTCCGCCGGTTCAGGCGTCGGCGCAACGTATCCCATGCTCTGAACGTCTCCTCTGTGGCTCGCGTGAATCCCTGGAATCATCATCATTTTCGGGGCCGACGGTTGCGTATAGATCGGATGGGTGGCAGAGGTTGGAGTTGTCACATCCGTTTCAGGTTCTCTGTCACGGAGGGTATCGTCTCGATCGGCCGGTGCATCTTGGCTCGCCGAGTGGCTGACTGAATCGAAATTCGATGTCGGCGGTCCCGTGGATAAGCTGCTTGACACTGACAGCTTCCTAGACCCTCCCTGTGTGCGCGGCGATGGAGGGGATCGATCTGTGACACTCAAAGATTGAGTCTCGTTGGTACCTGTCGAGTGTTCTGGTGTGTTGATTGTCCTAAGGCGCTCCTCGACGTTCCTGCGAACCTCTGCATAAGAAAGACCCTTAACCTGACTATCATCCGTTCCTGGAGCAGATTCATCCGAGCCACCCTTTTTCAAACTGGCCCAATTGGAACTCCACTTCTTCATTGCTTCCTTGGCGGAATGACTTAGCGCCTCTTTGTCTGCAGCGCGAGCCTTCAACGTCGAGAAGAATGAACTGGCCGTGGAACTGTTCGAATTGGTGCTTGCATTTGTTCCCACCCTCCCGAAGAGTGATTGGGGAGGTTTCGAGGGAACCGGCATTGTCTCATCCGTTTCGGGTTGTTGTGGCAATTCCCTGCGACGAGGAATAGGGGGTGGGGTCTTGGGTAACGAGGAAGGTTCGGATGGTGTAGCGTTGGGGTCCAAGCGGGTGTCTGAGTGGGTTGATGCTGATCGGGAGCTTGAGGAAACGTTCTGGATGAACCCTTCGGGCCGCCCTCTGCTGGGAACATCGTCTGCATGAAGTGGGGAGGGTTCCGACTCGGTGTTGAAATCCTCGTCACGCGTGGGCATAAACCACGACCTCCGTTTCGCAGCGCTGGATGAAGTAGGGCGGGTCTGCGCGACCGCTGAAGTGGTGGAACGAGGGGGCGATGATGCCTCAAAATTTTCGTCTTTCTGGGGGCCATCGCTGGAATTTTCTTGATCCTGATCTCCGTTGTCTTCGACGGCGAAGGCGGGGAAGTTTGGATCCTGTGTAGGAGGGAGAGGAGAGACAAGAGTAGTGGACAGTAGTTCAGGGCTGGTCTCGATCTGGACTTGGGGTAGATGTGCGTTTGGATCCACACTCGCACCCATATTCGTGGGCTGTCGTTCGCGACGAGCAGCATCGGCCCAGATACCACCCCTATGCGAGTAGTCCGAACTTCCAAAAAACGAGATGTCATCCATGTTTGGCATAACCACAGATTCCATTATCTACCATTCAATGAGTACCAACGAACGATTGAGGGGAAGAGAGGCAAACGCACAACTTCCTTCAGCCTCGACTCTATCTGGCTGAGGATCATGTTCCATGTGATTTGACGGTCGCTCACGACGGGTTCGACGTCCAACACCATCTTTGGCATTTGAGTGAACGCGTACCAGATCCGGGCGCTCGGGGGTCGCTTGACCTTGACAAGCATGTTTCCGTCAAGTTCGCGCAATACAATGGCCAGCACGAGTTTGACGGAATAAGACTTGAACCGGGCTCCGAGGTTGATCGTCACGACAGCCTGAACGGTGACCCTAATTTCACCCTTATAATGGACCCGCACTTCGAGGGAAGCGTCTCCTTCCTTGGTCAGCTCCTTCAACATGGGTTTACTGAAGGTGGGGGAAGTGTTCCCAACGGACACTTCCGTGACGACGACGTCCGTGAGGAAGGCAGGACGCTTGACTTTGGACAGCTTCCGCATCAACCGGCCGATGATGTACTCCTCCAGTATATGGGTCCGATAAAAACTGAAGAAGATTCGACCGATGAGAGCATTGAACCAACGCATCGGTATGACATCGGGCTGTTCGTCCAAGGTCTCGACGAGGTGCGACATGTCGGTGGGGTCAAACACGAGTGCGAGGGGTGATAGCGGGGGTTGGTTTGGAGGGTTGTCGGATGCATGGATCAAGCTGAGGTACCAGTCCTCCATTTCGACGATATTCGATGCGAAGATGAACCAAGGCATGGACGGGGTAACGGCCTCCCTCTTCTCCTCAACCTTCTCCGACGGTGCCTTCCTATCTCCATCCTCGCTAGAACCAGATCCAAAGCTAGCCTTCTTCGAGAGGTTCGGCGTACCTCGACCGCTGGTGCCCGGTTTCGGTCTAAGGCAGATAGCGTTCCGCTTGGCAAAGAGTTCCCCATCGAGCAAACCCTCAGGGTAAATCACCACATCGTGTCCTCCCAGACCAATCGCCGCCTCCACCTCCGTCATCCCTTCGTCCTCGTACAGATACAAGACCGTACCCTTTAACGCGACGTACCACATATCCTTGGGTCGGGATCGTTTGGGATCTTTGGACCTGGCATCCAAGAAAGATCGCATGAGGGTGACATACGACCCATCCGAAGTTGACTCCTCGAACGTCCTTCGAACCGTTAACCACCCCTTTCGAACCTTGGGTGGCTCGCGTATATCCGGAGAGAGTGGCAAGTCGGCGGTCCGCAATGAAGGTGAGACGAGGATGGTAGTTGGATCCTTTTCCTCGGTTTCCTCAGTTCCTTGGGATATCGGGTCATTGGGGTTCGGAACCGGAACCGAGGTGTAAACGGTGTAGAAGATGGCGCAAGCGAGGAGTAACGGGATGAATGTGAAGCCACCGATAACGTAGGCGTATACCACCGCTCTGAACGACATGGCACCTCCGTAGATTGTGGCTTAGTGTTGTGGTGGTGGCATGCACGCCGGTAGGTGGTGGGGTGGCTGTGTCGGAACGAATGACGTGGTAGTCTAAGTCTGGTGGCAAACCGATCAAAGTATCTGGGAATATCCCACAAAACATCCTTCATTATCGGGCAGGATAGGCGGATATGTAGTAAAGTATCGAGAGAAAATTACAGTGATACAAGGCGTCCTGCGAAATCCCCGACAGCATGCTACTGTATATACAATCTTCTTCTAGGGCTTGTTGCGGAATGGAATGTGAAATGATGTTACAAATGCGAAGTCAAGGATGATACAAGAGAAAGACGAACGCGGTCAACGAAAAAGGAGTGGCTAAGATACGGATGCGAAAAGAAAACCAGACTAGGACACAAACAGAAATGGTCTGCGGGTGGAGTGGGGGGCACAGGGCCCAAGGGAGGGAATGTGGAACAAATGGTGTCCATGCCAGGAACGGATCCTGTCATCGCTCCCGGAGCAACGGGACACCATCAATGTTCCAGTAAGGTCGATCAGAGAGGTTTCGGCGGCGCACGAAATACCGTCTCCCTAACCGCCTTGGACACGGGTTGGAAAAGTAGCGAGTTCGGTGGTAACGGATCGTCTTCTGGTGGGGTGAAACAAATCTTTGGGATCGGCCGCACCGGTTTAGGGGCGTAGAGCGGGAGTGACTGGGGTTGAGAAGTGACAGCCGAGTCCGAGAAGGGGGAGATGAACTGGGGTGACGTCCTGGCGAAAGAGCAGTCCCCTTCGACCTCTTCCCTAGTTGGTGTTTGGTGATGGAGGGAGTACGAATCAACCAAGGATCCCAGTTGCGTCTGGTGGCAATCGATTGGGAGTTTTACTTGTGCCATATTGGCAATAGACTCGGAAAAGGACGCGGGGACGGGATTTTGGCCATTGTTCGATTGAAAGATATCAAAGGCCGGGAACGTCGACACCATTCCGTATTCTCCTGACCCATGGAGGCCATAATCGACCCCTCGAATCAATGGCTGAGGCGGTAATTGAGACACGGCTGAAACTGGTGTTGTGACCGCTGAATCATCCGAGCACGGGGACCCTAATTGGGCGCCAGGAGTCAACCAGGTGGTTTGTAAGTCGAGCGGGAATGTTTCCCAATACGTTGGGTAGGTGTGTTGCGGTTCGAACCCGGTCGTGTGGGTGGAGTTCGAACCTGACCAGTATGGTTGGTTTGTTGTTGAAGCGAATAGAGAGGTCGGATGTGAATGGCGGGAATGGGCAGAAGGAGTAGGTTTCGAGGGTGGATAGGGAGCGAACCTGCGAGCGGAAGAGGGCATAGTGGGGGCAGGGGGGAGAGTTGGAAAGGACCCAAAACCAGGGTGAGTTTTATACGTCCCATGGTGCTTGTAGCAGATCGGGGGATCATCAGCAGACACATTAGCGGTGACACATGCCCGAACGGTCACTGCGGAACTGTGACTGAGCTGAACGTTATTTGGATCTAGCGTCTGATAATGAAAAGAAAGGAGCGAAACAGTGCTCAGTCCCAGTTGAATCCATGCTGCGAATTGGAAAAGAAGGGATCACGTACCGTTGCCTCGTGCTTCCCTCGTCGCCACACATCATTCATGACTCGCTTATTGGGTGGAAAATTGCACCCGCGCCTCCAGGCGACGGTCGCATGAGACTGCTGTGCGGGTGAGGACATAAGTGCCGGCAGGGAGGGGGAGTTAGGGGCGGCAAAAGGGGAGCGAGACCGGCGCAGTTGTTTTACTTATAGGAAGCTGTGTGTTGCGTGCAGCATCCCCGGGCCTATAGGCGGCGTGACGAGAACAAGGTACAAAGAGCGGATAATAACCATTTCCCCGCCATTTCAGCAGACGCGAGGATCCAGGGCCCGAAACGAGTTTAGCCGAAGAACAAACGGCGAGCAGCTCATGGCGCACAACCGTAACTGGCAACTCCCCACAGCCGTGCCCCGTCCCAGGGGCTCATCGGCGCCTTGCGATTTCAAATCCAGTCGTATTCTCCGCTAGAAACACATATAATAGAGACAATGCGAGGAAACAAAACGTCGCGATCCAACAAGACCGAATTCCTCTGAACATCACAACGGACGGAATTAGAAACTACAAGGAGACACCTAAAACAGGCCACAAATGAACGCTCCTTCTACGCTCATGTCGATCAGCACACATATCGTGTGTCTACTCTGCGGTGACAGCGACAGGCGACGGGCCGTTGGACGAAGTTGACCTCTGACCAATAACCCTTGGCCCAAGTCCTGGGTGACGCACTCCAAGCGCCGCACCCAACATCCTTTTTCCAGGATCTCCAATCCTCGGAGGAGTGCCAACACTTTCAGGAGTCTCGATCGCTGGTCCCCCGATTGCAAGAATGGCCGGATCGGAAGGAGGAGCTTCTTCGGGGTTCGGAGAACCCAGTGTGGACGAGATGAGCGCATTTAGCGTAGGGTGAGAAGGCAAGTTGGGGAGGGTTGGAGAGGGTTCTCGGTCTCTGGGGGAGATATTGGCAAGGGTTTGGATATTCGGTGGGTGCTCAGGAATGGATGCAGAACCGTTTAGTCCCGGAAGGACACCGTTTCGGAAAGAATTGGTTGTGCTCATGGTAGAAGCAGAGCGACCATGTGAGACGGATCCCCTCGAGTTGTGCGCCCTGGAACCAGAGCTCATATGACGGGAATTAACGGTGTGAATCACGTTCTGAGCGTCTGGGCCGTCATAAGGTCGGATTATGGTCGGGGCTTCGGGGGCTTGTTTGGAGAGAATGGCTGGAGGGAAGGCAAGTGCGTGGAGATAAGCGCGTTTGGCTATGTGCACCAAGAAACAAGGGCGGTGAGTTAGCTCATAGTCGGGCTGGTTGAGAAAGGCGGTGGAACTTACCGACTGTAGCGTCTTGAAAGACAATCAAGAGGCTCGTATCATCGATCCACTTGATCTTAAACCCTCCACCGACGTTTTCCCACTCAACAAAAGCGGTCTGGATATCCCTCGTCTTCAGCTCCTTCGGGAAGCCGGTGAGAGAAAGAATGCGTGTGACGCAGGCAGAGAGTTGGGTGAGTGAGGAGGCCATGGCGGCAAAGGATCCGAAAAAAGAGCTTAAGGGACAGGGAAAAAGAAACGATCGGGGCTCGGGTTGGAAAACTAGAGGATGACTGGAAGGCAGGTGCGGTGACCTGTGGCGGTTAAGTGGTAAGTGGGAATTAAGATACGGAAAGTTATGAGGTGGCGAAGCGAAATAGCTGGTGAGAAGAACAGAACGAGGCGCCGGAATCAGCCGGGCGGTTGTGGCGTCGGTTGCTTGGTTGGATCACTCCTCCCAGTCCACAAAAGAAATCCGGAGGATTTTACGTTCAAAGCTTAGCGACCAGCTAGAAGCTCAGGATTGCCGAGGAGAGGTTCAGAACGTTCTTTCACAACCTTTCCCCACAAATAGATTGTTGCAACGCCGACGGAATCCGATCACTTGATGTACCAACTCAAGGGCGCATAAATGCCTTGATGTGGGAATAATTGCGTGCTGTTCCTCTCAATGGTGGAGAGACCGCCAACTATCGAGGAGTTGGTTACAAAGATCACGAGCGTGCTCGTTGTTGTGTGGCCCGGGCACACTGATTGTTCGGTCTAACGCTGGCACGACAGTACTTATTGACCGTGGCGTCATCCAGATAATTCAAGAGGTCCGCTCAGAGCCTTTTGTGAACCAGATTTTTTTCTGCCGCGTGGCGTTCTGGGGTGCTGGACGTTTCAGAGTTGTGAGAATGAAGAGCGTCGTGTGAGCAGGATCAGCGCCCACACGGGATCGAGGTTCGGACTCAAGAATGAGGAGTGTCGGATGCTGAGCATCTTATCGGGGTCACAGGTAACCCCATTTTTGGTTTGGATTATCGTAGGAATCCATGGCACAGGATCGACCTACAGGATAGGGTAGATATCCTTCCGTCTCTGCTTATCGACTGGCATCTGCATCCTAATCTTCTGCATGCTATCCAAGTCAACATTGGCAAGGCAGAAGGTCGGTTCCTCGTGAGAAACGTCGTTACACTGGGCCAAGATTGTTCCCCACGGATCCACGATCTGTCAGACCAGGACATCAGCAATAACCAAGAAACAAGTGACCCAACGACAACGCAATTAGCAGCTCCCCTGAAAGGCGTGGATCATTGTAGTAGAGCCAACGTACCATGGCGTGTCCCCAGCTTATTCGGGTTTGAGTGTGCTGTCCAACGGCAGCAGCGCCGATCACATATGTTTGCGTTTCGATTGCGCGGCTTCGAAGGAGAATCTCCCAATGAGCTGCTCCAGTCCTGACCGTGAAGGCGCTAGGGTACGCCAACATGTCTGCTCCTCGTGCCCTCAAAATCTGTGCGACCTCCGGAAACCTGATATCGTAGCAAGTCAGAAGGCCGACTGTGTACGAATACGCACAGGTGCGTTTCAATGCGACAATGGCGGGATGCTTAGTGCTCCGTTACAGTTATAATGGCAACACTGAGAATCGGGGTGGACTCACGTTTTCCAGCGGGTGTTTCAACAGGATCGTGGAGCTTATCTCCTGGAACCGTCGTGTCAGATTCCATCAGCCTTGTTCCTCCGGGGATATTATTGACGTCCTAATCGATCACATACAATCAGATGTGCTGTCCAACTCGACTTGAAACCCGCGTGGCGCACAAAGAGATGGATCTTGTGGTAACTGGACACGATGTCTCCAGATGAATCGATTAAGAGGTGCGAATTAAACCCACGCCCTGGGTCTGAACTCTTTCAAACAAAGGACACCAATCGAAGAATAAGCATAACCGGGCGACCGATATGATTGTGAACGGCATGATTCGAGGGAGGGCACGTACCGTCTCGTGGACGCCAACGCTCACCCAAACCCTCGTTTCTTTCGCCTTCGCCCGAACCCCCCGAACGAATTCGTTCTGGGCGAGCGGCTTGGTCAAAGACGCTGCTTCATCCGCCTTTGCGATGAAGTCGGACGCCTCGGGGAGGAAGATCACCTTGGCCCCAGCCTTCGCAGCATCCGTGATGATCCTAGAGACAGCCTCAAGGTTCTTACCGAACACCGCTTTTGCGCAAAACTGGCCTGTCGTAGTTACAGTACGGACGAACAGATGAGAATATCCGTTTCTTAAGTGCTCACCTGCCGCGACGAGGACCATTTGGTAGTGATGACACGTGCTCTACCAAGGTTGTTTGCACCTCAAACGGAAGCTAGCGGAAGTTTAATTCCTTCCACCCTCACACACGCGCTGGCTATCGACCATTGGAAACCCATGTACCACCAGGCTCCGGACATGGACAGCGACTTCATTCGCGCATGGACGCTCATCCACGAGCTTACCGACCAGCTAGCTCATAACCAGAAGATGATATCTACACTGGCTTCACAAGCAGGGCTGTTGCAGGTCAGGGCAGAAAGGCCACTTTCCGGGCTGTGTCTGAAATCTATTCTTCCATCCGTAGGCTGAGGCCGGGCAATTTGCGGTTTCGGGTTTCAGTCTGCGCCGATTCAACACGGACATTTCCAAAGGTATGCAGTGTGCTGTACAAACGACCACCCACTGCCATGCGATCCGCAGTATTTGACGCATCTGTGTAACAGAAAGGTTCGAATCGGAGCAGGAACGCACCAATGCGGCGACGGTCATAGAGAATCATGCTCTCGTTCAGGAAAACCGACAGCTGGGTCTACTACTGAAGGAGTACGAACATGCCATGGAGGATATCATGAACAAGTTCCGGAGCTACGCTGTGAGCATCATCACTCAAGTTACCATCTCTCTCCTTTGTTGACCTGGATCACTCATTGCAGGTTGCTGCTCAGCAACACGAATCCAACATCGTTCGCCACTATGAAACCCTTCTCGTTCAAGAACCCCAACCTGCCAGGTCGGACTTTGCGAATCCCACCGCCACAGCAATGCCACTCTTCCACTTGGCTCATAACCTCCGCGCACTCATACGCACAATGGCCGGAAGGGCAGAGCCCGACTCTCCGGGACAAGAGGGCGCTAGCGATGATGACGCTAAGGCCGATGGCAATCCACCCGAGGATCCCCAAGACACCGAATCCGATGAATCTCTGTTAAATTTGATCGAGGAACATGATTGGGCGGTCGACCGGGAAACCGAGATCCAACGCCTTGAAACGGAGAACGAACAACTACGTAGGATCCTCAGTATAGACGAAGCTTCAGCTCGTGAGCACGGTGTGCTCGCGGACGAAGAACGTGAACGAGACAGATACCTTTCATCCGGATCCTCGTCGTCGCTTTCGACGAGATCGGCGTCCACCTCGACTTCGTTCTCCTCTTCATCCTTCCGCCCACCCTCCCTCTCGACGACATCCACATCGACCACCTCTCTCTTAAGCACGCCACCCACAACCCCAGGGGTATCCATGATCCCAAGAAGTCCACGGCCACCTCCATCTGGGCTGATGCTCAACAATCCTCCAGCGCTCAATCTCGCTCCACCTCCGACCCTTAATCTCCTTCGGAATCCGGACAACCAGATCGGTGGACCTCAGCAGCAACATCAGCAACATCAGCAACATCAGCAACATCAGCAACATCAGCAACATCAGCAACATCAGCAGCAACAGCAACACCAGCAACAACAACAAGGAAGTTTAGGGCGTGGAGGCGGAGGGGCTGGACCGTCGAGAGTTGCTGGGGTGTTTGGTCAGAGGCTCGTAGGGAGGGGAGGTGCTCCCCCAGCGCCTTGGTTCAGCGGCGGAGGTGGGAGCACCGCCAATACAACCATGACCTGGGACTAACGTTCCCGGTATAGCATTGGGACCGTCCATCCCATTGGATATTGGTCGGTAACTCTGAGTTTCAATACCCACACTTCTCCTTCATCCTCCACGTTTGTGGAGACCACGGTGCTATTGGTCTACCTTTTGTTTGCTATCCATATTGCTTTCATATCCCCTATACAGTCTGCTTCCGCTCGGAAGAAGCCCTTCCACTTTAGACTCCGAGGTTCAGGGTCCAGGTATCGAGCGTTATCCTAAATTTTCTCGCGATAAGATTCGACGGAATTCGACGGATATAATTCAAGTTAAAACTATACGCAGAACACGACAATTAAACTTGGCCAAGAGCCATAGGATCGAAGGCCAACCCGATATAATCGGCCAGCCCGAAATCTTCTCCTGGAACGACCAGAGGAGACCTCCCGGACTTGCCATTGAAGGGGCTTGACACTTCTAAGAAGGCGGATATTAAAAAAGAAAAATAATTGAACCAGGATGTACAGAGAAGGGATACAATCCGTCTACGGAGGATGTGGTGGTGGAAAGCGGAGTTGGTGCGTGTTAGCCGTACAATAATGTAGAGAGGATGAGGACCGCAATGGGGTACAGGGGAGGGGGCAGAGGCTGACCGTAAAAATGGCACGGAAGGGGCCAAGAGGGGGAATCATAAAGAAATAATAATACCAGCCAGACACGCACGAACTCAGAGGCGATGTGAGGAAGAGGCGATTAAAAGGAGTAGGGTAAGATGGGTCATAAAGCGGGCGATTGGAACAAAGTGGGAGAGAAAGAAACCCATACGAACCGCCCCAAGGGAATACAAAACCCAAGGTGAGGGGGGATGGGGAATACCACTGGAAATGGACATCTCCACCCGTTCCATGGTGGCGTGTAGAAGGATCGAGACAGAAGGGGAGGATGAAGGAGTGAAAAGGCCTAGAAAGAGACCTCCCAGCTCAACCTGCTCCTTCCAATCCCATCGAACGCGACTCCCTGGAGACGATCACACCCAAATCCGAGCGCACCCTCTCGCGCCCGACCTTCCCACTCAACACCCTCGCCCGCACAAACGTTTTGTAATGCCTTCAACCTAAGGAGCACCGGATTTGCTACTGGCCGGATCCTGTATCGGAGGCTGTTCGGGACTTCTCTGGGTCTCAGCGGGGAAGGAGTAATGAATACCGATAGTGGTGAGGTGGTGGAAGGGGACGGATTCCTCCGTTCAGAAGGAGAGAGGAGTTCCACGAGGGTGTAATGCTCTCCTGCAGGATCGATTTCCTCGTTCGCCTCCGACCAGGCGCACCCCTTGATAAAGACCATGGCTTCGTTGATCTTCGGTCGGGGGTCGGTAGGAGTAAACGGAAGTAAACTCTTTGCCTTCGATCCGGCGTTAACCTTCGCGACAACCGTGGGAGGTTCAGTGCCCCATGAAGACGCGGATGTTTCATCGCAAGGTAGACAATTCTCGAGTTGGACCATGCACCCCGCGGTTCTCATATAGGAAGCCTGGAACTGGGCGGCAACGTCCATGAAGGTGGAGACAGAGGTGCCGATCTTCCGGACGAGGTTCGTAGCGAAATGAGATCGTGACTTCGGTTTGGGGACAGAGGGTGGAGCATTGGGTTGAGTGTAGGAACGTTTCTGGAAGAATAAAGGACATTCTTGAAGATCGATCGGGGTCAGCGAATGAGCACTACATGAAATTTTCTTCATCCGAGCAGCTGACGTGCAGGTGGTAGGTTTGAAGGTGGACACTGTGAGTCGTCTGACACCAACAAATTGGCGTCCAGATTGTGAAGACCCCAGGGTAGATGGTGATCCCGAACTGGAAGGGCAAGCAGAGCAGAGGGTTGCATTAGATGACCAGGTGCTGACGGAAGTGAGTGAGCTTCTTCGCCTGATCCTCGCCTCTGAGCGTTCCCCTCGCTCCCAAGCAACGGGTTGAAGGAGGACCTCGAGCAGAGCAGCGTGTCCATGTGACTGCCGTTTACGACCACAACGATCGGTTGGAGCATCGTCATTGGGGAAGAGGGCATCGTTCATACACGTAAACACCTGCCGGAACGAGATGGACTGGGAGGGACTGAGAACTGGGGGATGTTCCCTGCGTAACTCGGATGATTTGGGTGATCGAGAAGGGATGTCGACGGGGGATGAGGGATTGGTGGGAACAGAGTATTCCAAAGAGTACGAGCGGCCCGGAGTCGAGTGCGAAGGGGCATCGTGGAATGACTTGTAGGATAGGAGGCTACGAGCGCCAGGTCCAGAGTGGTGTACTCGGGAGCGGTGTTCCTGTCGCTCCCGACCCTCAGTGTCGAGCTTGTGCTGCTCGGGAAGAGCGAGGGCTGCGGTCTGATTGCGCTGTCGGACCAATAGACACTGCTGGCGGTACTCAACGATGGACTGATCCCAAGCCCGCTCACACTGGGCTAGCTTGCTGGCCCTCTGTTGGTCACGCCTACGATGGCGTTCCTTCCTCTGACACTCCTTGAGTGACCTCTCATCCTCCTCGTCCAGGACGAGACTTCCGAAGGGGAAATCCTCCTCTCGGACCTGTTCGATCCGGGGGTCGGAGTCGTTGACTACATGGATGCCCTGAAGCTTGAGATAGAGAACCTTGGCGAGGTGAATGTTGTCTAGCGCGTACGCTTCGTGGATCTGGTCCTCCAGCGACTGAGGAGGAGTCGGGGGAGATTCGTAATAGTCGAGCGAAATTTCGGGTGGCGTGACTGGTTCGAGCGTGGTGGATTGTGGGGAAGTCGACTCGTCCGAGCTGTTGAGGTGGCTTAAAGTGAGCGGGGATCACCACGGGAGAATGCGGAGAAACCAAAGACACGTACTGTGGGGAACGGACGGGGGAGGGTGAAGGTGAAGGTGAAAGAGGGTTTGTGGGATAATGCGAATAGTAGAGCTGCCGTTGGTGTCGGAGGCTCTTGCGGATGGCAGCGGTCGTAGGTATGGTACGAGACCTACCGCGGCGCTCCATAGCGTCGCAGATGTGGTAGGAAGAACCGTGGGTTGGGGGGTAGGGACCGACGAGCATTGTGTCGACGGGAGAGGGCAGGGACGGGAGCGGGAGGGTGCAACGGGGGATTAAGTAGTCGGAACAGATACCGATATCTTTCCCGCAAATTGGACCTCGTCCCATATCTGTGTGGCTGGCTCGTCAAAGTTACACCCCGAGGTAATCTTTTGAATCTATACCTCCATTGGTTTCCACCCTCGCCATGCTACATCCATCGAGATACGACCCAAGCGTCTATCATAACATACAGTCCAACCCCTCTAGTCCTACTCCAACTACTCCCAACCCTTCCCGGCTTCATCTTACTGCAGTAGCACCGCATCGCCTCCTCGCCCCGGGTTCCGGCCATTTGAAACTCTAACAAAGATATCGGCCCAGGCCAATACATGTGCTATCCCTCCAACGTGCTCCAGCCCGTCTTAGAAATACAAACTTGCCGCGAATACAACTGAGATAGCATCCCACTCGTCATCGTTGACCTATCCTCAATTGTGTAGGCTTGCACTCACTGTCTCTCTTGATCTTGTTCTGCGCCTCCTCCATCTTCTTGAACAATTCCGCGTCCCCAATAACTCGTGCCGCATCCCGCACCTCCCGGCAGGTCTCGTCCAGTCTCGTGATAACCCTCACGATGGTCCCTTCCGGAACGTCGGTAAGAGTTGTTATTCGTTCAAACGGCTGGAAAAAAATCACACAAGGTGAGTTATCCCCATTGGATAATAATAAAAAAGATAATCACTCACCATCCCCTTCGCCCACTCATACACCACTTCGATCAACCCAAACTTGAGACCCGTTCTGTGTCCTTCCACGACCACCTTGTGCAAATCCTGGACTCTGCCCACGCGATCTGAAATTGCGAGGATCGCATCCCTACCCGACATTAACCGGGGGGCTAGGATTGGTTCCACATCTGTCTTCTCCTGGAATACAAAACACGAGAGCAACGCGACGACCTCCTCCGGCTCGTATCCTCCGAGCGTGTTTTCCAAAATTAGTTCAGTTAACACGAGTTCATTTACCGAGTTAATCTGGAAAACGGGGGTTGTTGTCCGCATGTCAAATTTCATTAATGTACTGGCACCTGGACTAACCTCACACGCCACTCGACCCTTCAACAGCACCGTTGAGTTCTCGTCGATGAATCTGAGCTCTCGTAAGACGTCCAGTCTTTGTTCGTAATCCGGTATTAACTCTAGATTCTGATCCGAGATTGCGAGTCGGAGGTTGGTCAGGTTTTCCCGCAGGACCTTCTCACCATGGACGATTTCATACTAAAAACAGAAGGCCGTGGCGGGTCACCACGGTCATAAAAGTTTGACTCAGTTCACACACACTCAAAATCCGTTCCGATGTAAGCGAATGAACTTACGTGTACGCCAAAGTCCGGACAGAGCAGGCACGACCTGTTGCTGTTTATTTTTTCCAAGGCCCCCCGGGATTGTAAAACCTCCTGGAAATCCAAAGACTTCATCTTCCGCCAATCCACCTCGGGTATTTTCCAGTCCGAAGATTTTCCTTCAGAATTGACGATCCACGATCTCACGACTTCCTCGAGAAGCTCGACAGTCGCTCGCATGGGACGGATTAGATGGCGTTCCACGATCGAATCCGGTTCCACCTGAAAGGATCAACGTATATGCCATAAGGTTGACATGAACACACGTGAGCATTCTCTCGACCTTTCCGCGGTTGTGTTTCACCTTGATGGTTTTCGCGGTCACGAGACTGATGCTCGTCAAAGAAACACTCGTCAACTCGTACTCCGCTTGATCCACCAACAATTCTTGGGGATTATGGGACCACCTCGGAACCACGGCTTGAGGATCTTTATCTAAGCGAGAGTAAAGGGATTCGATGGGGAAATTAACGCCGGGTGAATATCGACAACGGTTGTCGGTCACGGGCTCCCAGATGTGGATGATTGTCTCACCATTTTTCCCGGACTTCGTGTGGGAATCCACAACTGCCAAGATCCAGTACACCTTGGACCCCACGGGGCCCTGCGCCGGCGCAGGTTTGAGCAGCACTGCGACGTTAGATTTGAAATGCTATGGAATGGGGGAACCGATGTGAGCCCTGCCGGTCCGTGCAATTCAGTGTTTGACAAAACGCCGTTTGCTTACACCATCCCTAAGGATCACGACACGGCCAGATGACAGTAGCTTCGCCCCGTGGGGGTTGTTTCCTGCCATCGTGAGCAGACGTTGGTTGTGATCGATCATGTCTGCAGTCGTGTCGTAATAGTCTCCAATGTCCTGTAAACATGCGTCGCACTCTAACTTTCGCATCTGAGACAGCATCTTCTCTCCCTACACAACAAAGACGTAAATGTTTCGGGTTTCACCGGAAAACGCGACCGCAAATCCGTACCTCGAGCACTTTCTTCTGTTGATCGGGAAGCAGCCTTTGCGATAGGTTTTCCGAAAAACTTCGTTTGATCATCTCCTCCACCCGCAACGCTTCCACGCGAAGCAAGTTCAGGATCATGTTGTAAGTTAGCCGGAATTGAGACTTCAGCTTCGACGGCGTGCCCAATATCATATGCTGCAAGACCGTTTGCTGCAGGTACAGAAATATCGGGTGACACACCGCCACCAGGGCAACCCAATGAATAAATCAGTTAAGCAAAGGACCTTTACGAAAGATCGGGGGGACAATCTAGTACACGCACCTCTGGTAGTTCGTCGTTAAAGGTGATGATTACGGTGCCGGTCGTGTCCAACCCGCGCCTTCCGGCACGACCTGCCATCTGGGTGTACTCCCCCGGAAGGACCTCCCGGAAACTCCGGCCATCGTGTTTTTTAATCCCTGAGAAAACGACACACTTGGCGGGCATATTGACCCCCTGAAAACGTAATTGCCGATCAGAAAGCCGCGATAACGAGAGGACGGGGGTTTCGTGCCGCAAGGCGGCGCGCGCACGAAAGCGAACAGCCTTGCCGAAGAAACTAGCAAGGGGGAAACGGTGTACTTGGAAACATACCATGGCAAAGGTTTCCGTCGCAAACAGCACTTTGACCAAGCCCCTCGCAAATAGAATCTCAACGATCTGTGGATGGAAACATACAGTTAGCACCAACCCAGATGACGACGAGGGAGTCGGCGCCTGATATCGACGCCGCGCGAGCCCAGACCTCTTTGACTATCGGAAGTAAGCCGCCGTGGTGGACCCCGATCCCCCTTGATAACAAATCTCTCATGCGTTTGATCTGTGGTAGCTGCTTGTCCGGGCCTGGTATATTTAGTTAGGGACAAGGTCGGTATAAGCCCGAAACCAACAACAACATGAATGGGAGCGATTGACAGATATGGTGACATCAATCCAATTAAACCCCAAACCATACAAAAAACGTACCACAAAAGACGCACCTTTGAGCCTTCCTAGCGCCTTCTCAATCGCGACGTGAACCTCGCTCTTTTCGGTGGAGGTGCAGAGGTCGAGGTTCGTCAACGTCGACGCATTCTCCTCGCACCGTTTCTTTGAGAGGGTGAAAACGACCACCGGCAAGAGCGATTTCTTCTTCAAGCTGCCCATCAGATGGACATACAGCGTCTTATCGTGGTTGAACCTTGAGGAGGCCCCACTGCGAGATGGAGCAGCGCCTCTCGTTATCTGTCCTCTCCCTCGAGTTGGCGGTCCACCCCTGCCTGTGGGCAATCCACGAGCGCCACGCTGCGGAGCTGCGGCGCGCGCGCCCAAACGTTGTACCGGAGGAAGGCCCGCAGCTTCACGTTCCTTATCTTGCTTGCGACGGAGTGCCTCACCAGCATCCTTATACCTGGAAAATATGAGAAACCATGAGCATCCGTTCAAGATCCGGGTTGAAGGGAGGAATTACATACCCTTGACCTAAGAAGGTGCGCGAGGCGTCCACGATCTTCCACAGTTCTTTCCCGGCGTACAGGTAATGTTCCAACGGAACCGGACGCTTGGCAGTGGAAATCACGTAGATATCTTTCTTCTTCGTACGGCTGGGTCAAGAAATATCTCAGGACATCAACGAAAGCTCCGCGAAAACCCAACAAAGATCACTCACCCGACCCAGTCGGCGAACTCTTTGGTGTTCGGCACCGTTGCTGACAGCAAGATTATGTTGACGTGATCGGGTAGCATTATTATGACTTCCTCCCAGACCACTCCCCGCTGCAACGGTGCGCTCGGGTGAACAAAACAGGCAAAGGATGGTCGGGGAGGGAAATACGTCCACATACCTCCGCATCATTGACATAATGCACCTCATCGAAAATGACAAATTCGACATCTCGAATGAGGTCCGCGCCCTTGTAAAGCATGCTCCTGAGAATCTCCGTAGTCATGATTAGGCAATTTGCCTCTGGGTTGATTTGAACGTCTCCTGTCAGGATCCCAACAGAGTTCGAACCGAAAGTCTGCTTAAAGTCCCTGAATTTCTGGTTCGAAAGTGCCTTGATCGGTGAGGTGTAAATTGCTCTGGTTGGGT
>Ga0307515_10007191_pt1 | contig 22071 bp, 17 predicted proteins | sample 17_EM_MG_FD_194513 | JGI IMG/M metagenome (GOLD analysis project Ga0307515, IMG submission 194513) | Populus trichocarpa ectomycorrhiza microbial communities from riparian zone in the Pacific Northwest, United States - 17_EM | ecosystem: Host-associated > Plants > Roots > Unclassified | place...
AGAGGAGAGACGTCTTGAGATGGCACGGGCATGTCTTGTGCCACCTAGCGATTGGCACACCTTACACGTCCGTTTCATGTGCTCCCTTCAAGCCTTGCTTTGGGATAGCAACCGGATCGGCCCTTTCAGAGTTAAATTACCATACTACCCCCTCCAAGGCGTGCTCTTTTTTTCTCTTTCATTCTCGCGCGCGCCCTTCTCTTCTTTATTTTTTTTTTTTAAAATGTTGATTTTTACAGTTTTGCATAAAATATTTTACATTTTGATATTTTTTGGTGTTTGTTTTTGATAAATATTTATGTTTTTTTAAAAAAAATTATATGAAAATTAATCAATAAAAAAAGTTTTATAGTCAACATTTAAAATACGTTTATTTACTGTAAAATATTTTTAACTCATGAAGTATCGTAAAATATTTTATTAACAATAATTTATTTATAATATCATCCATTAAATATATTAATATTTATAAAATATTTTATTAAACTTCGTTAAATAAAAACATTTTTCAGTAAATAAACTAAGTTTTAAAGTTGACTATACAATAATTTAACTTACCAGTTCTTCTGTAAAATATTTTACATGGAACATATACAATTTCTTCACAAACAAACATGGAAGAATCTGTAAAATACTTTTTTTGTGAAATATTTTATGCAAAACAAATAGATTTTAATTCATTCACGTGATATAAAATAGTCTAGTGAAATTCAGTTGGGACTCGATTTACTTGAATCAAAATATATCGGGTATTTTTACTTGTTAACACTATTTTTTTACATAAAAAAATAGTTAAATAACACATAAATGTTTTTTTGATGAAGTAATTCAGTTTAATACATGTCACAATTATGAATGACAACTTGTAAGAAGTCAAGGTTATGAGTACAAATTTTCAAATAAATTGTTAAAATGAGTTGGCATGCAATTCAATAAATAGACTAGAGATAGAAAATGAAAGAAAAAGATTTTAAATGCATATTCAAAACTTCGATTATGACACTATCTGTATTATCAAAGAGATATTAACAGGACAAATCTAAACATTCAGATAAAGATTATCAAATGTGACTGGAGTGGGCCACATTCTTTGTTAAAATAGCAAGTGAGTCACTTGTTGTGTATGTCCCTATTCGATCATTGTTGATAATCTTTTTTGTGTTGTTTGATTATTCTTGTCGTGAATTTTTTTTACGGTACTACTAGTGTCATAGTCATAACTTCAGTGTGCTTTCATAATCTTTTTTTTTTCATCTCTTTTTCCCTCGTTGTAATTGCTGACTTGCCTTTAAACTGAAAGCGTGATCCACTTCGATTATTTTTTATGATTTTTATTGGTGTCGTTAGATTTGTTTCGTCGAGATTTTTTTATGATATAAATGGTATTATACTTGGAGTTTCAATGTATCTATGAGATCTTCTTTTCTTTATTCTTTAATTTCTTCTCCCTCCTTCTCCCATTTGAAATCAGTGCTAACCCATTTTAACAATTTTTTTGTAAGTAAATATTCACAACCTCAACTTGTTTTTAATCATCACACGGACGAAGTTATGTTATTTTTATTAAAAAGATTTTAAATTGAATTATTTTATTATTTTTAAAAGCACTACTAATTCTCAAAAAGAAATAAAATCTCTTCTGATTCAATTTTTGAGGCGATAGTTAAATTAAAATCTCGATTGTTTGAGAAATAAAATAAATTATTATGCATGTGTGTTATCTGCTTAATCATTGTTTTAAAGTAATGACAGAAACACTAAATATTTGTATTGACTTTTTTTTCTGAAAATTTATGACAGGTGCATACAATTCAAAGACAATAAATAGCATTGCTAAAATTCGTACTTGATTTAAAATTTCCCCGGTAATAATAATGTGACACTGTTAAATTAAAAAAAGTATTAACGCACACGTGCATTTTTAGAGTTTAAATGGAGACTAAATATTCGATAAAAATTTAATAATTAAAAGCAGCACGATAAATATAAATATGTTAACATGGGACTGTCTACACACATATATCCATGGTGCGTCAATTGTTACATGCTAAAAGCAAGTTTATTCAAAATTGCATTTTCAAATGGCTTTCATTTAAACTAATGTATTCATAAATAAGATATTACTTATTTGATCTCAGTCACGTGTAGTATCGATGGAGATACGGAAGTATCACATTTCTAAGGAACCAGTGACGGACTAAACAGTGAAACCTCAAAATTGAAAGAGTTTGCCACCTCACCCTGAAAATTTCCTCAAAAAGAAAAAAACAAGCTTAAACACGACGAAGGTTTCCTGGTGTGGAGTGTCGTGTCAAATAGTTAATGTACAGATAAACTCATTTTAATATTTAAAAAAAAACACTAAACCAGAAAATCAAATACTCAATAGACGAAATATTTGGCACACAAGTCAGATCGATGAGAAGGATGGACGCCATTGATGTCACACAATCGACAAAATGTGTCATGAAAAGGAGCACACATTGAATATGCTTTGTTCTAGTGATACAATCATGTAAGGAACCACCACGCGCGATGTTTTTGTCTGACTGACCAAGCTAATGACCATGTTGCCCTTTATCCGTTCTCGGTGGAAGCTCATGTGGACTCCGTGAAAAATCTCCGGGCCCCTCATTGTCCGTGGTGGAGGCTGATTCTCACATAGTGCCCATACGTGTCTATGGATCCGTATCTTACCTGGCACCTGTTTGCTCAGTGATACCACCCGCGTTACGAATTCTAAATTACAAGACTGGGTTTTATTTATTTTTTAAAATAGTACTTTCACATTAACATTAACATTAACAACAGAAAAAATAAAGGAAGAAGGGATTTTACTGTTTACTTTCTTGAATAATGTTGTTAATTAAAATAATATTTTTTCCTTTTCCTTTTCTTTTGATTTTTGTATTTATTTTTTAATTTTATCCTTCATATTAAATTTATTGGGAATTGAGCTTCATAATTATTTTAATTTATTTTTATGAGGTTATGCCGGGCTCGTGACCCCAGTCACGAGTTTAACGGATTAACTTGGTTGACTCGAGTTTTTTCTCCGTTTTTTTAATGGATTTTTTTTCTTAATTATATCCTTTAATATTGGGTTGATTGAGAACTAGATTTCGTGATTTATTTTGGTTTGTTTTATACGAGGTTACCCCCATCTCATGACTCGAGTTATGAGTTTGGTTGGTTGACCCGAGTAATTTTTTGTATCTTTTTTTAATCAATTTGTTTTTCAATTTCATCTTTCAGCACCAGATTGAATATAGATTAAGTTTTATAATTTGTTTTGATTTGTTTTCTATTAGTTTATCTTGGTCCCATGACCCGGGTCACAGGTTTGGAAATTTAATTCAAGTTGGCTTAGGTTTTTTTTTCTATTTTTTTAATTAAATTTTTTCCAGTCTCATATTTTAACACTGCGTTTACTAAAAATTGAGTTTTGTAATTTTTTTTATGAGATTATCATAATTTTATGTCTTGGTATGCGAATTGACAAATTAATATAAGTTAATTTGAATCGATCAAGTATGTTATCATTTCAATATTTATTAAAAAATTTAATTTTAAAAATTTATTTTAATTTAAACTATATTTTTATTGATTATTCAGAATGTTTTTTAACCCTGCTAAGATAATGGGGTTATATCAAATTATTTTTTATGTGATTTAATTTTTTTATATTAGAAAAAATATTACTAACATCAAAATATTATTTTATATTAAAAAAATAATTTTACCCGTAACTTAGCTCGAGAGAATTGTCCAGTGAGCTAATATATTGCAGTCCAAATTGTCTAAGCCACGTGGGGTGATGATTTAAACCCTGAGAAACGACAAAAAGTCTCGAACCTGTATAGTAATTATCAATTTCATCAAAAATCTATCTAGTTTTTTTAATTTTATCCTAAATATTATCCAAATCTCTTAACATCATATGCTTGTCTGGCAAATCCACTCTACGATAGTGTTTGGCACTGCATTTGAAAAATATTTTTAAAAAAATATAATTTTTTTTTAAAAAAATTAATATGTTTTTTTATGTTTTCAGTTCATTTTTAGGTGTTGATGTCAAAAATAATTTTTAAAAAATAAAAAAAATTATTTTAATGTGTTTTAAAATGAAAAGTACTTTGAAAAGCAATCGTTACCATATTTCCAAACATCAACAAGTAAACCAAGCCTCATGTGTCAGAGTGCGACTTGAATGGAAGTTGGTTAAATTTATTTATTTTTATTTATATTTTTAGATCATTTTGATATAAAAAAATATTATTTTATATGTATTTCTAAAAGAAAAAACACTTTAAAAAACAATTGCTACCACATTCTCAAACACCCCTTAAATTTTTTAAGAAAAACAATGTTAGTCCATTAGCATTGGGCTATACACTATGCTTATAGCGTCGGGCCTCGTGCCTGGTGTGGGGTGTGCCATGAGTTGTGTCGGGTCCATGCACGACACCTTGATTCAAAGGGCATGGCCACACACTTGGCTTTGGGACCAAGCACAATGTTCAAACCCATAAACATGTATAACTAACGGGTATGGTGTCGGGTCCAGACCAGTTTCTTGATTTACCCAACCAAGAACATGTCAGGGCTAGTTTCTAGACCCAAGCTACTGTAAAAATAATCTCGAGCCAATAAAAAGTTGTTTGGAAAAATACCAATAAATTTTGATATATTATAGATAAAACTAAAAAAGACGGGGAATTCATTATCCCCCAAGACACACCATGGATGGGAATTGTTAATTCCCCATCCCTTTTTTGTCCATGAAAAAAAAAAACTTTTGCCTAAATGATGAGGGCATGATTGTCTTTCTAGTGGTGGCATTTTTAAATTGATACAGTGTAAGACGAGTATTTGCCTTTAAAATTGCACTACAAGTTATCATAAATACTCTTAAGACTAATGCATTATTTGGCGTTGTTTATTGGTAAATTTGTATTTTTACCTATAGAGTGTACAATAAAGTTACCAGTCTAGCTTTGTAAACAAAAAAACTTTATATGGTTGGGAGGGATGTGTTGCGTCCTATCATTTGTATTTGCAGAATAAAAATATCTCATTACCCTTGGGTTTTAGTTTTTCATGCGATAGGTCTAAGGGTATTTTTGTTATTGTACAAATAGTGTGTGGTAAAATTGTAAGGGTTAGTTTTGTCTTTCAATAAATCAAAGGGATTGAAAAAATATTGGTGGGTGCCAACTGCTCCGTCATCTTTAGGCGGTGTGTGCGATTGATTCCGGTAACTAAGAATGTCATTTCAGAACATCATTAAATTTGTCTCGGTGTCTTCTTCATATTGAGATGACGTGTGTAGAAAACAGAGCTCCGATTTGGATTTGACAGATATGTCTTGTGTTTTCTTTTTTCTTTTTCTCTCTCCCTCGTTTCTTGTGTCTTGCCTTGCAATTTTTCAAATCAACCCCTTAGCATCTCTTTGTTTTTTATTTTGTCCTTAATCTTTTGGCTCGTATTTGTTTTTTTTTTCAAATAACTTATGAAAATCAAAATTTATTTTAATTTCATTCTCATTTGATTTTTTTACTTCTCTTGTTTTTGTTTGTCCTTGATTTTTTTGTTAATATTTATTTTATTTGAAATAACTTATAGAAATTGAAACTTATTCCAATTTTTATCCTCATTTGATTATTTAAATTTGTCTTGTTTAAACCCCTTCTATTAATTGCTATTTATGTCATTTAAAATAATTTTTATAATGTAACTTTTTTGGTGATTTCACCGTTAATAATTTTTTCTAATGTCAAATTTTATTCTTATTCTTTTGATTATTTTTTTTGCTTTGCTAATTTTTTTAGTTTTTTTAAAAAAACTTAATTTCATAATTCATCATTGAGTTGATTTGGATTTGAGCTTATTGGTTAACCCCATTTTGGAATTTCAAGGATTCTCGATAAATTAACCCAGTTTAAAGACGTTCGCTAGGTGTTGCCTTTTCCTTTTATCATTCTTTTAATCTAGTGTATTTTTTTAGGTTCTATCATTTGATTTATTTTATTCTATTTGAGATTAAGCTCATTGTTTTTTTATATGCTTTTTACATCCTATGTTTGTTTTTTGTATTTTTGGTTGGGTTATCTAGAACTTTTTATATTTTGTTTTTTGAGATATATTACTTTTAATTAAATAGAATTAATTGGTTAAATATAGACAAATACTCATTTCATCGTGTTTTGTTCGATTTACATTTACAGGGCATTGGTCTAGCAAACCATGCAACTTATTTCGATGTTATCTTGCATTATTTTGCAATTGAGTTTAAATCAACTCATCAAGTTTTTTTGGTTGTGGATAATGTTCACAGTCAAGTGGCGGCAAGTCTCCAACAATCCTTTCTTTTTTCTTTTTACAAGTATGATATCAATCACTCATTTTATTTATTTATTACTAACAAATGTTTTTTTTGTGATTTGTTTTCTGTTGTTCCATTCGGTTTAAATCTGATTATTAAATTTATCAATCTTATTGGATATAGTCAAGTTAATGACCCGAGTATCAAGTTCTTCTTGCTTCTTTCAAAACACAATCGCCCTGCGACATAATGCAGATTTCCTTTTTATGCCTGTTTGGTATCGTGATGATAGTTGATTTTCAAAGTGTTTTTTACTTGAAAATACATTGAAATAATATTTTTTTATTTTTTTCTGATATCAACACATCAAAATGATTTAAAAATACAAAAATAATAATTTAAAACAAATAAAAAAAATATTTTTTTCAAAAACATTTTTAAAATATAAAAACAAACAAGCAATTAATTCTATAACAAACTAAGGTAAAATTCTTTGTACTAATGTAAGTATCAGAATAACCATTCAAAAAAATAAAATAAAATTAGAAATATATAAATTTTATTCTGTTTGTCCTACGTCGATCCTAGTAAATCCGGCTTACGTCCTCTGATTCACATCACCCGATGAATCTCTGTAAGAAAAAAATTCCAAAAATTCCAAAACAAACATAAATAAAAATTCAATACCTAAAATAACTGAAAAAGAAGAAAAAAAAAGAGAAAAAAAAAAGGAGAGAGACCGATCTAAAATAATAAAACGCCCCCCGTCTTCTCCATCTTCCTTATTTTGTATTCTACCTTTCTTCTTCTGTTTGTATTCGCTCCGTTCTACAAAGACTAAATAATCCAAGAAAACTGGAGAACCAAACAAGAAACCGATTAAAAAAAAATCGCAAAAATGAAATTCTCTTGAAAGAAAAAGGAAACAAAAGGAGATAAATTAGGAATTTCAAGATTCTTCTCCAACTAGTTAATTAATTTTCTGCTATAATGTCGACGCCATTTTCTGGTATAGACGGAGGGGGAGCAGGAGGAGTAGCGGTAATGGCAGGTCCAGTGAATCCAATCGATCCTTCTGCACCGTCTAAAACTTGCCTAAAAAATTCTGCTTTGAAATCTCCAATTCTTATCTTCCTTTTCTTCCATAAAGCTATTAGGTCCGAGCTCGATGGTCTCCACCGCGCCGCCATCGCTTTTGCCACCACTGGTGGTGATATTAAGCCGTTACTTGAGCGCTACTACCTTTTTCGCTCGATATACAAGCATCACTGCAATGCTGAGGACGAGGTTGGTTTAACTAATTTTTGTTTCAGATTTGTTGATTTTGAGGCTTTGATTGAATTTTGTATACCGAGTTTGTTCAGCTCAGTTTGCTTTTTCATTTTTCAATTATGTATCAGATTCTGTGCGTGTTAGTGTATTTGCAATCGATTAAGTGGAGTTTTGGAGGTTTTTAGGGATATGCAAATGAATTTGCTTTCTAATTTATTTGCCATTTTAGTGATGATTTTGTGTGATTATTGCTTAAATTTTCTTAGTTTTGTTAATCGTGGTAATTTGAGTTGCTTATTTTGGATTGGTTGAGAGTGTGCTTTGTTTTTCGCTGTAGTCGTAGACAGGACCAGTTGAAGGTTTGTGCATGGTTGCATTGATACATATGGATAGTATCTCTATACTTTGATACTAGCATGGTGGTGCTAAATATTTTTTCATCTTGCAAAACAAGGTTCGGCAGAGTCTGAATCGCCAATGGCAATAGCAGTTCATTACGTGGCTTTGTGATTGAATTACATGTGATAGCTTTGATTAAGGCTTTACCGGATTGTTAAGAATGAGCACGTATTGTTGGGCCTATTAGTTTCCTAAACAGCAGGTTTTAGAGTAGATCAAGTACCATGAGCCTTGAATTCATGTTGTCTTGATGGAATATAATTAAAATTTCTCTTTTGTTATATAATTTGGCGGGACTTGGAACTATCATTTCTTCTGGAATTACTTGATCACATATTGGGTAATATTTACTCTCTTTTCCTTTTCTTTTTCTGTCATTAGTGCACACAATGACATTTGCAATCAGAGTTTAAAATTTTCTTTCGTTGCTTGATCAAAGTGCATATCCTCATTTCCAACTTAAATGTTGAATTTCAGATTTACAGGGTCAAATCTTTTGAGTCACGAGAAGCTTGTAACCATTTTGTTGTTTATGCACACTTTAGTTGGATTTGCAGATTGAATTTTGTCTAGTGGGAAGACGATGTCGGTGAGTCACCACATGCAATTTAGCCTCAAAAAGGCACGATACTGCCACAACATAATATGAGACGCTTACACTGTTTTTGTAACATCCATCACATGTTTATGGCAAGACCCTCTCAAATGCTAGGAAACTGAAATATCAGATTATACTTCAACTGTCACCACTCATGGTCTTTGGTCATTAGATTAATTATCACATGGTAGATTATGGACTCCATATGTTTTGTCAGGTACTTAATTTCCTGCCTGTCTTGATTGTGGTATGCATTGTTCGCTATAATCAATTCACATTATTTCAGATATATTCTTTTTTTCCCTTTTAATCTGCATTCTTTTCTCAAGGTATCAGTTATTGAATTAGCATTGCATTTATACTCTTGTCCCTCCTTTCTTAATTAAGTTATAGAGTATTCCATCATGTATCTAGCTTTGCCCGATGGTTATTTTTGCACTGATAATTTTGGGGTTGAGAGCTATTTGTATCTATATAATCTGGCGGGGGCATCTGACACAAAACAAAATAAAGCTGGCAAGAGTTTAGAAGTTACAGATATTATAAGCATGTAAAACTTTAGCCAAATGGAGAAGGTTGAGAGGGTAAGATAATCTGATAATCATTGTTTCTGCACAACAGTAATATCAGCCATCTTTCTCTAATTAATTATGCTGTGAAATATCTTTATGATATATTATGATCTCTGAACTGAAAACTTATCGTGGAATTTATCACAAGTTGATCTAGATATTATTATATGAAGTGTGATGAATGAAAAGGGTATACTTTGGAGAAATCTGCCACTTGTTCTTGCAAGAAATACTAGCATTGTAGCTTTTAGTAGAAATGGTTTTGTCAAATAACGGTATAAATTTTCTTTTCCACATGTTTGGCTATAGTACAAGCTTTAAAATCCTGATGCATTTCCTGTTCACGATCCAGTACAAAGTGAAACGGGAATAAGACAATTGTTACTGTAGTTTCATGCTTCTACTCTTGATCCTTAAACTGACCAAAGGTAGAAAGTGCTGTCAGAAACAACTGTGGCATGGATTCCATAGTCATCTGTCAATTGGAATTTGTTAGTCTGATCAGATCAATTGGTATTGGAAAGCATCAGTGCTTTTGTAGGTCTATAATATCTGAAAAATCTAGAAAACAGTGTGTCCTGGGAACGTGTATTGAAACACACAGGACTGGTATTTGGAATGTTGATGTGGTCAATTATTTTTTGTTCACTAGGAGGCCCATCAGGTCTTGCACTGCTCAATGGTGTATAATCCCTTTCTTTTAACCTCTCTCATTCTTGATGTGACTGAGATTCAATGGCTGGCTGTTTTGGATTATGCACGTGTCTTTATTAGCTAGTTAGGTAGCATCCACTAGTTAAAACAAGCATTTGTGGGCAATAAATCCCGTGTATAAAAGTCAGTGTTACTATTTTCACATGGATTTTTAAGGTCTCTGCTATCTATTTTTGAGAGAATCATAATTCATAGCATTATGAAGCAATTAATGTGATAAATGATGTTACCAGCCACAAATTTCGTGCTTGAAAATGGATTATTTCCCTGTTCTTTGGGTTTAGCTTATACACAATTAGCTGAGGATTCTGACAGTATGTTTTTTGTGACTGGAGGTTATTTTTCCTGCTCTTGATATACGTGTGAAGAATGTGGCACGGACTTACTCCCTTGAACATGAGGGGGAGAGTGTTCTTTTCGATCAATTATTTGAGCTGCTCAATTCAAACATGCAAAATGAAGAAAGCTATCGTAGAGAGTTAGCCTCTCGTACAGGAGCCCTTCAAACATCAATTGACCAGCATATGTCAAAGGAAGAGGAACAGGTATTCTTTTTTATCGGTTGTGCAAGGATAGCTTTGCATTTTCTCATGATAGGTTTAAGGGAATTTAAACTTGTTCCCCCTATTCTCTTAATCTGTATCTTTTAACCGCACATGATGTGCAGAGCTTTCTTTAATGCTTTAAACAGTTTAGGAACAAAAAGGAAAAACAAGGATAAATAGATTCCGCAGGTGGAGGGAGATTGTAACAACATGTAGATTGTAGAGTTTCAGATGTAGTAATGAATGATTGACTAAACTAGAGAACAAGAAGATATTACAAATATTGACTAACAATCAGAAATGTATATTTCAACTTGAAATAAATCTGTGTCAACACGACTATTTCAGAAGAATCTGAAAGGTGCAATGAAATTCTGTGCATGTTTGAACATTGATATTGATTTTCCTCCAACACATTAAACATGAATACCTACTAGTTCTTTAAGCTATCAAACATTCCTTGCTCTGAGAGTTGTCTCTGTTTCAGCATATGACTAATGTGCTTCAGTATCCACTCCAGTTGATAGAAGTTACGATCAACACACAATGAAAGATGTGTTTCTAGTCTTTATGCACTGCCATTGGTTATAAAAATGCAAAGGGGGAGGCTAACAATGCTGCAGTCACATGACATTTGATCTGCATGATGTGAAGTCCATCCTTTTCGTTTCAGTTGTTCAATAATATTTTCCCCCAAGTTTAACAGGAAAAAGGGGGACAATGTAGTCTATAAGTTCCAATAGCAAATTGCCAGCTCCAACATCTTTTTTATACAAGATATATATGGTTTTGGCATGAATATTATGAATATTATGACACTACATCTTATCCTCCACAAGGATTTCCCTGAGGAATAGAGTGCACATCTGCATTGCTCAAGGGAAGACTTCTGAATAGATATTCTAGAAATAAGTAGCCTTGTCTTTGTCTTTCAGATTTTTCTATGTGCAACAAATTAGTACTGCTCAGGGTGAGCTGACAGGGAACAAGGTGCTCTCTAAGTTTTTGAATCCATGCCACTGAGACTTCTCTTTCTAACTGGCAATTATATTTCACAAATAATTCATTAGGAGTTTGATACACTCAAGTCAAACATAAATTCGAATTTCACCAGCTTGTTGTTGGACGTGGCAGGTCTTTCCCTTGCTAATCGAGAAGTTTTCATTTGAAGAGCAGGCCTCATTGGCATGGCAGTTTCTGTGCAGCATTCCTGTTAATATGATGGCAGAGTTTCTTCCTTGGCTTTCTTCCTCTATATCATCTGATGAGCATCAGGATATGCACAAGTGCTTGTGTAAGATAATCCCAGAAGAGAAACTTCTTCGGCAGGTGAGGATATATTTGGCAGTTAATTTTTTTTGGATGGACTTGAACAAGCTGACTCAAACTTCTATTGATGAAGGTTATTTTCTCCTGGATGAAAGGGGCAAAATTGTCTGAAACGTGTAAGAGCTGTGAAGATAATTCTAAGGCCTGGTGTCAAGATTCAGGAGCGCCAACTTTAGGGTGTCAAAGCATGAAAGGACACTGTGCATGTGAATCTTCTAGAATGGGTAAAAGGAAATATATGGAGCTAAATTGTGATGCCACCCTTTCCACTGAATTCCATCCAATAGATGAAATTCTGCTTTGGCACAATGCCATTAAAAGAGAGTTGAATGATATAACCGAGGCAGCTAGGAGCATCCAGCATTCTGGAGATTTTTCTAATCTGTCTTCATTCAACAAGAGGCTGCAATTCATTGCTGAAGTTTGCATCTTTCACAGGTGCAGTTATTTTTGTGTTTCCATATTATGTCCTTATAACATTGTTTAAGTGCAGCAACTTGTTTGTTTCATCAGTAGTGCGTTGATGTAACTTTCTTCATGCCTAAAGATAAGTATTTGGGGTGATTAGTCCTTCATAGTACAGTCCACTGCATGACTTATGCATTCTACCTCTTGTCAGTCTTTTGAATCCTTAGTTGTGTTGTCTTTTTAGAAAACCCTTCTCCTCAATAAAGTATGGAAGATTTTGAATGGTCAAATCTCCTCAAATTGCACTTCTTTAAAGGCAGTTGAACTTCTTGGACCTTTCCTTTTCCTTTCAGTGCCTACACAGGACACAAAGACAAGCATAATAGAAAGAGAACATGAATATTATTTTTGTCTTGTTATCAAACTTATGACCACTCGAGATTTTTGAAATGTGTTTTTTGTTTTCTATGACTGCAGTATTGCCGAGGACAAAATTATATTCCCTGCTGTAGACGCTGAACTCTCTTTTGCCCAGGAGCATGCAGAAGAAGAAGTTCAGTTTGACAAGCTTAGGTGCCTGATAGAAAGTATTCAAAATGCTGGAGCCTACACATCCCTTACTGATTTCTATACAAAGCTGTGTTCCCAAGCTGATCAAATCATGGACAACATACAGAAACACTTCCAAAATGAGGAAGTTCAGGTAAGCATATTGCTGCATCACTGTGGAACTTGTCTTCCCTACAGAGATGATTTTCTAGTTCCTGCATTCTCTAACCGAACAAGAAGAAAAGAAAAGAAAAGAAAGATAGAGCTTTAAAATATCACCTGCTTATTGGTTGAGATTTAAAATCAACAGCCATGCACCTCTTGGCTTTTGCTAGCTTGGCAAGCCATCTGACATGTATATTGCTTTGGCAGGTTCTTCCACTTGCTCGAAAGCACTTTAGTGCCAAAAGACAGCGTGAACTTCTTTATCAAAGCTTATGTGTGATGCCCTTGAAATTGATTGAATGTGTCTTACCGTGGTTGGTGGGGTCACTTAGTGAAGAAGCAGCGAGGTCTTTTCTTCAAAATATGTACATGGCAGGTCCAGAGTCAATTCACCACCTCTCCTTTTTATTGATACTCTTTATATCGTTATGACATTTTATAGAGGGTTTGCCACTGTGGTATTCATGCTATCAGTGCTTCATATCTGTCAAGTCCTAACTTGCAGTGTGATCTCTTGCAGCTCCAGCTTCAGATTCTGCACTGGTTACACTTTTTTCTGGTTGGGCATGCAAGGGTGGTTCTAAAAATGTTTGTTTGTCTTCAAGTGCTATTGGTTGTTGTCCGGTGAGAATCTTGGCTGGGACCGAGGAAGATACTAAACAGCAGTCCTGTAAATGCAGCCCTAGGTCATCTGTTGATGAGAAGTCTTCCTTTGTCCAAGTAGATGGAGCTGATGACTGTAGAAGGCCAGGGAAATGTGGAAACTTGTTAGCTCAGGAAGACAGCAATGGTTGTCCCTCTTCAGAACCTGTTGATACCCAAAAATCATCTTGTAGCAATAAATCTTGTTGTGTCCCTGGGTTAGGAGTAAGTAGCAACAATCTAGGAATTAGTTCTCTTGCTGCAGCTAAATCTCTACGCTCATCTTTTAGTCCTTCTGCTCCTTCCCTTAACTCCAGCCTTTTTAACTGGGAAATGGACACGAGCCCCACGAATATTGGTTGCTCATCACGGCCCATTGATAACATATTTCAATTTCATAAAGCCATCCGCAAAGACCTGGAGTATTTAGATGTTGAATCTGGAAAACTAAATGAATGCAATGAAACTTTGCTTAGGCAGTTTACAGGTAGATTTCGTCTGCTGTGGGGTTTGTATAGAGCACATAGTAATGCAGAGGATGATATAGTATTCCCAGCATTAGAATCTAAAGAAACACTTCATAATGTTAGCCATTCTTACACTCTGGACCATAAGCAGGAGGAGAAATTATTTGAAGATATCTCATCTGCACTTTCTGAGCTCACTCAACTTCAAGACTACTTGAAGAATACAAATCATGCTGATGAATTAATTGGAAAGCATGCTAATTTGTCTGATTGTAACTATACAGTTAGACAGTATAATGAGCTTGCGACAAAGCTTCAGGGGATGTGCAAATCCATTAGAGTAACACTGGATCAACATGTTTTCCGGGAAGAACTTGAGTTGTGGCCATTATTTGACAGGCATTTTTCTGTAGAGGAGCAGGACAAAATTGTTGGTCAGATAATTGGTACCACAGGTGCAGAGGTGCTTCAATCGATGTTGCCATGGGTAACGTCTGCTCTCACTCTGGAGGAGCAGAACAGGATGATGGACACGTGGAAGCAGGCGACCAAAAACACAATGTTTAGTGAGTGGCTTAATGAATGGTGGGAAGGAACTTTTGCTGCAACGCCACATGCTACAACATCAGAGAGTTGTATATCACTAGGTTTCTGCAATCTTTTATTCGCACTATCAATTTATTTTTTATTTGCTGTTGAATGTGGCACAATTTGTGTGTGAATAAAGCTGCAAACTTGAGACATTCTGCGATGTTTCTTGGAAGTAGCTTTTTATTCTAGCTGGTATTAAAACATTTTAAAGATATATTTTTGTTGTTTTATCTTTTATCTTTTTGTTTAGGTACTGATCTCCATGAAAGTCTGGATCAAAGTGATCATACATTTAAGCCTGGCTGGAAAGATATTTTTCGGATGAATCAAAATGAGCTTGAAGCAGAGATTAGGAAAGTTTCTAGAGATTCAACTCTTGATCCAAGAAGAAAAGCTTACCTTATTCAAAATCTTATGACCAGGTTTGTTCATGCTGTGTAAACTTTCTGCAGTTTTCTGCATTACTATTCTTCTACTCACTCTGATCAACATATTTGATTTTGTTAGCCGCTGGATAGCCGCGCAGCAGAAGTCCCCTCAAGCAAGAACTGGTGACCATTCAAATGGTGGAGACTTACTTGGATGTTCTCCTTCATTTCGAGGCCCAGAGAAACAAGAATTTGGGTGTGAGCATTACAAAAGAAATTGTAAACTACGTGCTACTTGTTGTGGCAAGTTATTTGCATGTAGGTTCTGCCATGATAAAGTCAGTGACCATTCGATGGATAGGTAACTTAGTGTTATTCAGTCATACTCGGTTTTGATTGGACTTTCTATTAACTTGATAGTATTTTAATTCTGTACTTTCAGGAAGGCTACATCTGAAATGATGTGTATGCGCTGTCTGAAAATTCAGCCGGTTGGACCAGTTTGCACGTCTATTTCCTGCGGTGGGTTCTCAATGGCGAAGTACTATTGCAGCATCTGCAAATTTTTTGACGATGAAAGGTATTCAGATTAATTGATGCCAGAAAACATGAAAGAATATTGTGGTTCCTGGTTACGCTTAACCAGGTAGTACATTTCTGGATTTCAAATAGAAATGTGATGTGCATTTTCTATCATTAATATATTCACTTGTTCTTCCAAAATCTATAACTTGCCATCTCTCTTGTAGTTTCTCTAGCTTGGAAATTCAACTTTTTCAACGATTATAATTACAGGGTGCATATGAAGTCAGCTACATGTCTGGAATCGTATACCACAAGAAATATATTCGCATTTTACACTCTCTTCCATTTTAATTGATGGAATAATAATATTGATTGCAATGATAATTGACTGTAAATGACCTTTTTTCCTTTTCATTTATTTTTTAAGCCATGGTGAGAAAGGTATAGGTCTAACTTAGCAAAGCAATTCAATCATTTCAACTCTCCAATGGTCTATAAATTCATGCAAGTAACTGCTTCTGAACTCATCCTTACTGCTTGATTTCCTGCGATGCACTGAATTTATTTCAGGGCTGTTTATCATTGTCCTTTCTGCAATTTATGCCGTGTGGGTACTGGGCTTGGTGCTGACTTCTTTCATTGCATGAAGTGCAATTGTTGCCTGGCAATGAAACTAGCTGACCACAAATGTCGAGAGAAAGGTCTGGAAACAAATTGCCCAATCTGCTGCGACGACATGTTCACTTCAAGTGCAAGTGTCAAAGCTCTTCCTTGCGGCCATTTCATGCATTCAACCTGTTTTCAGGTCTATTTTTTACTGGTTTTGTCTGGTTATTGCCGTTCCTTTCTGTTTCAACTTTTTGCCTGTTGCAGTGATATGGTAAGTACCTTTTTTTTGTGTGCCTGGTACTTAATTCTGTTTGCACTTCATTGTGTCAGGCGTACACTTGTAGTCACTACATCTGCCCAATTTGCAGCAAATCTCTGGGAGACATGTCGGTAAGATTAAAATGATTCATCTTCTCAGTCTGTTCTTCTATGATGCTATTGTAGAGTGCCATCAAGGGAAGTGATGTTTAGAGTTGCACATGGCGTATTAATGAGGAATACTTCCAATATATTGAACATTTTTTTGTTGGTCCTTGAGTGAAATTTATTTTGTTGATCTGATCATAAAAAGTTATGATTACTTACAAGTATTGCCCATTGCCTAATTTCTAGATCTTGTTAACCTCGCTACATCTCTTATCCAGGTATTGAGCATTTTTTTTTGTTGTTCCTATAGTAAAATTATTTTGTTGATCATAAAAATTTATTACAAAAAAAACTAAAAGCGATCAGAACATTGTAGCTTTAGTTTCACTGTATGAAATGCCACTTTTACTCCTATCCCAAAAACTTAAGAATCTTGCAATCGGGGATAGAATCATTTTTTTCAGGGGATCCATTAGTCATTGTAAAATTGATTGAGGATAAATTAGCAGGACACTTTTTTTTTATCACAGTAAAATAACTATTTTGCCCTTCAAAGCAAAATAATGATAAGCTTTTGGTCAGAAGTTCTTGTCTTTTTTTTTAAAATTGCACAGTTAAGTTACGATCATACCCTTAGGAGAAAAAAAGTGAACATGCATAGAGAGACTTCTTTGTCATTTCTATTTTTTAAATAGATAAATAACAGAACTACCATTGAAATCCAAAAAATCTAAGGTTGGTTTCAAGGGTGTTTTCATATTTTCATTCTGTTTTTTTTTTTTTTTTTTTTTTTGTAATTTTTTGATTTTTTTTGGGGTGTCTGATAATTTTAAATAATTAAATATTATAAAAAAAAGTCGTTGATGCGTGCAATGCATGTGCCAACGCGTGATAGCCCCCGCTCTTTTTGGGCGGTGCATGCGGGGCCTTACGATTACCAAAATCCTCCATCTGCGACGGTGTTGAGAGTGGTGAGTCATCCTCTTTCTGGTAGTGTGGCCTGTGCTCACGGTGGAGATCCGGTTGGGCTGAGATGAAGTTTTTTTTCTTTCCTCTCTTTTCTCTCTTATGCCCTTGAAATTCGCGCCATCCCTTTCAAATAACAATTGTATCCTTCAGTTTGTAACTTTATCGATTTTGTCTCATTCTTTTTATTACTATTTATTTTGCATTTGATGATTTTTTAAGTTTAGCTTTTTTTTCAATTTCATCTCTAGACATTTTATTCAATTTGATTTTTGTATTCAATTTGGTTCTCCTGCTTTTGATTGTTTTTTTAATGTGTTTTATACTTATCTTGATTAATATTTTTTTTAATTTCATCCCTTAATATTTTATTGCATTTTTTAAATCCAATTTTGGTTCCCATTATTTTTATTTTTGCTATTTTGTTATACTTTTCTTGATATATCTTTTTTTTCCCTCAACATTTTATTTAATTTAGTTTTTTTTATCCAATTTAGATCCTTATTCTTTCAATTACTTTTTTATATCATTTTTTTTAATTTATTTTGTTTTCTAATTTAGCCACTAATTATTTTATTTCATTTTGTTTTTATACCATGTTTGGTCCATATTTTTGGGTTTAAAATTGTTTTACGGTTAGAAATTCTACTTTGTTATTTTTTCATGATTGTCTTCATACTTGGTAATTCTTGTCTCGTGACTCGGGCCCGATTTAAGTTCAGCTATTTTTTGGGTCATTTATTAAAAATTAATATTTTTTTTTTCAAATTCATCATTTGACATTTGCTTACTAGGCCCTTAGCTTCTTTGTTTGTTCTACTTTTCTTTTGTTGAGTTATCCGATTTTATATCCCTGATAACAGGTTAGTTGAGTTAATTCGGGTTGATTCAATTTTTTTTCCTCGATGTTTTTTTTTTTATGAAATTGATTTTTTTTTCAATTTCATCATTTGACATTAAATTATTGGCCCTTGAGCTTTGTGATTTTTTCACTTTTCTTTCTATTGGGTTATGTTATTTTAAGTGCGGGTTAGTCAAGTTAGCTCAGATTGATTCTGGTTTTCAATATTTATTTATTGAACTCTTTTTTTTCTGCTAGGTTTTTTTTTTGAAAATCTAGTTTTTTTTATTCTAATCATATGTCACAGGTGGCAGGTTGGTCGAGTTAATCCGTGTTGACATGAGTTTTTTTTTCCTTGATTTTTTTTTAAAATTTTATCACTTGATATTAAATTATTGGTCCTTAAGCTTTGTTATTTTTTTGTTTTTTTGGGTTATCTTGGGAGTGAGCTAGTAAAGTTAACACAGATGAGCTCGATTTTGTTTTTGAGCATTGGTCTTTTTTTACTAGGTCCTTTTGAAATTCTATTTTTTTTATCCCAATCTCATATCGCGGGCTAGTCAAGTTTGTCCGGGTTGATTTTGGTTTTCTTTTTCGATGTTATATTTTTTGAAATTGTTTTTTTTTATCCTTTAATATTAGATTATCAGGCCTTGAACTTTGCAATTTCTTTTCGTTTTTTTTCTTTCTGTGAGTTATTTCGATTTCATATCTCATGTTGCGTGCTAATAAAATTAACTCGGGTTTGCTTGAATTGTCATTGCCTGGGCATTCTTTTTTTACATTAGAAAACATTTGACCCGATCCATGGTGTAGCATGAGCCTATTTAATGATTACTTACAAGCAGTGTCCGTTGCCTCATTGCTAGATCTTATTAACCTGGCTACTCTTCTTCTCCAGGTATTAAAGCTAAATGGTTTGTGTGATCTTTTCTTTACCTTTTTAAAATTCAAATGGAGTTCAGTAAATTATTTAAACGATTCCTGATAACAAATAAAGAAAAAGGGATCATGAGAATTTACATGTTCATAACGCGGTAATGACAGTCTAGAAAAGTTTTTGGTTTCTTTCTTATATTTTTTAAACAATCGTACGAGACTTGGTTTTGTTTGACTAGGTTAGAATTTTGCTTTATTGTTCGAATGAGGGGCCATTGCAGGTTCTTGTCTGTTCATAATATTTGCTTTGTTGGTTGTGATACTTATTTGGTGCTTGATGTGCGGTCCTGTTATTTGAATGAATAGTCCTTTAAAGAATAGTATGGCGGTATGCTTGTTACATGGACTGTTCTGTCTGCTTGCATTTTCCTTGTATTAAACAGAATCTACAAACCAAATCCTTCTAATCCATGTACCAAAAGACTTCTAGAGAGATATGCTTCCCAGCAATCCTCAACTAGCAGGCTGCTAAGAATTAGATATCGCATGCAGGGATCTTTTCAGTTACCCTCTTTATAGTTGCCAAGGAAGCTAGAGGAAATGAATAGATTATAAAATTGAAATTCAGCATTCTAGATATTGTAATCAGATCTGAAAAACACCTGAATTGCCTTAATGGTTCCAGGAGATAACTGAGCTATTCTTTTGGACAAAAAATAAACTTGAAATAATATTTTTCATAAAAATTAACTTCAAAGCCATACCTGTATCTGCATTCTATTGAAGTATGCCATTGAAATTGTAAATGAAAACTTATTTTAGAATGCAGTGGGAATGTTTGTTCATGTCCGTATTATGTACTGAGGATGAAATAATGATGAGGTGCAATAAACGCTTCTGAAGGCTTTGTTCTTTTCGTTCAGGTTTACTTTGGTATGCTTGATGCGCTGTTGGCTTCTGAGGAGCTTCCAGAAGAGTACCGGGATCGCTGTCAGGTAATTATCCGAACTCTCCTTTGAGCATAATCACCCTTCAAGGAATACTAAGACTGATTTCGTTAATGCAGGATATATTGTGCAATGACTGTGACAAGAAGGGCACAGCACCGTTTCACTGGCTATACCACAAGTGTAGGTTTTGTGGATCATACAATACCAGGGTAATTAAGGTTGATTCAACTGATTCAAACTGCTCAACTTCAAACCAGTGAGGGCATATGGCCTTCGCATGTAAGCACTCCTTGGCGCCCAACAATCACATGGGTTTGTAAATGATATGCCATTACAATAGTCAGTTCCATTTTACCATTTTTTTCCTCGGCTGTGTTATTTTCAGCTAGCGGGGGGGCAGGAGCACCCATGTTATGCCGCATGGTTTTTGTTTCTTATTTCACGCTCATTGGCTCGCCCAGGTAAAAGTGTTTCTAAAGAAGTGTATAGGAAAATCGAATTTTTTTTGTTTTGGTTGCTGAGTTTAGCCGAGTTACCTTGTGAAATATTACAGTCCTCGATTTTATAAGCTGTGTTCCGAGCCATGACTGTTGATCTCGATTTCAGTCGCTTAGAAATCTTAGAATGCATATATGGGCACCCTGAGATTTTCTTGAGAAATCCCTTGGGAATGCTTCACATCGGATGTTTGAACTTTTTAGCTATTCGGTGTCGTGTTAGGGAGGGTTGGATGGAATATATGCACTTGATCAAATCACAAGCACCAACAGGTGAAGCATACTTTCTGGCTTGTATCTGCTAAGGAGAATTTGACTCGGCCAGCGCACAACGGCTTAAAGCACCAGTTATACTTGTACCAACCTTACACCTGAAGAATTTGACACGGCCAGTGCATAACTGTGTTTAGTCTCGCTCCAGCTAACCCTTCGTTGTTTAGCGGCTCGTGGGTTGCTAATGATCGAGATTCATCTTTCAATTTTCTCTCTTACCAGAGGGGGGACAAAAAGGAAAAATAATTCTTGTGGTTGCTGAATTGGCCACCCCAACGTTCATCTGGCTCTGAGGTTTATATGGAACAGAGACAAATATGTTTTGCCTTGACCAAAACCAAATAGCACCTAGCTTGGTCAACGCTATTATGTTTTGCTGAATTCATCCCCATTGCGTGTCACCCCGATGCCTTATCCAAACAAGACCTTCATCAATTATGAAATTTCTGTAACCACAAAAATCATCTATAAAAAAAATCATCTGGTAGCATCAAAACTCCAAGGATTCCCTATCTTGTTTTCTATGAAATTACAGAGTTCATTAGCGCATGTTGAAATATATTGCACTCCTAACTCTTGCAATTTTTTTTTTTTGTTAGAATCGTTTGCTTAGGGATGATGAACTCAAATTTGATTGTTTGAAAATTTGAAAATTTAGCTAAAATTTGAAACGTAGAGTTTAAATCTGTACCCCCCCTTCTCTACGTTAGACGAGTTTTAAGGGTATGTTTGAGATTGTGGTGGATATTGCAGTTCAAAGTATTTTTTACTTATAAATACATCAAAATGATATTTTTTATTTTTTGAAAATAATTTTTGAGATCAGCACATTAAAACTATCTGAAAACATAAAAAAATATTTTTTAAATTTTAAAAAAACACAATTTCAACTGCGTTTTCAAATCATGGAATCATCATCTTGATTGCCAAAGGTGCATACACTTGACTCCACAAGTTGATAAAATTATCAAATTGGCAATTATCAAAGTATCAAAATTTTTAATTGTTGATATTTTTTGTAAAGTAAAAACAAGTCAAATTTAAGTTTATTTTTTAATATTGTATTATTACAACATCCAACATGATATAACATGTGCAGGCTAAGAAGCCGCGGAAAAGTTGAGAGTGAATTTTTTTTTTAAAGACAACTTGAGAAGAAGAATAAAACAAATAACATTAACACAAAAAAAAATTTCACTATATATATTCGCCCATCCTTCT
>Ga0307515_10007192_pt1 | contig 22069 bp, 4 predicted proteins | sample 17_EM_MG_FD_194513 | JGI IMG/M metagenome (GOLD analysis project Ga0307515, IMG submission 194513) | Populus trichocarpa ectomycorrhiza microbial communities from riparian zone in the Pacific Northwest, United States - 17_EM | ecosystem: Host-associated > Plants > Roots > Unclassified | place...
TCTATTTTCTATTACCTATTCATTACCTATCACCGACTGAGTGGCAATGTCGACCTGGTGGCGATTGAGTAATAGTTCCAAATCGTCGTCAGTGTCGTCGTTAGTGTCGTCGTTAGTCTTTTGCCCCGACCTTATGTATATAGAGAGCTTTTAAAGCCAGCTTTAATCAACAGAGTTCTTATAAGTGACTTATCCGTCCGATAGTTATAAGCCCGGGCCATCTACTGCATTATCTTTAATTTAAAACCCTAATTACCCTATTGTTAACTAAACAGTAGAAGCCTTAAAATGTCCTCTTAATAATCCAAAACCCTTATTACGACGTATACTGTGATCCTAGCAGGCCTAAACAATTGGGACTAATAGATTGGTGTTATTAAGTATAGAGCCGACGGTAAGAGTATATGGGAGTATATTAATCTGGATGTTAAGAAAAATAATCTACTTAGACATAGAGCACCGTTAGAGTTATTACCATTAGTTGTTAATCCTTAGAAGACTACGTTCTTAGCCCTTAATAAAGGCAAGAAGGAAGAGCTTTAAGCTTTACAAAAATAGTATAACTATGCTTATAAGCGGTATAAGAAAGAGGAAGCAGCCCTTAAGTCTCTACGCACCTATATTATTAGCACTATTTCCTATAACTACATTAACTATACCTTTAAAGGAAATACCGTCTATAATATCCTTGTGTCACTTAAGCAGGCAGTTACTCTAACTAATAACGCTTAGAAGGTTAATTTAGCTACCTAATATTTAAAAATAAAGAAAGCCCTAAAGAGTTAGAATATTAAAAAGTGGCTCTGTAAGTAGGAGAAGGTATATAATAACTATAAGAAGGTTAAACTACCTAAGGTAGATAGCAATTAACTAGTTAAGGACTTCGTATATACCATTAAATCTATCTTATTAGGATAGTTAGAATACTAGAAAAACGAATTACAGAACCTTAAAAGGAAGAAGGAAAAACTACCTACCCTTTAAGTTATTATCGAGGTCTATCAAAATTATTATTAATTAGACTTAGCTTAGAAGGTAAGGAGCTAGTAAGGCTCTTATATAGCAAGCTTTAAAGGAGAGCTAATTAATAAGCCTAAATCGGAAACTAAACCGGAAGCTAAATTTTTAAGAAGGTTAGATAAGGAATGGACAAAGCTATACCTATACGGATTGCTATACCTATAAAGGAAATGCTTCTACCTTATTAAGTTAATTTAACCGTTGGGTTAGAAACTAAATAACTTAAAAATATAGTTAGTAGAGTAGAAGCTTGCTAAAGCTTTACCTAAATTTAAGGCCTTAATTAACTAATTAAGGAGCTAAGCCTTATCTAATAAGAAGCTAGAGAATATAAAGAATATAGAGTAGAAGAGCTTACCTAGTAAACTATACGGAAGCTTTGCAGTTAATTAAGCTGGAGCTTATATCGCATTTAATTACGCTTTCCGTAATAGTATAATTCTTAACCATATAATAACCCTATATGTTATTAACGACTAAGTAAGGTTTATAGGTAATATTTAACCGGCTAGTGATTAGTTATATATAGGATTTAGTACAGAAACTATTAAAGGCTTTAGAACAGCTAAAGTTACAGTTATTACCTGTCACGGCTCGTACAAATGCCTCTAAACCGAAGCTTGTAGAATGCTGTATTACGAAGATACTAAGCTAAGGAGCAGAAGAAGGTTGAGGAAAGGACACATCTATATACAGGCGCCAAGTCTCCAAGCGAGCCCCTAACTAGGGTCTGTAACGGTGCCGTAACATCACCCCCTCCTTTAAGAAAGCCTGCCCTCAGGCTTTATATAAGCCCCTCATTAAAAGAGAAAGAAGAGAAAGAAAAAAAATCTAGCATCTGGCGCTCAATCGCGATGCCGGTTAACCTAGGACTTGCAGCAGTACTGCAGCTCCTACTGCTGCGGGGGTATATTGCTATACCCGGTTAACGTAGGGCAGGCAGCCGTCCTGCAGCTCCTGCTGCTGCGAGAGGTGTATCGCTAGGAGCCCTCCGTTGGTCGTCGTTCCTCCTCCTAGGACTTCCTAGAACTCCGGTACCTCCTAGCTCTACTATCCCCCCTTTTGTTATGGCGCGCCCCAAGCCATAAAAAAAAAAGCCCCCCTATTCCCCCTCTTATAAAAAGGTAGGCGAAAAGGTTTAATAAGGGTGGGAGGGTTAGGGAAATATAACTCGCATGCATATCGGCACGAGTCTTGTCTATTCCGCAGGCGTATCGGCGCAGTAACTTATCTGGTTGTAGCAGTACGGTGCCAGCAACGAGGTGTCTTCCAAGGAGCAGAGCTACCTTGTATACAGTTGCTACTACAGGCGGAGCAGTACAAGTCGGTTATGGTGCTGCAGGCAGAGCAGCGATGGTCGAATCAGGATCAGCTGCAGGCAGAGCAGCAGGTGTCGGTTGGCTACAGTCAAGTAGCGAGGGTAGGTCGGCTGCAGGCAGAGCAGCAAAGGTCAATTAGGGTGCTGCAGGCGGAGCAGCAGAAGACGGTTCGCTGCAGTAAAGCAGCAAGGTATTAGTTTAGCTGCAGTAAAGCAGCAAAGGTCAATCAGCTGCAGGCAGAGCAGTAGAGGGCCAGTAGTAGTACGGTACTAGCGACGGGGTCGTTCGGGTGGCAGTATAATGCCAGCAACGGGGTCGTACTCGCAGGCGTATCGGCGCGAGGTCTTATTAACGGGTCGTAGTTCCACAGGCGTATCGGCGCGGAGCTTATCAATTCGGGTAGCAGTACGGTGCCAGCGGCGGGGTCGTATTCCAAGGGGCAAAGCTCTCCTTATATACAGTTGTTACTGCAAGCAGGGCAGTAGAAGTTAGTTAGCTGCAGGCAGGGCAGCAAGTAGTCAATTAGCTGCAGGCAGAGCAGCAAGGGTCCATTGTAATAGCAGGCGTATCGGCGCTATCGTTATCTGGTTCTAGCAGTACGGTGCCAGCGACAGGGTCGTTTTCCGTAGGCAAATCGGCACGGAATCTTGTCGGGATCGCAGGCGTATCGGCACGATCGGTCGGTTGGGTTGTATTCAAATTACCATCGGGTTGTATTCGAATCGCATTCGGGTCGCAGGCGTATCGGCACAAGACTTGTCTGTTTGGGCAGCAGTACGGTGCCAGCGGCGGGGTCGTATTCCAAGGGGTAAAGCTCTCCTTATATACAGTTGTTACTGCAAGCAGGGCAGTAGAAGTTAGTTGTAGTGCTACAGGCAGAGCAGCAGTAGTCTGATCGTTCAGCTGCAGGCGGAGCAGCAGGTGTCAGTTGGCTACAGGCAGAGCAGCAAGTGGTCGATTAGCTGCGGGCAGAGCAGCAAGGGTAGTCGGCTGCTAATAAAGCAGCGAGGGTTGGTCGGCTGCAGGCAGAGCAGCGGAGGTCTATCATAATAGCAGTACGGTGCAAGCGTCGGGTGGTGATAGTGGTCGAACGTAAAGCTCGGTCTATCAGTTAGTCAGTAGATCGTAGGCATATCGGCACGATCGGTCTGTCGGTTAGACTGTAGGCGTAGCAGCACAGTCGTTGTCAGGTTGGCATAGGGCATGCAGCCGTCCTACTACTGCGAGAGGTGTATATTGCTAGGAGTCCTTCGTGGTTATCATTCCTTCTCTTAGAACTTAGTACCTCCTAGCTCTCTACCCCCTCCTTTAATATAGCGCGCCCCAAGCCATAAAAAAAGAAATATAGCTCGCATGCGTATCGGCACGAGCTCTTATCTATTCGGTAGCAGTACGGTGCTAGCGTCTAATGGTAAATAGCAGGCGTATCAGCGCTATCATTGGTCGATTAATCACAGGCATAACGGCACGATCAGTTAATCGGTCAGTGATCTTTTTGGACTGGGTTAATCTTGGATCTCCATGGTGGAGTCATAGTTTAGCTGGACTGGATCCTGTCGATTTGATTGGCTGGATGGAGTGGATTTGAAGCCGTGGAGCTCTTGGAGCTCTAATTCTCTAACCTAATTCGGGCAGGTGTAATATAAGGGTAAGCCAATCAGCGACTAAGGATGAACTTTAATTTCATAATTAGGTGTACGAACTATACAATCTGAAAACTCTGGTGTATACAAGCGTCGTCCTCTTGCCCCCGTCGTCGTCGTCGTCGTCATTGTCGCTGCTTTAATTAATTTATCCTTATTTTTTCCTTTACTGCCACCATAAATCGATATTTGTTAACCTAATTGCCTTCTATATCTGACGATGTAGTCCTTACGCCTAAGAGCTTTAACCTAAAAGCAGATAAGTTAAAAATAATTAATAAGTTTAAGCTTCTTAGAAGGCAATACGTCCGCAAGCTTGCCAATCATTCAACGAGGCTTCAATATTGAATTGAATTGAATGCCAAGACTCAATCAATTCAATCAACTGAGAGCTCGCGGTCTTGGCAACGCATTCAATCTGGAGGTCCTGATTGAATTGAATTGATTGAAAAATATTGAAGCCTTTGATATCATATAAATATTCTAAAGTTTATATGCAGTAATGCCCTAAACCTTATTTTTATTAGTGTTCCTCACTAAAAAGGGTTACCCGAGCATTACCCGTTATTTACACCATCATATTGGCGTTAAAGTCTTTACAAAAAGCAGAGTTTTACTACCAGATTCGCCCTATGGCTTCTAACGCGTTAGATAATGCCTCAACTCTTTCTGCTGCTCGTTCTGATCCTACAAACCTACAAACCTCCAACGCGCCTCAGATTATAGCTTGGACGGTAATACCGACGCGTCTACCACCGATTTCTAGCCAGATGAGTACGCAGATGTTGACTGGAAGCGACTACGACCTAATATAATTAGAGCTTTAATGGCGGTAGGATTGTGGGACAAGGAAGGCATAATTGATATAGTAAATGGACAGTTAAAGCGCCCGCAGAAGGAAGGAACAGGACATACACGGTAGGAAGGTGACTTAACATCATACCAAGACTCGCGATAGGCCTATATTGAGGGCAGGGGCGAAAGAAACGCCGGCAGAAAACGATCTAGGCGTTGCTAGGTAGGTCCTCCTGCATTAACACCGTGCCAAGACTCGTAATAGTTACTAACTACCACGTCAGTTGAATTCAGTTGCAACCATTGCAATATTGATTCAATCAATTCAATCAATTAAGCCCTCTGCTTACAAAGCTTTCAATTCAACCAACTCGAGGCATCAATTGAATTGAATTAAATGATTGGCAAGCCTGTACGTCCGGTATAAAGCTCTTACTAAAACCCCAAAGAACACTAAGCAACGATCCTTATATATTTGGAAGTGGGGGGAGGATATCTAATTAAAATCCTTTACGGATCGCCGAACGTTCTTCTACTGCTATATTTATAAGCGATCGAAGTATAAGCAAGAGCTCTGCGTGGTATTATTAGGAAGATTAACGGCCATAAATTACCTTATAAAAGATTACTAATTAGACAAGGCGACGGGCGAAATTCTCTCTAAGAAGAAAGCTAAGGCAGATTAGCTAACGATTAAGCAGTATCTAAAGGCCAAATTACTTAATATAAATTGCAACTTTAAAGGCTTTAAAGCCCTCCTAATTTAATGGATTGTTTGCTACTATATTACCTTCTTTTAATTTAAAAACGCCTACTTCTAATAGCTCTTGTTCTTTCTCTACCCTAGGCTCTATAAGTTTCTTCTACGGGTAGGTAATATAATTCGCGGATGGGTTATATAAGCGTTTAAACAGCGGAAGAAGTTATTAAGGAAAGAGCTTAAGAGCGCCCGTAGCATAATATTAATTTCCTTTAACTTATAGATGTTACTAAACGGGCACGCGATTATTAGGGTTATAGGCTATTTTATTAATAAAGACGGCAGGCGTCGGTAAGTTATTTTTAGGCTTTATAAAATTGTTAGTAAATATACTAGTAAGAATATAGCGGGCGTCCTTATTAATTTATTTTATGACTATAGGATCGCAGGTAATATTAGGTATTTTATAGCCGATAATACGGAGTTAAATAATACGTATATTAACGTAGTTCTTTATACGCTATATCTAAATATATTAGCGAAGCTTTATAAAGGATAACGACTATATTACTTTAGTTATATTATAAACCTTTATACCTAGGCCTTTATTATTAAAAGTAATATAGAGGGAGTTTATAAGGAATTAGTAACTGCTTATTATAAAATGGACTTTAAGAAGGTTAAGGACTTATAGAGAAAGCGCGGAGCCGTTAGATTACTTTATAACCTTATATAATATATTTATATAAGTCCTTAACATTGAGATTTCTTTTAGAGGATAAAAATGGGAGGCCCCTTAGCAGAATTTAATGGCTTAGAGGTAAGTAATAAAATCTTATATAGAGCTTTAGTGTTAAGTTTTAACATTTAATACTAGATTTTATTTTTTCTAGAGGAAAATTAACTAAAAATTGAACTTTTATATACCTATACTAACCACCTACTAGCTTATTTAAAATAACTAGACGCGTTAGAACTTATTATTCTTAGCTATATTACGCTTTCTAAACTACAAAGAACGTATTATAAAATTCTGTAATAACTACTACCTAGTAATAAGCGTAAAGCAGCTTTCTAAGGAAGATCTACTATAAGAGCACTATTGGAAATAACTTAAATACCTATATAATTACCTAGAAACATTCTATAAGGCTACTATTATAGTAAAAGGTAAGTATACTAACCTTACTAACTATTTCTAAACCCTAGATTAGCTTTTGCTTAAGCTTAAAAGTATAAAGTATAAGTTTATTAAGCTCTTAAAGCAATTAAAGAAGAAGGCCGAAGTATAAAGTTATTGCTATTTAGCTGCCTGCGTAGAGGCTGCCTAGTAAAAGTATAAGAAGTATTATATTAAGGCTAATAATATAGCAGCTTACTATATAGCAATTATTCTTAACCCAACTCTTAAGATATAGTGGTTTTATGACCAATGGGGGCAGTATAAAGAGAAGGCGGCTTAGATCTTAAAAGTAGAGGAGGTAATAAGAGAGCTCTAGCTCAAATATAAAGGTAAAAGCTTTTACCCACCATCACCCTTATCTATACTAGTAGCTCCATAGCCGCTAGCTACAAGAGAGAAGATATATACCTCCGCTTAAGCTTATAAACGCCTTAAGACGACTTATTAGGAATGCAACGACCTATTGCTAATTAATTGCTTTAAGGAATATCTTACTACTAATCGCGTATTTCTTACTAAGAATTAACACTTTAACGTCTTATAATACTGGCAGGATCGCTATAAGAGCCAGCCAGATCTTGCTCAATTTGCGCTTAATATATTAGCTATGCCTTCTATAAGCGATAAATATAAGCAACTCTTTAGCAGCTATAAGATCCTTTTTAGTAACCGGCGTTCCTAATTATAAATAAGTATAATTAAGGCAAATGAGGTTCTTTGGCATTTATATAGGCCACCGCCAAAAGGTATATTTAACAATGAGGAAGTAGATAAGTTGGTAGGAGAGCCTTACGAAAGGGTGCCGCTTAAGGAAGCAGCAAAGGTCCGACTTGTTACTGCCGTTGCCGCAAAGGCAGCTGCTTAGGTAGAGGACGACGTGACTAATAAGGAGGAAGATAAGCTAGATAAGCAATATACGGCTATTAAAATTGACTACAAGAATAAGGTTATTGGCGAGATATAATATAGGTAGCTTTTAGTAAGTTATTCTACATCTAACCTTCCTTTTGCAACACCACGCTGACGCTAAGCCTTTCTATATTTAGTATATAAATGCACTGGAGCTCCATGGAGCTCCTGGAGTCAAATAATTTACTAGCTGGATGGAGTGGATTTGAGCTCAGATCCACTCCACTCCAGTCCAAAAAGATCACTGTAATCGGTTTGCATTCGAATCGCCTTCGAATCGCATTCGGATCGCAGGCATAATGGCGCGATCATTATCTAGTTTGTCCAAATCAATTTCGTTATCAAAGCTTATACAGCTCAGTATTAACCTCATTATCGGAGTATACAAATGCCTAAGGTAAAGCTTATATAACTCAGTATTAACCATAGTCGTTCCTCGGTATACGTAGCTTAGTGTTAGTTAAAAAGGATCACCGTAGGCGGAGAAGAAGACGATCAAATCAGTAAGGGAGGCAGTCGATCGTCAACAAACTTATACAGTCGTTATCAGGGTATTCAAAGGTACGCTATAAGGTCGGCAGGCGTATTCGAATATTTATATTCGATTAAGGATATTATTCTAAGTAGCAGATATCTAGGATCGATTAAGGACTTATAGGAATGCCGTTATAATTTAGCATATTAAATCGTTATCAGAGAGGTATCAAAAGAGGTATCAAAAAGGTACGTATCAATATTTCGATTCTTATCAACAAATAGTAAGACATACTTTTGTAATAGCAAGCTGTCTTATTCGTAGAAGGTTATATAAAAGGCTATTAAGAGGAACGCGTTAATAGTTCGTAAGAGGCCATAGAAATAAATAGGCTCATCTACAGAGCTGTTGGAGAGTGCCATAAATCGGAGTAATTCTCCTAATCTATTCTCCTAATTAAGAGTACTATAAATTACTTAAATTCTCCTATAGGTTCCTAGTACCCCTATACGTAGGACTGTAATACTTGTAGATATATTCGGCCGTAAGATTAAGGGACTATCTAGGTCAATAGTGATGTTCGGGTTAATCAGATACGGTAGTTGTTAATAAAAACTCAACGGGTGTCTATAAAGGCGTTCATAGATAAGTTGGAGAGTCGTGTCGCAGGCATATCGGCGCGACAGGTTATCGGGTTTGCTTTCAAATCACATTCGGGCCGCATTCAAGTCGCAGGCGTATCGCAGGCGTATTGGCACAATCGTTCGGTCAGTGGGACTATAGGCGTATTAGCACAGCCGTAGTCTAATTTATAGTGTTGTAGGCATATCAGCACAACAGGTTATCGGGTTTAAGGTTTAGGGTAGCAGTACGGTACCAGCGTTAAGGTAATAGCAGGCATATCGGCGCTATCATTCGGTCGTACTGTAGGCGTAGCGGCACAGTCCTTATTCGTTTGGGGTAGCAGTACGGTACAAGCGTTAGGTCCTTCCTAATCAATTTCGTCTCTCCTTATACGGCTCACTATTAATCGGGGTGGTTATCGCAGCGTAGTAGCCAGAGGATAACGGGTAGAATTTATTCTAGAGGACTTCGCGGATAACATACACCTACCGCCTAATAGCACAGCGCGGGTTATAAGTCAGCTTATCTTAGCCGTCGGCTCGAACCTAATGTATACTAGAGGACTTCGCAGACAACATACACCTACCGCCCAATGGCACAGCGCGGGTTATATCTCGGCTTGTCTTAGCCGATACTGCGGGATTAGTTCTAGGCTTAGTGACAGAATCACTTTTCGTTCCTTATAGCCCTAGGCTAAGTCTCAACTGGGGTCGTCTCTGCAGCTCGTACAACTCCGTATCAGTCGAAAAGGTCAAAGGGGTGAGATATTCTAAGCCTTCCCAGGCACGTGTCCTTAGCCATCAAAGTCGGCATTTAATCGCAACCACAGGAGACCTTCTAGCTGCTTAAGTACCGGCTCCCAGTAACTTAATAGTAGCAACTCAACGCGTCGACGACGCGCAGCTAGGGGTGTTTAACGCGTGTCCCCTTAGAACACGCGGAACGGGGGTAGGAGATTATCCAGGCCTTCCCAGGCGAGGTAAAGAGGGAGCTTCAAAACGAATGAAGTCCCCCCCAGGTAGGTAAGCTTAGTATAATGTCACAGCTCGTACAAATGCCTCTAAACCGAAGCTTGTAGAATGCTATATTACAAAGATACTAAGCTAAGGAGTAGAAGAAGGTTAAGAAAAGGACACGTCTATATATAGGCGCCAAGTCTCCAAGCGAGCCCCTAACTAGGGTCTGTAACGGTGCCGTGACATTACCCTATTAGAAAAAAAGAAGATTTATCTAAATAAGGCTGCGTATATACTAGGATTTTATATAAATCTAGTCTATAATCGAAGACTTAATAAAAAAGGTGTTTTTTGGCATAATAAGGGCAACTACCTCTACTGTCGCGGTGGTGAGAAGTTCGCATATTACGGATATCACTATAATTAGATAACCCTTAAATATAACGAATTAAAGCTAAGGACGGAGGACGCGTCTTTTGCGGCTAAATTAACGGAACCTTTACTAAATTAAAAGGTAGACGGACGACTTTAGTATAGTTAACTCAGATACACAGGAAGTGCTACTATTAAGTAATTACCTAAGGAAGTAACTAGGGCAATTCTATAAGGCCCTATAATAATTAAATATAAAACCTATATAGTTAGCAAAGCTTATAAGATTATATTAAGAAGGATACCGACGGATAAGGTAATAAGGCCCTTTTACCGTATATATATAGATTTAATTTAGGAAATTAAAGCCTATAATAGACATAAATACGCAATACATTTTCTTAACAATTTAACATAAATAAATAAGGTTAAGACATTTACGCAAAAGTTATTAACTACCCAAGCAATTATTAAGTATTATAATATAGTTAAGCAACACTACAGCTTTAAGGTTGCTGTGATTTATATTAATAACAAATTATTACTTAGAAATAAATTTAATGACTAAATAGCCGAAAAGGGTATTATAGTAGAGTACTTAGCTCTAAGTATACTAGAATAAAACGGTCCTGCGGAACGTTCTAGGGGGGTAATTATTATAAAGTTTTAATGTATGTGAATTGAAGCACAACTATTAGAAGAACTTTGGCCTAAAGTTTTTAAAGTAGCAGTATATATAATAAATAGGACACTAAGCTAACGGCTTAACTAGAAGACCCCCTTTAAAAAGCTTTAGTTAGTAATAGGTCTCTTACTAACTAAGCTAAATATAGCTTACTTATGTACCTATGGCTATAGAGCCTACCTACTTAAGTATAACATTCCTTACACCTAAAAGCTTACTCTTAGAGCCCATATTGGGTATCTAGTAGGGTATAATTTAATAAACATCTTTTAAATATATGTACTAAGTAAAGGGAAGGTGGTTTGTATAAGAGACATTATATTTAATAAGCGACTTATCTATAATAATAGCTAGCTAAATCTAGTAAATTTACTTTAGGAGAAGGCCAATTAAATACTAGACGTAATTAACGTAATTAACCCTAATAAGACGCTCTAGAAAGACCTAGTAAAAGATACAAGTAAGGATAATAAGATTTTAGATAAAATTTAAGTTAAAAATAATAGAAATTAATATATGGATTCTCGTGGAAATCAGGACCGTAAAGAGCTAGATACTTAAGGCGATAACGTAATTATAATAGATACCTCTAAGACCGATCCTCTACCTAGCCTTTTTATACTAGAATTAACGCTAGAGCCTTAATTAATTCCTACTAATACAAAATCTTTAAATACCTAAGCACCTCTAGATCCTCCGCTTTATTAACCTATTAACGCCCCGGTTTTAAGTACATTAAAATTAACCCAGAGGAGTTAAGGAAAAAGGACTTAGCTAAGGTCTTTAAGGACAATATTATATAAGGAAGAAAATTAAAGAAGCTAATAAAGCGAAATAAAGCTTATTTAACTTATCTTAAAGAGGTAGATACCTTCTAACCGTTTTAAGCAGCCTTTTATATAGGGCTTAAATATTAAAGGAAAATATATCATAATAAGCTTCTACCTCTACCCAAGAATTAGAAGGAGTTACTAACTTACTAGTATAAAGTAGAGTTCCTAGTAGCTGCTATAAAGGAGTATATAGACCTAGATAATCGTGGAACGTTTAAAGCCGTAGATAAGATATTATTAATTAAAACGGTACCTATTACCTAGGTATTTACCTATAAAATAGATATAGACGGATACCTAATAAAATTTAAAGCCTAACTTTATATTAGAGGTAACCTATAAGAGTTAATCTATAAGAATACCTATACAGTAACTCTAGTAGCTAGAGTCTTTAGAGCTCTCACAGCAATTATCGCAGCATTTAATTTAGACGTTTGGTAAGGTAACACTATTAACGCGTTTATAAACAGCCTAATTAATAAGATAGTCTACATTAAGTATCTAGATAGATTTGCTATTAAGGGTAAATATCTACTACTATATAGAGCTCTCTATAGACTTTAATAATCGCCACGTCTTTAGCATAACGACTTTAGTAATTAACTTATTAAATTAGGGTTAAAGCCCATTAGTGGAGAGCCGTATCTCTACTATAATAACTTATTAATTATATTCTTCTACATAAACAATATCTGCGTCGCCTTTACTAAAGAAAATTAATTAGAGCTTTAGAGCTTTAAGGAAGCACTTATAAAGAAATATAAGATAAAGGACCTAGGTAAACTATCCTAGTTCCTAGGAATTTAAGTCTTAAGAAATAGAAGTTAAAGAAAGCTATAGCTCTGTTAAGACTCCTATATTAAGAAGATCGCTAATATATTTTACCTAACTAATATACGCTTAGTTAGTATACCTATAAGCACTAATGAGCTCCTACCTAACCTAGAGGAAGCTTTAAAGTAGGAGATCTATATCTACTAAAGGATAGTTAGATTACTACTTTACGCGACCTATATTATAAAACCTAATATAGCTAAAGCTTTAAGTAAGCTATCAGAGTTCCTATAAAACCCCTTACCTCTTTATAACGCCGCAGCTTAATAAGCAATTATATACCTATATTAGAATAGGACTCTAGCGATTAAATACTTAGGATAAAATATAGGAAGTTAAGCCTTTATGGGGGCAAGCGACGCGGTATTTAGAGATAATTTAATAAGCAGACGTAGTACGGAAGGATATTTATTTACCTTATTTAGAGGAGCAATTAATTAGCGCTCTATAAAGCAGACGTTAGTAATAAAGTTAAGCATAAAGGCAGAACTTATAGCTCTATCCTATACAGGAACTAAGTTAATTTAGTAAAGTCGCTTCTTTAAGGAAATTTAATTATCCTTAGATAAGGAATAAACAATTAGCTATAATAATTTATAGATAATTAGACTGCTTATAAAGAACGGATAAGAGCTCTTTATAAAGCTTTAACACGTTAATATATACCACTACTAGCTATACTAAGAAGTACGTAATAGTCAAATTAAAATTAACTAGACACTTACTGCTATAATAGTCGCAGACGGCTTAACAAAGGCCCTACTGCGCTAGAAGCACAAAGCCTTTATTTAACAATTAAATCTCGTTAATATTAAGGATCTAATTTAATTTAATCTGGATAATATTGGATAAGGTAACTATATAGATTTCTTTAACTTAACACTAAATTGGTATTATAACTTTTTCTATTTTCTATTTAGCTGCTTAGTTAAGACTAAGCAGCTAGGGGGGTATGTCGAACATTAAGGTCACTGTTAAGTACTACCTTATAACTCACACCCTGTTTCTTGCCATCGTATGTCTTACTATCTATTTTCTATTACCTATTCATTACCTATTACCGACTGAGTGGCAATGTCGACCTAGTGGCAATTGAGTAATAGTTCCAAATCGTCGTCAGTGTCATCGTCAGTGTCGTCGTTAGTCTTTTGCCCCGACCTTATGTATATAGAGAGCTTCTAGAGCCAGCTTCAATCAACAGAGTTCTTATGAGTGACTTATCCGTCTGACACCCATTTAGTATTCGAAATGCCGTCTTTAGTTGTTCATTTTGCCTTAATCTACTTCACTGTTCAGCTGGTCGCCTCAGGGCCTGCTCACTTCCCGTTACGTTACATGCACGTCCACATCCAACTGCATGAGGCAGGAATTCAACCCACAGATCCGTATTCTCACGCGACAACCTGCTACAAAGATGTCAGCTCAGCTCACCGCCTGTTACCGAGCCAATAGCGATTTTCCATGCCGGGCATGGAAAATCCTAATTGGTCCATTCAGCAATAGAGCCGGCAGAACTCTACACCTGGAATTCGATGATGCAGCTGCACGATGAGAACGGATACCAGGAGCCTCAATTGATTGCACGGATACAGAGCCGATTGTACGACGCAGAGCTGCACGCAGAGCTGCACGCAGAGCCTTGATCGAACGACTGCACGGAAACCTTGATCAATCGAATGACTGCACAGAAGCCGCGACTGGTCGAGGGATCGAATCAAGCCAGAGCCTCGATACCAGCACGTCACGTCACTGAATCAAATCAGTCGGATGCCGTCAAATTAGAGCCTTCGACCGGGCCGACCTTGTTCCTTATTCGAACGACAGCTGATCGCAGCACGACTGCCACTGCTATCCGAATTCAGTACTGCGCCAGCTGCACGACGAGAACAGACGCCGCGACAAGGAAGGGACCCAAGGACAGCAGCACGATATTGGAAATAAGCACCGCGGAACCGTAAAGCAGCATACGAAGAGGCACTGATAAAGATGCTCTGCGAGAGATCGTATATAGGGCACAGCTGACCACGTTAAGCCCAAGCCATCCTCATGCGACTGAAGACAGGATAAAGCCGTATCTGACTAAGCCAGTGAAGGATCTTGTTGAGGATTACAAGGGAAACAGGAATTGGACGTGCAGGAGCCAGCACTTCTTAGAGATCGTCTTGACGAAAGGAGTGTATTATGGACGCAAGGGCAAGGGATATGCGACGGAGGTAGTCACAACAGCCGGGAAGCTGCTACCTGATGTACTGGATCTGAGGATAAAAGAATGAATATGAATCTATGGAATCTATCTACGACGAATATAGGCCTTTATATAGGCCTATACCTACGGAGTCATAAGTGGTTGCTTACGGACGTCGTCCAAAAAGGAACCAAAGGGAATCTGCTTATGTAAGCAGGCAACGAACGTGGAGGACTCTTCCAGCACCATCGTCACTACCGGATGATAAAGAGACTGGAAGCAGAAGACAGTCCCTAGAAGGCTCTTAAGCTAAAAGAAGATCAAGGACACGTGAGCGTACTGCCAGCAGCGAGGGCAAAGGAGCAGCCGTAAAGGCCTAAGATGCGCCGAAGAAGCCAAGTGCAAAGACGGCCTAGAAAGAGAAGAAAGCAGCTGTCAAGGACGTCCTATGAAGGCGCTAGGCCTGTCGTAGTAGTTTAGAGGAAGCTACTGTTAGTGCTCGCAAAGGAGGAAGTCTTAAGACAGGTCTCTGGATTAGACGTCTGGAGGATGCCAAGAGCCTTAATTATACGATGCGGACCCTTAATCGATTATATAGATGCAGAGCTTTAACCAAACAACTGCACAGTCAGAGTCTTGATTGATTGCCCGCAGATGCAGAGCCTACAGATGCAGAGCCTAGGTTGTACGTACAGCAAAAGACGCCTCGAGTTACGCCAGAGCCTCAGTTAAATCTTGATCAATCGGACGCCGTCTCCGCAGTTAAGTTAGATCAGCCAGAGCTTTCAGTCGGGCCGACCCAATACCCTATTTAAACGTTAGTTAATCGTACGGTCACAGTTAAATCGAATCAGTCACCCGTCGCCGTCAGACGTCTTCGATCAGCAGTCAAAGATACGTCACCGCAGACATATAGGCACGCAGGCACGCGGACACTAGGCCCAATCGGGAAGCCAATACACGGCCGGAAGAACGTCAGGAACACGGTCAATTTGATGAACTGGATCTAAGGATAAAGAATGAATGAATAAAGCTATGGAGTCTATCTACGACGAATATAGGCCCTTATATAGGCCTATACCTATTAAGTCAGAAGTGGTTGCTTATTAACTCTGACCACGATGGAAACAAAGGGAATCTGCTTATGTAAGCCAGAAAACGAATATGGAGGACTCCTCCAGAACCATTGTTATACCCCTTAGTGCTCTACTAAAATAGAAGCAGATCCTTCCTAAATTAGTATTAAACTTAATAATATATAAAAGAAATACCTTATAATCCTCTGATTGTCCTATAGGTCCTATTTAACCTTTCCCTAAGCTGTAATTGATTACCCGTTATAAGCTCTACATCGTTCTTATCCCTCATTTAGAAGTTGTTAGCATTGGTCTAAATTGTTGAATAGCGTATCCTCCGAGGATTTGCCGGCCTGTGTACGATTTCCTACTTAGGTTTAGTATCTATATTGTATCGGACAAGCCCTAGCTGCTTAACAAAGTTCCTAAACTAAGTTATTAACAGTGGCTTTATAAGACCGTCTGCCACTATACTACTTGTAAGAACGTGCTGTAGGTGGATTACGCTGCTTTAAACCTTGTTACGAATGTAGTGCTAGTATAGCTTAAAGTACTTAGTACGCGCGTAATAGTCGTTGCTTTTAGCAAGGCTAATAGCTGGTTAATTGTCGCCATATAAATGTATCAGTAGTAGGTCCTTTCTGGTGTAGCCTAAATTAGTAAGTAATTAACGGAGCTATAAGGCTTCCTTAGCCGCATGCGTTATTGCTATATACTTAGCCTCTATAGTAGAGGTTGTAAGAATTGACTATTTACTTAATTTGTGTGAAACTAGGCCACCTATTAGCTTATAGATATAGCCAAAAGTTAACTTCCTATTAACCGCATTTGTGAATGCTGTATCGCTATAGCCGTATAGCTGTAGGTCAGGTATATTATCTAGTAGGCTTCCGCTATATTCCCTATTACAATTAGGGGTAGTATAGTCCGTAGCTAACGCCTTAGCGAAGGCTTCCGGAGGTAGCTGCTGCCCTTAGGGTAAGCCGAACTCTATACCTAAGTTAATTGTTCCTATATAGTAGGCGAGTATCTATATCGCGGCTTCCATATATAGTTCGGTAGGGTTATATAGGAACTAATAGAGCTTTCCTACAGCCTAAGCTATATTAGGCCGAGTCCAATTATACGGATAAAGTAGAGAGCCTATTAGTGATTAATATTGTTTTATAAGCTCCGTTGGAGCTTAATACTTAGGCTTGCGTAGCTTAAAGTCTACTATAGAGGGGTAAATTAGTATAGAGGCCGGTACGCAGTCTTCTATATAGAATGTATGTAGGATCTTCCTAATATAGGCGTCCTATATTAGTCGAATTAATCGCGTCTAGCGGTTCCTTATAATTTAAATACCTAGGTAATATATAATTGGGCCTAAGTTTTTTACTTTATACTTATTTCTAAGTACCTCTTTAAGGAGTTTAATTGTCCGTATATCTCGTCCAATTAAGATAAGATTATCAATATAGATGATAATAATTTGGCCGCTTTACTGGCTAATAAAGACGCATAGATTAGCTGGAATTGGCATATATTTAAGGGTAATAAGGAAGCTCTTAAGCTCCTTATACTAAAGATATAGTGCCTACTTAAGACCGTAGAGAGCCTTAAGCAGTAGGCCTATAAGAGCAACGCCGTCCTTTTAATACTGGCGGTATCCTTCTGGCAGTTAAATATAGATATTCTTACGGTTAGGCTTTTTATTAAGGAAGGCCGTAATTATATCTAAGTGCTTATACTCTAGATTATATACGGCAACCAGGGCTATTAGTAGCTTAAATATACTAGGTTAAATAACGCCTGCGAATATATCGCTATAGTTAATCCCTAGGCGCTGCTTATTACCGTATAATACTAGTCTTACTTTCTATCTAAATAGGACGTTGTTCTTATTAAATTTATATATAAAGACCCACTTAATGGGTAGAGCCTTAGCTTTAGGTGGAAGTTTAACGATCTTAAATAAGATATTAACTATTTAAGACTCCTATTCCTTATCCGCCGCAGCCTTCCACTCCTTCTTAAATATTAAATTTATAGCTTTTTTCTAGTTCCGTAGCTCCGGAGGTAGCCCCTTAGTTATTCTTATCTACTAAGGCTGTAATAGAGTACTTGTAAACGTGTAGGCGAAGGATAGGGTAAGGTAGGTGGCCTTTATAGCTAGCTCCTTCCTTCCAGTTCTATGGAGTACGCTATAGTTAAGCTGTGGCTTTAACTATATATAAGTGTTCGCTATAGGTTTAGGTTCCTTATTTAAGTACTTAGTTAGAATTTATTCCAGATCCTCCTAGTAGATATCCTTTAGAGGAGTCCCTTCCTAATAGAGGTGTCCTCCTAGATTAGGAAGCTCTTGTTAGTTAAGGCCTACCTATTTGTCGTTAGTAAGGGGAGGTCGATTAAGCTATAGTGCGATATTGTGATCGCCAGAGGCACCTCCTAACTAAAAGTTACCCCCTAATTACGAGGCCTAAGAGTCCTGGTCTGCCTCCTACAGTAACTAAGAAGCCTTACTTCCTTCCTATAGTGACTAAAAAACCTCGCTTCTTTCCTACAATAACTAAGAAGTTTTGCTTCTTTCCTACGGTGACCAAGAGACCTCTGGTATAGTATCTTTAGTAGAAAGTTCCTTAAGTGGTATCTAGCAGATATTATCGTCGCCACCTTCTTTCTTACTAATTGGTGTAGTAAGAAAGGTTCCTAATTTATTAAAGGTAACGCTACTTAATTAAACAACCCTGTTCTTATAAGGTAGATAAACGCGATATATATGTAAACCTTTATAGCTAACTAATTGTCCTTTTTAAGCTCTTACAACGAACTTATTACCCTATTACCGCTAAGGGTCTTTTTTATTAATGTAGACGTAGGTAGGACAGCTATAGATCTTCTAGTTAGCGTATATAATTGTAAAGTTGGTATTACCTAGAGCGTAAGCTATTACTTAAGCGGGCGGAGCTTTGTCCTTATTAACTAATATAGGTAATATATTAAGCCCGTATACGGCTACCTTGGCGACTTTAGGCTAGAGCTTTAGTAGTAATTAAGTTTTAATTAACATTACCCTAACCCTTTCTTTAACTAGGTGTTAGCGACTTAGTCAATCGAGGCACGAGCACGGTAAAAGGGACGCGCAAGCCTGTACGATTGGATTGTCTATAAACGAGAATCTAAAGCTAGAGAAAGGAAAGGAGAAGAAGAGCAGCGCCGGTCGAAGTAGGGTTCTTTTATGGGGTTCTCTAGTCACGTGACCGCGAAGTTCTGCCAAGTTCTGCCAGTTCTGCCAGTGCCGTAACACTAAGTAGTTGGCCTTTTTTACTATTCTATTCTAGTATACGGTATATAGGGTAGAGACCTTAGTAAGTATACCCTTGTCCTTAAAGAAATCGGTTAAGTCCTTACTAAACTACTTAGTAGCTTTATCTAATTAGAAGTAACCAATTGTTATCTTTATTTAAGTTTTAATTATATAGATAAACTGCTTTAAGGTAGAGGCCGCGGAGCCTCTATTTAATATATAGTAGATCCATCTAAAGCGTGTTTAGTTATTAGTAAATAGTACCTAGTACTTCTTACCATAGAGACCTTTATGTTTTAATAGCCTAACTATGTTAATATGCACCTTTTTAAATATGCGATTGCTATATTGTTAAGGGCGTCTTAATATTTGCTTTTTGGCCTTTCCGAGGTAACAGTCTTCGTAGTAAAATGGCTTATTCTTAGTAACTACGATCCCCTTTATACTTCTGGTAAGGAGACGTATCTAATTAGGAGGAAGGTGTTATAGTCTCTTATACTAAGTCTCTATAGTAGCTTTAGCAAGCACGCCTTTCTTATAGAGGCGCGATTGTGTGGTAGCTAGAGCCATTGCGAAAGAAACCTCCATAGGGTTGTCTACCAGTATAAACGTATTAAGTCCGTTGATATATAGGATATAGGCTATTTCTACCCGATCTTTAATGAGGTTAATTATATTATAGAGACTGTTAAAAAAGGCTCCCTTTTTTTATAGAATACTAAGCGAGACAATATTTGTAAAGAAGTTAGGATAGTAATATACCTCGGTAAATGTAATTATATATACCAAGTAGTTAGTTTAGGCGACTATAAGCTTAACTAATTTAACGCCGATGGCCTTTATTAGGCCTCCTCCTGTCTAAATTTAGGTAGGTTTAATTTCCTTATACTATACGAACCTCCTAATATCGTTGCATATATAAATATTTAAGCAACTATCAGCTATTTAGGAGTTCTTAATATTTGTTCCTAAAGCTATAGCTGCTAGCCTAATGACCTATATAGTAAAGATCGATTTAGTAGCCGAATTAGTAGCTTAAAATAGGCGATTGGATATCCCCTTAGAGGCCTTATTTACATTTAAAGCTACTCCGTTACCTAAGCGCTAAGGTTACTTTTCTCCAGGTCTCCACTATTTAGGCTATAGATAGGCGTACTTTATCTAATAACCTTCCTCGCCACCTAGATGACCTAGCTTGCACTATTTATACTTATTTAAAGTATTTTTAGCAGAGCCTTAATTGCCTAATAAGGCACTATAACCGGCTCCCCTACTACCTCTACCTTGACCATTACCGCGACTACGGCTATTGCTATATCCTTAATTGGAGTTACCTAGTGGCCTATTAACTAAGGCGAAGCTCTTAAGTAAGTCCTTCTGCTAGGCCTTATCAGTAAGGTTAGCAATTAATTAGGGTAGTGAGATTATGTAGCCGTCGCGAATCTTATTACGTTGGATTTAAGCCTATATAGGGAAGTACTCGTTAACGGCGTTAATAAATTAATAGTTAATGATCTTGTTATCTAGGGTAAGCTTTACCTACTTAACTCCTTAAACCGCTTCTTAGTAACGGCTTAAGAAAGTAGTAATTACTTAGTTTAATTAATAGCGGAGCTTAATAAAGGTCTCCTATATATTAGCCTTATAGATTAAGCCACGGGCCTTAAACATCTGCTTAAGGTAATTAATATAGTCCTTTACCGTTTGCTTATGCTCTAAGGCAGTAATAATCTTATTGTTAATTATACCAAGGATAACTAAATAGACTTTGCCGTCTTCCTTACTATACTATTTAAACTCCTTGTTATACTCATTGGAGAGTACCTTATTAGTTAAGTAAATTAAGTTATTAGTATCCGTAATAATTTAAGACCTCTTAAGGATCTTATTTCGCTCCTCCTTACCAGCGTCCTTTAGTACTTAATTAATAGATATTATAGGTTTTTCTTCCTAGAGCTTTAGGTAGAGTAGGGCCGTATCCTCTTAAAGGATGCGCAGAAGGCCCTTACTACGTAGGTACGTACTAAGCTGCGTCCAATATTGGTGCTAATTTAAACCATCTTTCTTAAGGCGTTAAATGCCTAGATAGTCTTTACCTATGGCGACGCGTAGATAAATAAATTTGACGCGTAAATAAAAGGATTTTAAACGCGTAATTTTGATAATAAGGCATGACTTTATACGCAGGTGTGGTAACCCTTGATATGGCCTATAGTAAGGCGTTAAATATAGAGCAGTAAGATATGACTTAGCACGGGTGTAGTAACCCTTTATGCAGCCTATAGTAAGGTGTTAATCTTCTATCGTTACAGCTTAGTAGCAACGAGTGCTTATAACCTAATGAACTAGATCTAAGGATAAAGAATAAATAAATGAAGCTATGGAGTCTATTTATAACGAATATAGGCCCTTATATAGGCCTATACCTACTAAGTTAGAAGTAGTTGCTTACTAACTCTGACCACAATAGAAATAAAGGGAATCTGCTTATCTAAGCCAGAAAACGAATATAGAGGACTCCTTATCTTAGTAAGCGACTTAGACGGCAAACGAGACAGTAAATCTCGCTAGTACTTAACTAGTATAGCTTATATATAACCCCTACTAGCTTTATAAAACCCCTGCTAGTGTTATATAACCCCTATATTTAGGCTTACTATCTCGTTTGCCGTTTAAGGGCCTTTAGTGCGAAAATATATAATGGTTGACTATTAACGGGAACGCGATGCTACTAAAGAGTAATATATCTCCACTAGTTAACTAGTTAACTACTCTAAAAGGTAATTAATTATATTTTAAGGGTCGCTTTATTTATCTATGTACTTATTTATATATTTTAGCTAATATAAAGTTCTAAAATTACAGGTTAAAATTTTTTAACGCATCTTTATGGTCCAACTACGGCGCAAATCCTCTCTTAATGCCCCCCCTTCCCCCCCTTCTCCTCCCCTAACACCTAGTTATACACTGCCTAAATAAAACGTATACTAACCCTAACTACCCTATAGCTCTAGAGCCACGTTAGATAGTCTTAAACCCTAGAATGTTAAGCACCAGACGGATTCTATAGAGCTTTAATAGAGCTTTAAGTAGAGCTTTAAGCAGAGCTTCGAGTAAAGCTTTAAGCAGAGCTTTAAGCAGAGCTTTAATAGAGCTTCAAGCAGAGCTTTA
>Ga0307515_10007193_pt1 | contig 22068 bp, 22 predicted proteins | sample 17_EM_MG_FD_194513 | JGI IMG/M metagenome (GOLD analysis project Ga0307515, IMG submission 194513) | Populus trichocarpa ectomycorrhiza microbial communities from riparian zone in the Pacific Northwest, United States - 17_EM | ecosystem: Host-associated > Plants > Roots > Unclassified | place...
GTGGTAGACGAATTGTATATAAAGAGAGTGTTTTGGTGTTGGAGGATTTCCTTTTCTTCTCTCTTTACTCGTTCTCTTGTATAGCAAGCAATAGTACGACTTTGAACGATATTCTGATTCTTGTTCCTCGATACGCACTTCGAGTTCAGTTCTGCAACATCCATATCACCTGCGCCCGACCCCGCCCGTTACAGAAATGAGCATCAACAGAGCGTCAACGATTGTAGGTCTTGTCAGTCTGGTAATTATGAAGTAATTTTGTAGTGGTTATACATAACAACAGTATTGACAACATTTATATGCAAAGAGAAAGCAAGAGGCTCCATGTCCCGTCTTTAAAATGAGTCTCGATGGAGCGTCAATGATTTTTGGTCCTGTAAGTCGTGTAATTATGGTTAGCAACGGGTCCGGGTAACCAGCCAGCAGTGCGGGTTTTGACTGGCGGTTCGATTCGGTTCGGTTCCAGACCCGGCCAAAAACACGAACCGTGTTTGGCTTGGAGGGTTGATACCAGGCCCGGACATAGAACCGCGGGTATTTGGCCGGATTGGAACCGGACCGCGGTTCCAAATTCCCGGTTCCTACAGCTTTGGCTCAACTTAAGTATTTGAGTTCTGATCGTATTGTGACATGATCAGTACACAGAATGTGTAGTTTGACAAGCTCTTTCACCTCCAGCAATCAGGTTTGCGATCCGACTAATATTCGGTGAGTGGCTGTGAAAAAAGATCCAAATCTAAGCGAAATTCGCTGGTTTTCGATCGCGACTCCACGAATATTGGTCTGATTGCATATCTGAAACCCGGAGGTGAAAGAGCTTGTAAAACTGCACAATCTATGTACTGATCATGTCACAATACGATCAGAACTCATATACTCAATTGCAGCCAAAGTTGTCAGGTTGAAATGCCGGGTTTTTGGTAGTAAAATCGGCCCAATTGCAACGGTCCGGGTTTTCGTGTGGTAAAAACCATTGCAAAGGTTCGGTTCCGGTCCCAACCCTAACCCGGAACCGTTCTAGCGGGTTGGAACCGGTGCTAACACTACGGGTAATAAACACGCGATGTTGTAGTGATTATACATAATGGAAGTTTTACCATCTTTTATAGGCAAAAAATAAAGCGACACACTCCCTGCCCCATTTTGATAATGAGCATCAAAAGAGCTTCAACGATTTTAGGTCTTGTTAGTCTTGTAATTATGAAGTAATTTTGTAATGGTTATACATAACAACAGTATTGACAACCTTTATATGCAAAGAAGAATACGAGACTCTGCGTGTCCCATCTTGAAAATGAGCGTCAACGGAGTGTCAACAATTTTTGGTCATGTAAGTCGGGTAATAAAAACGCGATTCGGTCGTGACTACACATGATGGAAGCGTTGCCATCCATTATAGGCAAAGAAGAATGTGAGACGCTCCCTGCCCCAGCATGAAAATGTGCGTGAAATGGAGTGTCGACGATCTTGGGCCTTAGATCATGGTTGAATGAAGCGCGCTGTGGATGTCAACGTCCATATAGTCAATTATGGCTGTTTTTGTGGTCTAAAACGCTCGTGAACACTTAGTTGCACCTTTGTATATGAAACAATTTGTTACTGTTCAGGAGGCTATCGCGGGAATATCACTTGCTTATTTGCTCATATAGGCAGTGGATTACTTGTTTATGGACACCTGCGATCATGCGCCAATTAGATTACCCACGATGCAAGACCATCAATTGTTGACACTCCGTTGACCGTCATTTTCAGGATGGGGCAGGGAGCATTTCTCTACTTGTTTGCTATATAAAGGTTGTCAATACATTAGAAAATGACCATGCAGTACCATAGTCAATATTTTGCAATTAACAGTAGGATATCTGAACGCGACCATAAATAGAACAACAGGAAACCCAGAACTGGAGATTGGACCCGACGGGTCTAGCTGAACGTGGCAAAACACACGGGTTGACCGGTACGGGGCCGGGTTTGGACTGCCAACAAGCAGGGGGTCAGGTTTCAGGATGGTTCTGGAACCGAACTGAACCGTTTGTTGGGTCCAAACCCAGACCACTTGAGGGTTACCAGGATCCGTTGCTAACTCTAATCATGGCCTCTCTATGCACTGCCTGCAAACTTGATCATCGTGATGTTGTAATGACTGGGAATTTTGAAGGTGGATTTGGTGATGCAAGTCCCTGATAGTGGACAAAGTAGACTTAAAACAACTCTGAGGAGGCTACGGAACCATATATGGTATAGGTCATAGCCGAATCTCATTTTTTAAAGCAGCAACTCATTCAATGTGGGATTTCAACATCGCTGCTACTATGGCAACCCAGGGAGGTCGGGTACGGCCAGAATAGTCTGACTTGCACCTTGCCTTGATTATGGCCAAAATGGCTACAGAAGGGTTATAGCACGCCGCAATACTGAAAACAAAATACCGGATCAAGAAACCTAGTGCTGAAGTCCAACAAGAGTGAAAGTGGGGAGTTGTGTTACGTTGGCATTGAAAGGTAAAGCCTGCATCAGAAACACAGCCGGCAATGGGTGTGAAATGCAAATCGACGACTGCCTTCCTTGCCCAAATCGTTCAGGACAGAATCCGCAAACAGGTTGGACACCCTAGGGAACTGGTGCACCTCCCCAGGACTGACACAAACAACCGACACCAGCACCGAGACCACCACAGCCCAGAATGTCAACTTCGCCCTTGGTAATAATCAGGGAGCTGAGGATTCCCACATCACCCGTGTGCCATCCTGATATGCATATATGTATGCTCCCCTTCCGAACTCCCAATCTTTCAATCATGAATCCTATCCCAAGTATATCAAGCGCAATAAAGATAGTATTCCTCATATGCTGACTGATGAAGGAACAACAACGGGTTAGTACACTATCTGCTGTGTTGTAATACAGCTAAAGTCCGTTGTGCAAATGAGTGCAGCCTATTCAGTGAACCAGCAAGTGAAGGCAAGAATTTAAAGAAAGGAACGTGATTTTTGAGCTTATTATTATTCGAAACCAGCAGATACTTTAAAGTATATATTAAAAGATATATTTATATGTATTATTGAAGAACAATATAGTGAGAAGGGAGAAAGTACATTAACAAGATCGAAAGGCTGCCAAAACACTATGAATCACATACTGCGCCAGATGAAATAATTACGAATTGTGAAAATGCCTGTGGCAAAATGAGTGTGAATGGAGCATGAGTTATTTTTGGTCATGTAAGTCAGGTAATTGAAAAGTGATTTGGGCGTTGTTATACATATTCAAAGCATTTGCTGCCTTTACAGGCAAACATGCAGGTGACAAGTGGTCTGCCCCATCTTCAGAAAGAGCTTTAACAGAGCATCAACTATTCTTCGTCTTGCATCTTCAGCAATTCATGTGGGGCTTGATCCCAGACATCAATACACAAGAAGTTGGCAGCCAATATAGGCAGATAAGCAAGAGATCGGCCCGCGACAGCCTCCCAGACAGTATTATCTGAATTCATTTACAAAGCTGCAACTGACCAGTGTTCGTACCAGTTCCAAATTCCAGGTTCTGTTCTGACTCTGTATTGAGACAGAACCCAGTCTGTTGCAACAGGATTCCCTCCCAAACGTGCTCCTCAAATGTCCAAATTTCTCACTTCAATTTGGTATGTTAGTTTTCATTGTATCGCGACATGATCTATATTTGAAACATGCTGTTAGATGCCATACTTTTGCATCTGTTGTCTGATTTGCGATCACATCAACATTTGTTAAGTTGCTATGAAAAACTGGTCATTGTAGCAACATTGTCGGTTTTAATTCACAGCGACTGAACAGTTATCTATCCGATTGCAAATCCGAGATCCGGAAGTGAAACAGGGCATTAAACTGCACATTTCATATATTGATTATGTCGCAATGCGATATCAATTCAAATACTTAATTTGAGTGAAAGTTGTTGGCACCACAAAATAAAACTAATGATCGGTTCCAACCCGGCCCCAAACCCACGGGTTGTACGTGCTGTCCAGGTAATCACCCGGAATGGGGCCTTTGCTCCAGTTTCAACGTCGGACCATAGCCAGGTTACCCTGAACCATTGCTCACAGTACATTGATTTCTTGAAGAGCGTTTTGGCCTAGACAAATGGTAAATACTTCATATATAAATAATAACAGCCACATCCCGCTGTGATTGACAATCGAACAAGGGCACTAATCATTAACCCTACGTTGACGCTCATTTCCAAGATTGGGCTGGGATTGTGTCACTTCCACTGTTGTCGTAAAAGGCTGCAAATCCTTCGATTATGTATAATGAAGACCAAATCACATCTCTATTGTCTGTCTTACATGACCAAACATTTTTGACGCTCCGTTGGCACTTATGTTTAGGATATTGTAGCACTGTTGTCTCTAGCGTTTTTGCTGAATAAAAGTGGCCAATACTTTCATTGTGCATTACAGCGACCAAGTCTCATATTAATTACCTGACTGACAGGACCTAGAAACTTTGATGCTCCATTGACAGTCACTCTCAGAATGCGGCAGGGATTGTGTCAGTTTCTCGTTTGCCTATAAATATGGCCAATATTTCATTTCTGAATGTCTGTAACCAATTGCCACTCAGTGTACCCAAGATGCAAAACCTAAAATTGTTGACACTGTATTGATACTGATTTTCAGGATGGTGTACGGAGCGTGCCTCTGTTTGTTTTGATTATAAAGGCAGCCAATGCATCCAAAATAGACAATGGCTTACCAAAGTCAATATTTTGTGATTAACAGTATGATATCTGAATGCGACCATAAATCGGGAAACGCGAAATGCAGAACTCGAGATTGGAACTGCCAGGTTTAGGGAAATGTGGCAAACCATTCGGGTTGATGGGTACAGGTACAGGTTCTGCACAAGAAGAGGCAGCGCATCGGGTTTGTGCACCGCTCTTAGACCGAAGTAAACCGTTGTTGCAGTCTAAAACCAGACCACTGGCATGTTACCCGGACCAGTTGCTAATACTAGACAGAGCGCACTGTTCATGGACAGAAGATAACATCATGGGGATACTCCTGATGGATATCAAGGCGCCATTCCCAACTGTGGCTAGACGAAGACTAATTCTGTGAAACAATCACAAGAGAATTGATGGTGACCTCATATGATGAACTGAAAGCTTTCTCTAAGTCAGGATGGTGGAGATGGTAATTGAAGGCAGTGTCTTCCTAAGTCACCCCATAGAAGAAGGTGGACCAGAGAGCTCACCCTTATCGCCGATTGACTTCGCAATGGATACCGCTGGACAGGTGATGTAAGAGGAAGAAACAGTGCGATGAATTGAAGGCATCTCCTTCGTAGCTGATCTCGGATGGGTAGTGACAAGAGAGAATATGAACTTGGTGGTAACGAAACTTGAGGCCTGCGTAGTGGCGACCATAGAATAGGCCCGTAGGCAAAATCACCAGTTCGACACTCCAAACACTGATGAACGACACTTTGCAATTAGGAGAGGCACCAAGAACCTCCTCTGGCCAAAACTAAGAGCTTGAATCGAAGTGGGAAACAGTTTCATCTGATTCAACAAACCAGAGACATCGTGGCTGGGAGTCTGGCTCGACGCATACCAGATGGTCAAAGAGCACCGCAACCACTGCATAAAGTATGCCAGAGCAGTAGAAGCCTGATTGTGGGTACTCACAACGATATACAATATTTTCCGAGAGCAGGGACAAGCCACACAATCAACCCGCATCCATGCGATTGTACAATCTGCCGGTGATCTCTTGTGGAATCCGACAGAAATCGGCAGACGAAAGGATCTTTAACACATTCTGAATCAGCAGGCCAGGTATACCCCGGGTGCTGTGCCCACAATGCCACTAGGTCCAGTTGTGAGAGAATCAGGAGTCACACCTGCGCCAGTAGCCATTGAGTTCAGGCAGCAAATGATTCACTGTCCGGCTCGCAAGTACATGCTAAGACTCAGAGCTAAAGCAGATGTACAACCACCCCCTGTCTGGTTCACAGATATGTAGGGTCATCAAAATAGAGCACGAATGATGCCGAGAGGCAGATACCATGCGTTGGTCCTTTCTGGACGAACAACTGGTGGTCAAAACAGTCATACTGGGCAACGACACTTCTGCAAAAAGAGAAGCAATATGTTGAGCATGAGAGATAGAGGCCAAATGGACGCAGGGGTCTGGATCTGGTGGACGGATGGATTACGATCCAATGATGGGAGAGTGGGAGCTGCATGTGGATGCAAGCATAGAGATGGCTGGAAAGCATTCCGCAGCCACCTAGTCACTGGACCAATGGGGCTCCACCATAAAGAACTGTGGGCAATCCGACTCACACTCTGTGAGTTAGTATAGAAAAGGCACACACTGCAGACACTCAGAGTGACAACGGTAGCTGTATTCAGCGACTCACAAGCAGCCATTCCACGAATGGAGCACATGGAACCTGGGCCAATGCAGCCTCAAGCCAGGTTGATTAACCAGAGCAGAAGGACTCCTCGCGAAGCCAGCATAGAGACAGCAATCCACTGGGCCCCAGAACACTCTGGTATCCCTGGAAATGAGAGATCAGATCACCAAGCGAATCTAGTGAGAGAGGGCTACAGGTGTGGCACAGTACAAGAGCGAGTATAAACCTCAGCAGGTGAACAGGAACAGATGAATCTCAGAAGCAAAGATGGCAGCGAAGGCTCAGTGGGAGGCCGAAACATGCAGTAACTATCATGGTTATATGCTGACAGGCAAATCTGGAATCAATAGACTGATCCCAATGAACAGTTAGAATCCTCTGTCAGTGAGATTCTACCCACCGAAGTCTTGACACACGCCGGTGCGCATGTATGTGAAACAGACTGGACACCATGACAATGACAAACGCTAGTGGTCTAGCAGCAGAGGCAGGACGGTGGCCCAGAGGCGGGAACATCTCCATCACCACTGCAGCCGATGGCAAGACCAGCAGAAAACACTCTCCAAAGAGGAGGGGAAAGCGAAGGGATGGAGAGCGGGCAGATGCCAACACTTGCAAGACTCTGAACTGCTCACCCTGGAGATGTGCGATAAAGCTGTGATGGACTTCCTGCCAGCAACTGATGTTGGGAAGTTCCCGCGCAAAATGGGAGGAGGAGTAAGAGCTGGGGGGCAACGGGTGGAGGAGTAAGAGCCAGCGGGCAATGGGTGCAGGAGTAAGAGCCGGCAGGCAACGGGCGGAGGAGTAAGAGCCGGCGGGCTCTGCTTGAACTCATCCCTTTTCCTTTGTATTCTATCGACCGCTTTTAGATGCTTTCTGTTGTCAGAAGGGGACGACCGGTAGCAGGAGTGGAGCTCCGCCATCTAGCCGGCCCGCCCGGAGACGGAGGGGATTAAGGGGCTGTCATACTCTAAGTAGAGTGAATACAGTATGATTAAAACAAAACAAAACTGGCTCCAACCGCTGCAAATCTATCTGGTATCAACTGTGCCAGTACTGTCATGTGTATGCAAAATCAAATCAAGGTGATTGCAAGATCAACCTCATATGCGCCTCATATGAGCCTTATACGAAACGGAGGACCCCCGCTAAAGTATTATGTGAACACCCCTTTAGAATCCAGGCTGAGGTCGCCGTCTGTCGCTATAGTACCTTTCGTGTAGGCAGTGACGCCATCCGGTTAATGAACTGTGATACAATTGCGACTAGCCCGATAACCTTAATCACATTTATGCGAAGCTCGCAAAGTTGCCCGCAGCTAAAATTATTTCTGTGCGGCCATATGTGGTTCTAATGACATGTGCCCCTGGAAAAAACTCCCGCAACCTAACCCCGCCGGCCCTCCATTCCCGGCACCCGTACACAGCCCAACCACATATTGTCGGTTTTGGGGTAAAGCTGTGGATTAAATAGGCACGAAGTGCTTGACACGGACTCTGCAAATACCTGTTGCTCAGCCGCACAAGGCTGCAGCGCGATCTGCCCAGAGCTGAAAAAGCGGGGCGCAGCAAATAGACCAAGCCCCCCATTGCCCTTCATCGCTTCCAGCTTATCATCCCCACTACTCAACATTTCAATCGCCATAAACGAGTTCTAAACCGCAATATGGATGGCCTCTCAATCGCAGCATCTGTGGCGGGTCTGCTTCAGGTTGCAGCAAAGGTTGTCAACGTCATTTCTCGCGCGGCTGAAATACGCGAAATGCCTAGTGTAGTGCGCAATGTGCTGGCCGAAGCCTACGCACTCCAAGCGATCTTTCATCACCTCCAAGACTTCATCCTCAATTTTGCAGATGGAAACCACGACGATCGAAAGTCGATGATATACCTCGAGCATTTGGTCGCCACACTAACAGGCTGCGTTTGCGCCTTCGACCAACTTGAAATGGTGCTAGAAGGCCTTAACGCGAATCTTGATGTCAGTTCATCGCTCGGTCTCTGGGATAGTGCAAAGTGGGCGTTAAAGAATCAGGATCTTGGTCGGGTTCTCGGTGACCTGCAGAATCATAAATCATCACTAAACCTAATGCTCTCGATTGTTACTTGGTTTGTGCTCGCTTCAGTATAAAAAACCCAAGGCTGATATTTCCATGCGGTCAGCCAATCAACCCAAGAGGCACTACTTCGTATGACACATTTAACTCAATTCGTGGAGTCAGTTGTAGCCTCAGATCCAAATCTCTCTGCGCGCATGGCAACATTCGGTTTTCCGCCGGAAAATAGTGTCGATACGTCCTCGATCCGGTCCATTTCGACCTTAGCAACTGTCAGAAGCCTCGAGAGATCCTCAGCGCGCTCGTTTGAGCATACCCTGTCCAATGCGCGTGTATACCAAAATGCAACTGGAAACTCATCAACAAATTCCTTCAAGACTATTGTTACTTCCGATTCTAAGTGGTCGCAACTCACAGGGCTAAGCCAATCTCAGATATCAAACATTTCGGTCATTTACCTACCCATACACACCTGCGAACTACACAACAGTGACTTTTTTGACCACCAGGCGAAAGCCGATGACGGATCGGTAGCGCTACATAGAGCGGCTGCCCAAGGAGACACAACTATGGTTCGGTTTCTCAGTACCATCGTAGGTTCGAACTTACGATCCAAGGACAACTCCCAGCGGACAGCGCTGCACCATGCAGCTTTAAATGGGGACAATGCCACTGTTGGGCTGCTGGTCGGCGAACTTGGGGTCGACCAAGAGGCCAAGGACGACAGTGGGAGCACTGCTCTGCACGTCGCGGCTTACGGCGCGCATGATACAACTGTTCGGCTGCTTGTCGGTGAGCTTGGGAGCGAGAAAGAGGCCAAGGACAACAAAGGGAGGACGGCACTACACTGTGCTGTGATCAAAGGGCATGATGCCACAGTTCGACTACTTGTCAGCGAGCTTGGGGTCAACAAAGAGGCCAAGGACGACAAAGGGAGGACTGCGTTGCACGACGCGGCTTCCTGTGGGCATGATGCCACTGTTCGGCTACTTGTCGGCGAGCTTGGAGTCAACAAAGAGGCCAAGGACAACAAAGGGAGGACTACGCTACATAATGCGGCTTACAACAACCACAGTGCCACTGTTCAGCTCCTTGTCAGCGAGCTTGGGTTCGACAAGGAGGCCAAGAGCAACTCAGAATTGACGGCGTTACATCTGGCGGCTTACTACGGGCATGATGCCACTGCTCGGCTGCTTATCGAGCTCGGTGCTGACAAGGAGGCCAAGGCTAGCGACGGGTCGACGGCGCTACACTGGGCAGCTTACAACGGGCACAATACCACCATTCAGCTGCTCGTATGCGAGCTTAGTCTCAACAAGAATGCCAAGGACAACAAAGGCAGGACGCCGCTACACCGCGCGGCTTCTAGAAGACACAACTCCACGACTCAGCTGCTCCTTGAACTCGGGACCGAGAGTCTGGCCCTGCCGTGAAACGAAACATCCATGCACTCAGCCTCGAGAGTGAGGCCCGGGACGGACGACAGGTAAGAAGCAACAAGACTGTATATCCTGGGGCGATTGCTGAATAATTCCCCGACGTTAGTATATGAAAGAGACCGACATATTTATGTTTAATAAAAGGTATTATACGCAAACCTGAGTGAACCCGTTCGTCATTCCCGAGTTTTGGAGGGTGTGATATCGCATAGTCCTATTCATTAGTCAGATTTTGCTGAAATATGGAGCTGGGGGGGGAGAGATCGTGCATTCAAATCTCATTCAGTCTGGGAGAAGGAGGGAAGGTCATGTTGTGTTGTGGCTGGCTGCGCTATTTCTGATGTATCTAGACGATTACTGACGATGTTTCGGGGGCGAATTTCAAGGATCGGGTTGGGGCAAGTGATGCACAGATCGTTGATGTTTAATGCCCACAACGATCTACGACAGATTTATATTTATCACCAACTTCAGAACCTCCTCAATGTCACACGGGTATTCCCGATAGTGTATCTAGTCCTAGTAACTGCTTGTGCGCGGGGTGATCAGCTGTTATTTTCAACTCTTCTCAAGACCAGATACATCGCTTATTTCTTCGAAAACTCTGGCGGCCTGTGATATTTATGATTGGTGTTGGAAATGGTAGTGGCGCTGTGAGAATGTCCAAAAGCGATACCGTTCTCTTTGTCTAGCGGTCACTTCAAATACATAATGACAAGACCATATTGGCCGCTCCGCCACTTGGGCGGGCTCGAGCGCGGGGTTGAGCAGATTTCCAACAATTGGAAAGATGTAACATAATGTGGAATGTGGAGAGTAAGGAATCAAGTCTACTCGGCATTCGACAATACGCAAGATACGTGATCCGTAGAAGCCCGTACTATACTGGTTACTGTGGTCCGGACGCAGCCAGGTGCGACATGTAATCCGGTACTGGACGCCCATGGCTGACACCGTTTTTTGTGCCGGACATTAAGGTGCTGACATCTGTCATGCCATATAATGCCGAGGCGTATGAACACCCAGTTGATCAATAGCGAAGCTTGCGGAGTAATGCTAGAACTGGCGGGATCAGACGTGATCCTGTGGGAGAAGAACCGACTTGTAGTTAGCGATCGCAGGATAATAGAATATGAACACTTATCCCTTTGCCGGTAACCGGATTTGGGCCCATAGATGGGCCCGCTTTTAAAATTCACATCACTCAACCACAATCCAGCCAAATGCCCTCAGAATAAATAAAAATACTCTACATATGTTGAAATTCATAAAAACAATGTTGTTTGGGCATGAAACACAAAGCCTCATTGCAGTCCTCACACTTTATGCTGGTTTTCATGCCTTCTCAACTACAACCCTGACTTCTTTTCCACCTGCAAATGAAACAATCTACTAGACTGTCCATCCAAAGTGGGGAATGCATTCCTGTCGCCTTTTGCCAGAGGGGAAGAGGGGTGTGCTTGGTAACCCACCTAGAAGGCAGTGGGCGCTATGCAGATTGTGTCGCAGCAGCTGGCCGAGTGGTTTTTTTGGCAGGCACACTCTGCTAGGAACTTTTGATTGTTGATGGACTTGCAGCTTGCAGATGGTCATGCACAATGGAGAAATGGAAGACAATGTGCTCCACATTGCGTTCTTTGCTTCCTGGATGATATTCATAGATTATGAGGTTAATGATGAGAGCGGTCTCCAGAATCTAGTAGAAATGTGGGTACCGATTGCATCTTGATATGTGCTGTGTAACACAATAGGTCTGGTACTGGTCGGCCACATCCATACACAACATTTGCTAGTTCTAGGCATCAACAATGGCTGGTATTTGAAGCTCTTTCTGGTGTTTTCCAGGAAGAAATCTGGAATTTGCTCCACTAGCATTGGTACTCTTGTTGTCTGGATACTTTCCCATTCTCAGCACCAGTGAATTCTGACCACTTAGTGGATTGTAGTCATCATGGTAACAGGAGAACTGTCCATCCATAGCAAAGTTGCAACCCCATCATTGAGAGCTTCACTTCAAAAATAATAGGGCATTTTGAAATTTTTCCAAACTGTTAGCTCCTTGGGAAATCCTCGGAACTGCTGCTTATACATGTCACATTCTTCTATACCCACCTGACGGAGCTCTGCTATCAGAGAATGTGTTGGAAAGAGGTTGTGCATGAATACATTGAAGGAGAGCTCTCAATGCCTCTGGTGTAAACATCAAATCAATTAGTAAATCATTTTTCCAGCATCTGTAAGCTGTAACAGAAGGGACTCTGCATCAACAGGAGCCCCATCACCTGGATTTGGTGAGGGGTGAACCTCCCAGATATAGCTCGTCTGTAGCATGTTGAAAGACATATATCCGTGACTAATTGGCTTGTATGCTTACTTTGCAATGTGAATTGTTCTGCCTGAACATAGAATCATGGATTCTTAAATAGCAACATTGCTGCCATGTACTCAGCTGCGGGAAAATCCAGAGCTGCTCCAGCAGAATATCCACCTTTCAATGCCAAAAAAAGCAAACATTCAGGTGTTTCAGTTGGGGAATTGTATGGAGAAATATGAAAGAAGTGGCGGTGTGGTGAAACAGTGGAGCTAGAAGGCAAATAGCACATCATCAACACTCCGCCACACATCTCGAACTATGAAGAAGTGATCTGTGGGAAAGAGCGGTTCAGGCTGAAGGAGCAGAGGGAGAAAGTGAGAAGATACGATACTTCAAGACCATGAGGTTCCATGATATTGTGGAAAGACCAAGTCCGACCAAAAGTTGGACAAGATTCAGTGTGTATTCATTGTATGATGGTATGATGGGATGGATGGAATCTACCCCAGTGTCTCCTGAATCTATACTCCCCATCACTCAGACAATATCTGTTACGTATGTATCCCTCTACGCCCATGTCGCCCAGTCCATCTCCATTGCCATCATCCCTGAATCTCCGGAGATGCAGAGTTGCTCACTCCTCTGCCAAGCATAGAGGTGGTGGTCATGAGAAACAGATTCTCCCACCACAACTCCTCCCTGGCCCGGTGGTAGAAGCAGACCTCACCTCTTTAGTATATACTTATATGCGAACCCAACAGAATATAAGAATAACATGAACCCAAAGCAAAGACACCAACATAAAGCATGAACTGATAGGCAAAATATACCCCCAACGGAAAGACACCAATGTAAACCATGAAACAAAAGGAAAACTGTACCCCCAAAGAAAAACCATCAACTGAAAGGAAAACTGTAAACCCCAAGGAAATCAACGAACTCAAAGGAAAACCACTCACCCAAATAAATAACATACACACTGTCACTCCTTGCGTACCCACTTTCTCCTGGCACCTTGCGTTTCTGCCTTCATTTTCCATTGACTACTTGAGATGTTCATGTTGTCGCCAGGCCGAGTAAGAAATTGAACTATCGTATACACTGCTGCTGTGCCTTGTACCTGGACCTGTACACACAACTCAGGGTCTGCCAAAACTGCTTTCTGGAAGATAGGTACAGCTTTGTTCCCCATTTTTCTCTCATGGTGTGCCAACATCTCTGTCTGCTTGTCCAACATTCTGTTACAGTTCAGGTCAAGTCCAAGCCATTCCAGGGAGCAACTAACGTATTGTTTGCCCTCTCTGTCGGTGTTGTCAGAGAAGCTACATTTGCTGTTGGGAGAGGCTGCTGCTCGGGCTTTGGGATGCCTTTCTGCTTCCCATCTGTAGGCCTCTCTAAGATCGTATTGGCATCAGTCCTGGTGGGAGCTGGCTGGGTTGTACTGGCGTATGTCTCAGTTGAAGCAGGTGGGATTCTACTGCCCTCCTTCTAGATGGGCACTGGCCGAAGCATACCAGAGACTTTCTAGGTAGGCGTAAGCGGTGATTAGTGTTGGCAACAGTTCCGGACCGGCACTTCGGGTCCGGATCTGGGTCGGAACCAACCCCTTTCGAAATTGGCGGTCCTTGTCGTCAATACACCCAAAATGTCGATTCAGGTACATTTCGATGGGCTTCTGACAACCGGTCTGAACTGGGCAGGTGGTCAGCGGGTTGTCCAGCGGGTCCACCTGTAGGTTCATACAATGCTCTTGTTTTTGCTGTTTGATAATAGTTCCCTATCAAAATTGTATTTTCAACATCGAATAATGACTTTTTGCATGTTTTGCAGATTGCGATATTGATTATTTTGGAATCAGTATTTTTCCACATCTGGTTTCTGTTTTTGAGTTACAACGCTGTCAATTGTTCTGTGCTGAGCTCTAATATCTGCGCGATACACGAATAAGCCAATATGTATTACCAAGAGTTGTCGAGGCTCGGGTGATGCTCTTTTCATGATGGAGTAACAAGGATATGGTCTACTATTTTGGCTGAAAAGGCAGCCATTACTTTGCATACAAATTTGGGCCACCAAGCGACATGTAGATTAACCAAGATGCAAGACCAAACATTGTTGATGCTCATTTGACGCTCATTCTCAGAATGGGGCAGTGATCATTGCGCTTTCTTTTCTGCCAATAAAGGCTCGCAATATGTTGGTTATGTGAATCAGCGACCAGATTGATTTGAAATTACCTTACAGATATGACCAAAAATCATTAATGCACTATTAATGCTCATTCTCAGATTGGGGCACTGACCGTGTTGCTTGCTTTGTTGCCTATAAGGGCTGCCAATGAGTTTGTCATGTGTATCAGCGACCGGATTGATTTGTGAGTCCCTTATTTACATGACAAAAATTCTTGATGCTGCATTGACACTCATTATCAGAATGGGGCCGTGACACTGTTGGTATCTGTATTGCCTATATAGGCTGGCAACACGTTGGTTATGTGAATCAGTGACCAGATTGATTGGGAATTACCTCAGGTACATGACCAAAAGTCATTGATGCTGCATTAATGCTCATTCTCAGAATGGGGCAGTGACCATGTCCCTTTCTTTTTTGCCTAGAAAGGCTGCCAATATGTTGGATATGAGTATCACTGACCAAATTGACTTGTAATTACCTTACTTATCTAACCTAAAATTTTTGACGCTGGGTTGTCGCACATTGTCAGAATGCGTCAGTGACCGTTTCGCTATCTGTTTTGCCTATAAAGACTCCCAACATGTTGGTTTGCATGGCAGTGACCAAATCAATATTTAATTACTTTACTTTCAAAACCAAAAATCATTGACGTTCCGTTGACGCTCATTTTCAGAATGGGTAGTGACCGTGTCGCTATCTATTTTGCCTATATAGACTGCCAACACATTGGTTTTGCATGGCAGTGACCAAATGAATATTCAATTTCCTTACTAACAAGACCAAAAATTGTTGCTACTCCATTGACGCTCATTGTAATGTAATGGCTAGTCAAAATTTGCTGCCATTGGGAATGGTATGGATAAGTATTTAAGGTCCATTGATGCTTTTCGGGATGATTTGGACTGGATGCTGTGGCCCAAGTAATATTCTCGAACGGGTCGCTCTCATTCTATCAAACGTTATGGCTTACATTGAATGATGCATCTCACCCGATATGCTTGTGTTGATCAACTACCATTCGGATATAACTGCTCAATATTCTCTGATCATATAACTCTAACTGAAATTCTCGGTCAAGCTGCATAATGATCCTGCTGAAACATATTGTCCCATTCTGTCCTACTTTTTTCTGTTTCCCCTGATCCTCCTTGTTTCTGTAGCATTGACCATCACCAACCCTTTTTCACTCTTTTCCTTGGCTCTCCGTGTTGGCCAAATCAATCCGGGTACATTTGGAGTGGGACACACAGCACTGTGCTCATGGCTTTCTGGATCCTCAATGCAATTGTCTAGCTCTCCATCTGATCTATTATCTGCCTCATAGTGGTCTTCGCTATCATTCGAGTTATCCAAGTCACCATTCCATTTAGGCCAATGTTCAGTGTCCGACATACTTTCAGGTGCACTGACGTCATCGCTTACGGCTGGAAGACATTTGATTCTCTGTATTCGGTGAACATTCAATACTTGAGTTTGTCCTCCAGTCAGTTCCATTGCAGAAAAAGCTGGTGGCAACGGTGATCTTTCCGATGATTTAAATGCAGCCGCACAATCATGTTGGTAGTTTGACCAGGATGCTGTGACACTTTCTTCCGTATCTGAAATGTATCCTACGGCTGCCGTTTGCTTGTTTTGAGCGCATGATTCCTTCTGTGTGGTACGTAGGTTTGGGCTGCACTGCCACATCTCCCAAAAGTCGAGGACCTTGGCCATTCTGTGCAATTTCCTTTCCTCTGCCTCTCTCTTTAATTCCAAGTTGATATTGGTTTCTGACCTATCCAAAAAAGGGTAATTGACTGCCGATATTCGATTATTGGCGGGAGCAACCTTCCTTCCTATAACCTTCCACTGAAGCGTCTTGCATGTGATTTTTGAGTACCTCCTGCCGATAGTGTCTCAACCAAGGGAATACCTGCTCTCCACTCAGACACCCTGTGGAATGGTTGAGAATATGTCGCGTCCCACATTGGAGAGATCAGTGTACTTTGAGTGCATTTCCACTTGCTGACACAACCATTCCACAACATCTTGTATCCAGAATGTCCTGCTAATGTCAATTGGGTCGGGGTTCTAATCATCAAGATTCGGATTAACTTGCCCCAAATTCTTTGGCAATTCCGGTAGCAAGATGAAATGGAGCCTTGCGGCTGTCAATAAGCGTGCTGCATGATCACTTCATCTGGGTGTCATTTCTGCCACACATTTAGGCGTCAAGTAATCTTCATCAACACTGGACAAATCATATGAATCGAAATATGATAGACCAGATTGAGAAGCCATTGCAGAATGGATGAGGTCATTGCTCCGTAGTTTTTCATGTTCTGTGACCGACAATTGTCTGTGTTTGGCACAGTATTCATTCTCCACGTACTTTAGAAATGCCTCTTGGTATTTGGTATATTAAGAAGTCTGGTCCTCAGGATTGATATCCATTACTTTGTCCCATATCCCAAATGATCAGACATTCCGAAAAGCATTCATGATTTGTGCCGAAATAATATGCATACCCGTGATTGGAGTGACTTCAGCATAGAATTGTGACAGCGTTTGTTGCGCAAACTTCACAGTGAAGTATAAATCGTCTTTCAACTGAGTTTTCTTGTTAGCTACAGTTGGCAAAATGGCATCGATACAATTCAACATGTAATTATAGACACCGAAAACATGATGCTGGGTGACAGTATGACTTTTCGACATCCACGGAGTCCAGTATGGGAAATACCTTAACACTTCCATGACGTACTTGATGATTGTGCATTCATCCTCTGTTGTGTAGAGTGACTGGTAATCGCTGTATTTTGGATTTTTCAGCCACTCGCAGGTGAATTGGCGTAATCAGTATACTGGCTCAAGCAACTGCAGTGTCAAATTCCACCATATTTTCACAAGCATGATTAAAAGCACTGCGGTTCGTACTTTGGGTTTTTGGCAATCAATGAACTCGTTTCGACAACCTGGTGTCAACATAGTCATAATAGCTACCATTCGCTGCTCTATAATGGTCTGTTCCAGAACTTGCATAGTATTTTGAAATATGTACTTTGTTAATTTTCTCTGCCAAACCTGGTTTCATAGCAGACACCGTGTTGATTCTAGCATTGGCTTCTTTTCGAAGACTTTGACTCTTCCCAATATCTGTTGTTTCATTCTCTCCAAATTGCTGATCACGATTATGTGCTTCCCACGATATTGTACAGCCTTTGACACCGAGACTGCGCATACATGCACCTGAAGCAAGCTGAACGACATGCGCCATGGGTGGTATGTGGTTTCTACATGCGGGCCACTCGATTCCTGAGGCGTGAAGTGTAGATTGTAGTTCTCGAATCGTCGAGTAATTTGAGGAGGCCTTACCAGTTCTGATTGCGAATAAGCGGCTGTCAGTCAGCTCAAAACGATCTAGCACTTTCTTCAAATGTATGGCTAGCCTTGCCCCAGTGTGTTGACCTTTGACCTATTATCCTTACTTAGCTGTTAAAATAGGGAATGAACTGGCTATAGACCTCATCGAAAGCAAGTTGCACTTCCTGCATTACCCCATTTTGATCCAGACAGTATGCAATGACCGACCTTATTGCTAATCTGTTTGTTGATGTCCACCCATCCATACTTAAACTAACTTTATTTCTCGTTGGCAACTGCTTCATAATTGCCTCCACAGTCAGTGAGTATTCCCTCCACTAAATGCTGCTAAGAGTGCTAGCTGACGGTAGCACAAGGAGGCCGTTTACTATGTTATATGACCGCCTTAGCTCCGGTTGTGATATTGCGTTCCACAGAAAATGAGTTGAACCAAATGCTAATATTAGGTAGCGATTCCAAATGTTTTGGTGAAATTGGGCAGTTACAAAGTTTTCAGCTGCCAGTTTGCACCATTTTGTATGTTAACACAGTGAATATAGCTTAGAAATTAATCACGACAATGAATATCCTGACCAAACTTACAATTGTGATCCCACGACTTCGCTGACTCGTCAGAATGGCCAGTGCTGCTCCATCCACCATGAAACTAGTCAATTCAGTAACCTCCGACTATGTTGATTTGTTCATCTTTGCAATCTTCGATTTCGCCACCAGCTGTTTGCCCATTCGGCGGGTCCCATGTTCTGACGGATGGCGAAGAACCAGATGAGAAACGATACATATGATGCAAGGGCTGCTGATCTCCTCAATTCCGCAATGCACAATCAACCGCCATGAAGGCTCATATCTAGATTTCTTCCCAGCAATAGAACGCTTCGAGCCCTCATTCATAGAAGCACACCTAGCATCGATTATGATTTTTGAAGCGAGGTCGTTCAAATCCCAAATGAAGACGCGTTGATTTTTCAGAGCTGTCTCAGATTTCGGGATTAGCATTATTCTCCAACAAGGTGGCCAATACATTGATTATAGATACATATCATTCCACAGGCTTTGGATTATGCAAGATACAAGACCAAAAATCGTTAATACTCTGTTGAAGCTCATTTCTAGAAGATAGTTGCGATGTCTTTGCTCGCAATTTTTCGTTGACAGGCGGCCAACAAATGGAATATGCGTAAATGTCATTGAACATCCGTTGGATTATATAAGATTCAAGACCGAAAATTGTTGACGCTAAGTTGTCACTGATTTTTAGAAGATAATTGCGATGTCATCCCTAACGTTGTTGCCTTGACAGGTAGCTGATACATCGAATGTGGGCAAATATCATTGAACAGCCCTTCGATTATCCGAAATGCAAGACCACAAATTGTTGGCCCTCCGTTGATGCTCATTTCTAGAATTGGGTAACCAACAAGTTGCTTTCCATTTGGCGTATGACAACAACCAAGTGACTCACTTTTGAATGCCTCAACTATGCCGCTGTTTGATTGCCGACAGTAAAAGACTCCATCTCGTTGACTCTTTGTTGAGTCTCATTTCTACGTGATAGTAGTGATGATATGCCTAGCATATGTGGCTAGAAAGGCTGCCAATGCTCCGGTTATGAGTGAGAGTCATTGCCCAGCATTTGAATTATCCAAGATGCAAGATGAAAAAGCATTGACGCTCCATTGACGCTAATTTCTAGAGTGTGATAATAAACGTTTCACTTGTCCTTTTAACTATAAAAACGTCCAATACGTTCAATTTGTCAGCATCTGACTATGGAGCGGTTTCATTGCAGAAAGTGAAAAACAATGAATCATTGACGCTCCGTTGACGCTCACATTACACACAGCCTAACAGTCATTGTAAGGCCGAACATTGTACTCCAAACATATATTGAAATCATTGACAACCAATATATCTTTTCTACATAATATTTTTTGCATCCCAATGCTTTGTCGCCCCTCACTATCCGATTCACTACTACATGAGTGACATGAGCGCTAAATGACGTAGCCATATCACATTCTAGCGCTTTCAGCCGGCAATTTGGTGCATGCAGACCCAGCCTCATATTTTTGATTAAGATCGTCTAACTGTCCCACCATTCCTAATCGAGCTCTGCTTCGTCAATTTCCATGACATACCATGAAAATTTCACACAAGTTCGAACATGTGGACCAGGGCTAAGCGGGGAGTTATGCATTTGAGTGCATGGGTGAATGCAGTATGACGGTTGTCATGCATAATGGTTTGTATTTTGCTTTGACCACTCCTTCTGTTACTTGTATGATATCACTTATTTAAAAGTTGTTGGTAAATTTTGTCACTAATTTAGGTTTTGCTTTCGCACTTAATAGTAACAGGGATAGCGCTAACAGGCTCATTGGTCGTCGTATGGCATGATTTGGAGTTGACCATGTCCGAATGGTGCGCTGGACCCTTGCACATGCACAGATGAATCATCATGTCTCACAATTTGGTCACTGAAATCAAGCCAAAGCTGACAGGTAGCAAAATAGGAATGCAAATTGCTTTTCATAGTTGTATGTCACCAAAAATTTCCACTTGGCTGACGATTCCTCCTCAGACCCAGAAGCGGTCACCATTTCATTGTCCAAATCCGTTTTCAATCTGGTAATTAGCTCGGGAGGCAATATGGAGTGGTAGATGCTTACTTGTTGAACTGGCGTCGATTATGGAATCAGTAAAGAATTGGATGCAGTGCCGGGCGAGAGACCAGATATGCATTCGGGCGACTGTCGTTTCCCTGAACCTAGTCTGATATGGCAAATTCCTGGTCGAGAAATACATTGCAGCATTCACGATATTCCGGGGACAATATTGAAAGTCTCTCCAAGATCTCCAAATGTCATTGGAGGATGTGCCACCGCAACTTGATCCGTTTGGGACTTGATGACTGCTGAAACTTTCAGTTCGGACATTCCATATTAGATATCACATACGTGGGAGTAGTCGGCCGAGTCCCCCCATCTCGGTTATGTCAATTCATGACGCTACATCTGCTCCTGCGAAAACCTCTCCAGGTGGCGTGGTACATCTGCAACAACTCCAGTTTCCATCTGGAACACCCGGGTATTCCTGACGGCTCTGACGGCTCTGACGGAACCTCATACCCTCTGACGGAGAATCAGACGCGATCTGTCGCCCAAGCGACGGGTTACGTTGCATACCTCCCTTGCGGCAGCTATTAGACCATGCCTCCTATTGTTGGGACGCGTCGCATTGTATAATACTCTCGCCGCTCCAGGGTCAGGCTTCCTTTACATTGCTTCCGGAATCGGGTGACGTATACGCACCATCGGAACGACACGTATGTTACACTCTTCGCAGGGGTTGCTGTTATGCAATAGCCGTTTACACAACGCCTGGCGATGTTAACGCCTATCTTTGGCCGATAGCCACATGCCGCATTCTCATTTATGTTTAGCTTTGAGATTTTGTCACTAATTTCAATACAGTTTTCGCTTCGAATACATCGCTTGCCGTTGCATTTGCTTCGCCATTATCGTATTTTATGTCTGAAATATACTGTCCAATCTTCACACTCTGTAGTACTATGCCCTCAGTCCTCCACATTCTGCGTTGATCCATCATCGTCTTGCGATGCTTATTCCTCCGCATCCGCATCCGCATCCGCATCGTCGCACTCATACCCATCAACATCACCGACTATGCCCTCAGTCCTCCACATTGTGCGTTGATCCATCATCGGTTTGCGATGTTTCTTGGTCATCATCCGCATCCGCATCCACATCGTCGCCATCCTCGCCCTCATACCCTTCGACATCACTGGTTCCCAAGTCAAACCTCACAAGGTCAGTCGTGGGCCGTTGTCGCCAGCTGGCTGTGCGGATGGAATCGTACTCGTCGCTTTCGTCACCTTCATCTTCGTAATCCCCGCTGCCCCCTGGCATCCAGAAATGAATTTCATCATCTTTGCAATTGTTGTCTATCGGGATATTTGGATCAGTGCTTCCGATCTCAGGCTCCTCAAGCGCCACTTCGGAGGTCAAATAGTCAAGAAGAATAGCATCGTCAACACTCGCTGCTTCCGTGCTGATGACCACGGCAGGCGTTGGGTTCTCCGCCTGCTGGATCTGACGCTTGACTGTAGTAAGAGTGTTGTTATACACCCTCTGTTGGTAGCTCTCCGGTAGTGTGTTCCAGGTATTCATCAAGAATGTATACGTGTCTGCAACGCCAGGCGAGGTTAACAACTTGTGACTCGTTGCAGCAAGATGCGATCTTATCACCGTCATTCATATGATTGAAGTAGTTCGAGCGATC
>Ga0307515_10007195_pt1 | contig 22068 bp, 8 predicted proteins | sample 17_EM_MG_FD_194513 | JGI IMG/M metagenome (GOLD analysis project Ga0307515, IMG submission 194513) | Populus trichocarpa ectomycorrhiza microbial communities from riparian zone in the Pacific Northwest, United States - 17_EM | ecosystem: Host-associated > Plants > Roots > Unclassified | place...
TATAAAACATAGTCCTATTTTTTCCCCTACACCCCCCCCCCCCCCCCCCCCGCCCCCAAAAAAAAAGAAAAAAGAAAAAAGAAAAAAGAAAAAAAAAGGATAACAATATGGCAATCCAGCAATGAGAACAATTTATATCGTGTGCATCTGTTGTTGATATAGCAGAGTTGTACCCGGGCTGGCAGCAACAAAGACATATCTCTCGACATGGCTGAGCCAAATCATTGCGTACTCTTCGATCATAGCAAGTTATGAAGCACCCAGATAGCCCCAGCAAAGCGAAGAATAATAGTGCTCCTGTCCAACAACATTCTATCATAAAGATTCAATCCAAGTATTCTGGCAAAAATAACACAGAATAACAGATCATGCTTGAATCCTCAACATAAATCTCACATGCCTCCTCCTGTGATCAATTACTAGCACTGTATTCAATATTTTAATGTTACCAATTTTTACAGTTAAAAAATAGATGATATTTTTCGATCTAATTTTCCAAATATGCTGAAATAATAGATAAATGGTTCGGTTTTTATATTAGCAACAGAAGTTCAAGCAGCCAATTACATAAAACTTCATAACAGCTTGCGTAATATCAGAAACAGGACAAATAATGTAACAACAGCCAAATCTATTAATCAGTTCATGTCAGCAGCCGATTTTTATGAATAAATGCTGTTCAAGGTTGCAGACCACAGAAATATGCACCTTCATGCAGCAAGAAAATCATTTTCAGATTATTAGGAAATCAACACCATAAATAAAGTTTGCTACACTTAACATGATATGATGACCGGACCAAGAATAGATAAACATGGGCAAGTTGAGCATTACCCAAATCATAACGAACAACACTATTAATCTGTAAGCAAACCATTATAGCTATGTGTCATAAGCATGCATTGACAGGAACTGTGATAACCATCACTTCAGGTTTTTAAGATTACCACATATGTAGTAGAAACTAAGCTCGCTGTCAAAGCCCCATGCGAGACGAAGCCAAGACTTTTGATGAGTGTCAATTAGGTAGACCAAATATGCTAGTGAAGCAATTACCTGTAACAAATTAATATAAATAGATGACAATAAAACCTCTGACACAAGAAAAAATAAAAAGAACAGAAAAAGAACGCATCAAAATAACTCAAAGTAGGGTACTGACGACCTACAAGCTGAACAGCCAGAAAAATAAATGCAATGTCTCTAGTCACAAAGAATCGAAATTTCAGAGTTCGCCATTTCCTATCAGTAGCAGCGTGAACTCTCAAATGGTATGGAGCCTTGCAGGTTGTGCAGTGAGAAAATGCAAACCCTTCCTAAAGAAAATAGGCAGAAATTGTAAGAAAAAAACATCATAGCTCAATACCATTAATCCCAGGGTAAAAGGGGATAAGTGTCAGATTAACATGTTGCATAGCTAAAATCAACAACTTATTGTGAAAGGCATCAATTTTTACCTTGCCTGTAGAAACTTGGCATAAAAAATGAAGCAGCGAACTGCTTCATATAGCAAAACAAACTCCAGCAAACATATCTATGACAAGCAGCATAGTCCGCCTCCAGAATTATTATGGATGATCCAAGTACTGGATATTGTGTGTGTGTGTGTGTGTGTGTGTGTGTGTGTGAGAGAGAGAGAGAGAGAGAGAGAGAGTTTACAAGAACATGCGCAATTAACTTGTGTAAAAAGGACAAATAAGTAAGCCTACACTATATCCATCATGGATATCATGGCAAGCTTGGCTATCAATACATCACATTAATCACTTAACCAATTACTTGTTGTCACATACAGTTAGAAAGTTTGGCAAGCACCAAAAAGATGGATATCATATGAATTATACCAATATAGAGGTGCTCATTAACACTCCCATTCACATGATGTGAATATCCACCATGGAGGTGCAGCATTTTGTCCTCTATCCAGTTCTAGGTCTATCTTCTTACTTTAGAAATTTTGCACCTCCATTTAAAAAATAAAATAAAATGAAGGCACACTAGAGAAAATATCAATCGTTCTTGACCAAAAAATATATAAAAGAGATGAAAAGAAGATCCAAATTATCCAAATTATGTGGCCTCTAAGCCACATAATTCCACGTCAAGCATTGGTGAAGAAAATTGTATGCAATAAGAGTCGTCAATTTCAAACCAACATGCAAACACTGAAGGACATTTTTTAACCTTTAGTAAAACAGAGGGATTGTTCAGTGACCTCTCTAAACCAAATTGGCTTTTAGCCAGCTGACATGCATGGTCATATCAAAAGATCTTGTTACATGGAATTCAATCAACAAAGTGGGATCCATATCACTAACATTGTGCAAGAATGATAAACATACTTACTTTCACAGCTCGCCACTGATCCAAGCATTCACGATGTACATACTTTGTCGTTCCTTTGCACTTGCATGGTGCAATAAAATCCCTACCTGAGGAAAAGAAAACACAATGAACCAAAAATCCAGGGCCAAAAGTCAAATGCTTTTACAAAGTTCACATTTTTTTTTAACTAAATTCAAGGCCAAGCTTGCAAGATTCCAAGATCTACGAACTCTAAGCAACATCTATAATAAACAGTCAACATAGCAACAATAATAATAGAAATAAACAAGATGTAGAAAATTCTAAACATGCAAATAAAAATTAACTCTAAATATTTCACCAGCAAGATTCTCAATTTTAGTTAAAATCCCCTAAAGTAAAAATTGGAAAAGCTACAAAATTCCAAGCAACAACAATTTATAACATCACCAGCTAACACAAATTACAATAACAACTAAGCAAAATTGTAAGTAAAATAAAAATATCATTTTCAAGTGCGCAAGTAAAACCTCCGCAAATTGTCAAATTGAATTTAAAAAGAAATATTTCACTCTTTTGACCTAAAACCTTGTACATCCACAAGCAAGTAAATACTACAAATAGAATACTAGAATGGTGAAACCTAAGCGACGACTTTTACAGTTAGCATAAAGCAATTAAAGAGGTAATTACCGTCAGTTTCGAGGCAAATACGGCACTGGATTTGCTCGCCAGGACCGGCTTCAAGGTCGATCTCGCTGGGCTCGGTGATCGGCGACGGAGGGATTAGAGGGGAAGCGTCCGATACATGATCAGCCATTGAGATTTTGAGAGAGAGAGAGAGAGAGAGGTAGCGGGGATTATTTATTTAGCTAATTAATCAATTTTAATATACAAAATATTGATAGAGATTTTAGGGTTTTCATATAATCAAGGCGAACGAAACCCTTAAATTATTGATTTTGTTTTTTGAAGTCGTTTTCGGGGGGTAATAATGATCAAACGGTTGAATTGGAGAAAAGAAATTGTAATGGTGGCATGGCATTAGTTGGTTCCCTCGTTATTGTTTTTTCTTTTCTTTTCTTTTTCAAGCCAAGTAAGATTCATTTCTTCCATCTTTCTCTTTCTCTTTTTTTTTTCTTTTTCTTTTTCTTTTTTTTAAACAATAAATCCAACTACATTCATCATCAACCAACCTGAGAATCTTTCACAAGAAGTGTTTTTTTCTTGCTCACAGAAATTTGTGATTTTCTGAACCCAGATTGGAGATGCTCTATCCACCATGTGTCTCGTGAAATAAATGCGGATTAGACAAAGTTTTTTAAAATTAAAAAAATATATATGCAAACATTATTAATATGTTTTTAGCAACAAAAAAGATTTTTGAAAAAAAAATAAATAAGATAATCATGGTAGAAAAATAAAGTTAAAGAATAAAAAAAACAAATTAAAATCACAATCTATAGTTACCTTACTCGTGCTTTGCCACAAATAGATAAAAAGTTAATTTTGATTTGAAAATAAAATATTTGAATGTTTCAATGAACTGCAATAAAATCTAAAAGCCCATTGGGTTATTAATGATGGTTGGTTCAAGTGGTTTGGTGTTTATTTTTCTTAAATAAAACTTCGAGTTCGAGTCTTATAAATGGAATACACAATTACTGAGAGAGCTTTACCTTTTAATGAGTTGTTTCGGCTCGATCGAATTAGTAGGGGTGTAATGAACTTCTAGATACTGTGGTTTAGACAAAAAAAAAACTCATTGGATGGAGCACTTCTCTCTAACCCAAGTTTTAAACTAAACTAGGTTGGAGTCGACTCGTATATGACTCACCCAGTTAAGTCAATCAAAGCACAACATGATTGACTTGGAAAAAACATGGTTTTTACTTTTAAAAAATTCTAAGGTTACAATGTCTTAACATAGTTTAAAAAATATTAAAATAACGACACATTAGATCGACCGGATTGAATCACCTATCATATAATTTGATTGAGTCTAACAACTTTATTTTTTAAAATTATTTTTATTTAATTACACAATAATAAAAATAGGTATGCGCAAGAAAGTGATGGAATAAAATAAAATTAAAAAACATTATAAAGGGTAACACTTGCTATAATAATAATAATAATAATAATAATAATAAAGGGGAAAAAAGGATATGATCTAGTATAAAAAAAATAAAAATTGAATGGCATTAAAAAAATCACAAAAAAAACTCTTCATCAATCTATTTCAATGGACTTAAATCAAAATTCCAATAAGAAAAAAATAAAATGACAAAACAGGTCAAGCGTGAGGAATTTGATGGGCCAATGTGCCTAGCCTATTAGGAAGGAGGTCATGCCCTCTCGTTAAGCCTCTTTTTTTTCTTATGTTAACCTTTTTATATATAAAAAAAAAAAAACAAATAATGCATCATTTGAATCTCCAAATTTCAACCCTAGCAAGTTGGTCGGAAGTTCAAGTAGTGGGTTTTTCAGCAAAAAAACAAAAACACTTTTCAACCAATTCTAACCTAAAAACACCTATAAAAATACCTTTAGAACCTCAATAAATCAATTTCTCAACCCAAAACACCCCTTAAATTGGTTAAAAAACTCAAGATAAAGATGACAAAAAAATTCCTTTCTTGAATCCGATCTATTTTCTTTCAGCAAAATAAAAGTAAAAAAACATCTCATGAAACTTGTTGACTCTAATAACAACCTTTTTTATCATCAAATCCTAATTAACTGATATTTTATCTCTTTTTGTTTTTCAACAATTCCCTCCCTCTTCTCTTTAACTCATGGATTGAAATTCAAAGATAATAAAGTCTTGCACTAAAATGTAAAAACTTTAGAAAACAGGAATTGAAAATGAAACAAATTGAAAAAAAAAAAACTTTAGGGACCAAAAAGCTAAAAAATTACATCGACCATAGCTTAAAAAAAGTTTAGGAATTTGTTTCAACATTAATTTTGGTCCTCGGAGTTTTAATTATGTCTAATCAATAAAATTGATTTTGATTTTTTCAAATTGAGTATCAATTTAATGCCGAAATCTTTTTTTAACATTGCAAAAAAACCTTGCAAAGTCAAACGAAATAAATTATTGATCTCAATCCTAAATAAACTAAACGTGGGTGGATTACATTAAAATAAAAAAAATAAAAAAATAAGAATATTGTACGAATCCATGGTGAAAACACTCACATGCCATAGCATTTGTAAAATGATTTTCCCACATGTTTAGGTTTATGTTAACTAGTCATCTACATGTCAACGTTACAATGTGTGTAGAATTTCAAGTTAATGTTTAATGTAAGAGAAAGAAACAACTACATTACAGCTACATTTTCATATATCATAAAGTTTTTTTAATTGGGAATCGAAAAGTTATTGTTGATGCTTTACAAAATAAATTTTAAAAAATATATGAACTTATAAATCAAGATATAGTTGTTAACACTAATTAAATACTAAACTGAAAAGCTAGCATTTATAGTTGAATCAAACGATGGATGGACTTGAAAATATTTTACATTGATTATCTTTTTTATTTTATATATTTTCGTATATTTTATCTTAGAAGATAATCATTGTTGCTACTAATAAAATGATTCTATTTTTATAAGTACATCATATAAATACAACTAATTTATATAAAATATAAGAAGAGAAAAATTAAAGTCATATTTTCGCAACATTATAAATTTTTTTTAAAAATGTAAAAATATCAATAACTATTTGAAAAACAAAGATAAACCACAATGTTTAAAAAATTAGAGAAATCAAATTAATCAATTTTTAATAAAATAGATTAATGCAAAGAAAAAACAAAAAAAGACCATGTTGATCGTCATGACAGGCCATACCCACAAGTTTGTTTTCTAATAAAAAAAGCCTAAGCTCAAGCCTTGTATTTTTTTTATCTTAGAAGCAGACGACATTTGCTCCAAGTTTCTTATAATAAGTGATAGGTCGCATGCTAGACAGTTTTTTTTATCATCTTTGGTGATTGAAAAATCAGGATCCAAGCTTTTAGGTATCAAAAACCCAAATTTTAGCTCAGTTTCACATGAAAAATACCTCAAAAACACTATAGGAATCTCAATAAACCAATTTCTAACCCAAAAGACCCCAACCCAAAATCACTATAAAAAAAATCAAATGAATATAAAAATTAAACAAACTCCAATCTATTTTATCTAACATATTTAAAGGGAAGCACCACCTCCACTGAACTTCTCTTAAAAAAACAAACTTGTTGGCACAAATATCAGACTTTGTGGTGGCCAAAATATGACCATCCAACTATATTTTATCTCCTTGAAATTTCTTGATGACTTTCTCTCTCAGTATTCATTGATTAAAATATGAAGAAAATGAAGTTTGGTATCAAAATAATCTTTGAAATAGCATGGACCAAATGATAGGAAGTATAAAACTTTAGGGATCAAACTGAAATTTCCCGCATCAAAACATAAAAAGGACATGTGTTTTTGTTTCTTGTCAAATTTAGTCCCTATTCTTTTTAATTTTTACTTTTAACTCTAGTTAAATTCTAATTTTTCAAAATCAAAACCCATTTCATTTTTGAATATCCTTAAAAACTCAACAAATTAGGAATAATGCAAATAAAAAGAAATGTAAATGAAAAAAATGATATTGTAACATCAAATGATGAAATTGAAAAAATTAAAAGTTTGATGGAAAAAAAAAAGCATTGTTCAAAATAAAAACAGTGCAATTCATAGTGAAAATGAATGTGGCGCTTCAATAACATGTGAATTGTGAAACATCACCATCATTAAACACCTCTTGAGAAGACAAACTCATTGACACAAATATTAACTTTTTTATGATTAGAATATGGTCTTCCAATCGTTTTCTCTCCCCTCGAAACTTTCTGATGGCCTTTTCTTTTATTTCTTAACATCAAATGAATGAAGAAAATAGAGTTTGGTATTAAAACGTGAGTATCCAAAACAACATGGACTAAATGATAGGAAATCTAAACTTTAGGTATTAAATTGAAGTTTCCCACATCAAAATCTAAATGAGGCATGTGTTTTTATTCATTGTCAAATATGGTCCTTGTTTTTTCAATCAAATTAAATTATGATTTTGTAAAATCAAAAACCAATTCATCTTCTAATATCCTTGAAAACTCAGCAAATAGGAGATAATACAAATCAAGAGAAATGTAAACGAAAAAAAAATTATATTAGCAAGATTAAAAAAAAAAGAGCTAAAAGTATGATGACAAAAAAAAAACATTGTTTAAAATAAATGGTGCTATAAAACCAAGTTAAAATTTTATAGTGATAAAGAAATATTGTGATTTTAAATTGGTGATAAATGGACAAAAATAATAAAATTTTAAGAGTGTAATTAATTGGGAAGGGTGTGATTGAATATAATAAATAGAAGCATTAAATAAGAAGAAGGAAAGAACTAATAGGGTTTAAAAAAAACAAGAGATGAATGGGGACAAATTATAATTTTAAGAAAATAGAGTTAATGTAGCATTAGGCAGAGAAAAATGAACAAAAAATCTTCCACAATGCCATATGGCTGACAGTATGAATAAGAGAAATAAAAAATTAGGGTTCTTGAGATTTTCCATCTAAACTCTTGAAAATCTACACATTGAAGGTAAAAACAAATAGTTGGAAAGATTTTATAGTGATCAAAGAAAAAAGATGAAGTGAGTTAAAGAGGTTTTAAAGAGTTAGAAAATTAAAGAGAGGATTAAAAAAGAGAAGTGGAAGATTGGAAAGGAGTGGAAGAAGAATTTAGTTTCACTTGATTTTAATCCTTGGTTTTCCATTCTTTAAGGGGTAAGGAACTTGTTTAAGGTAATTGATTTGTTTGGAGTAATGTTTATACATTTGAATTTGTATGTGTTGTATTATGTGATGATAAATTTTGTGTTGGGTTGTTTTAATGCATATATTTGTGATGGAATAATGTTTATAGATGTGAAAAATAATTGGGTTAGTCATTAATTGATAGAATTAATAAAGAACACTTACCCTTTACCTTAATGGAAAACCCAACCATGGATGAAAATTGAATGCTTGGGGTTGTTTGAATTAATTGATAGCCAAATCATATAAAATTGTGTTAGTTAGTTAGTAATTAGATTGGGTAATGAAATGATCTTGGTAATTAAAAAAATGAGTTTATCTAAGGGTATTTATACATGGTAAGAATTAAAAATGTGTATGGAAAATGAAATTGACTTTTATGGTGTATAAATAGAAAATGATAAATTGTTCTTGCTGGTATATGAGAGGTCACAAGACCTACTCAGTAACGAAAATCATTCACATGCTCAGACATCAAGTAAGTACTCGACACATTTAAACTAAAATGTTATTTAAATTGTAATTGCAATTTTCTTTAAATGTATCTTGATCTTATTTGAAGAATGTGAAATCATTGAAGAAACTAGTTATCCTAGTTAAGGGACTAGTATCCTGGTTAATGGGCTATTGAATAAACTAGTTATCCTGATTAACGAAACTAGTGCCCTGGTTAATGGATAATTAGAGAAACTAATTAATTTAGTAATAAAAAAAATGCCCAAGTTAGGCTAGAGAGGACATTATTATGTTTGTGCTAATTATATTGATTTGTAAGGCCAAGGGTGAAAGAATAAATTATTTTTTTAGAAATTGATGCAGTAAATATATATAAGAGATAATAGTAACTGATCATTATGTATAAAGCTGATTTATTTCAGTATTAAATAAACTTTTAGGTATTTCGTAGCATCGTTTTGAGTAATAAATAATATAATTGTATCTTTTATTTTGAAATCAAATGATGCAAATGGAAAAAATGAATGTTTTGCTTTGTAATATAATTTTGTATCCAAAATGTGTAAATATCTAAATTAAATAGGAATGATGTATCAAAAGTAGTTTTTTTAGCATGTCTATAATTATTTTGTACTTCTTTTTATATTTATTTTTACTTAAAAATAAACATGTGTCTTGATTAATGGTGTAACTAATTTAATTGTTTCACTTTATGTAATATTTCTTAAATAACACAATACTTAATTTATTTGAGTGAATTTTGAAGAAAAAAGTATGATTTTCACTTGAACTGGTCATAGATTTAAAAATTGATCCGATCGACCATTTGGTGAATTGAACAATTAGTTCCGCTACTCTCTCAATCAATCTATGGAAACGGTCGCCTAATTGATCAACTGTTAAGGAAAATATTAGATTATGGAATAAATTAGTTGTCTAAAATTTTAGATTAAATTCTAAAATTTTAGATTAAATTTAACCAGTCAACTATTACCTTTAATAGTAGTGTGTCATAAAAATACCAATTTCACCTTGTTTTCTTTATTTTTAATGTTGGGGATGTTAAAGATACAATAAATAATAACAAATGAGTTTGATGCTGCAACAATAGATAAACAGTGAAATATCACCATCATTGAACCCCTTTTAAGAATACAAATTCATTGATACAAATATCGATTTTTTTTTGTAATTGGAATATGATTAGCCAACTATTTTTTTATTTTTAAATTTTCTTGATGGCTTATTCTCTCCCCTCTTAATATCTATAGATTGAAACGTGAACAAAATAATGTTTGGTACCAAAATATAAATCTTTAAAATTACAGGGGCCAAATGATAGAAAATATAAAACTTTAAGGACCAAAATGAAGTTTTCTACACCAAATTCTAAACAGGACATGAGTTTTTGTTCCTTGTCAAATATGGTCCTCGTTTTTATAATTTCTATTTTCAATCTCAATTAAATTCTAATTTTACAAAATTGAAACTCAACTCATCTTTAAATATCCTTGATGGTGTAATCTTTGTGCACTTTTAAAAAAATATTAAATTAATATTTTTTAGTATTTTTTAATAATTTTGGCTTGCTAATAAAATTTTTTTTAAGAAATTTTTTTTTAATATATTTTTAAGTAAAAAATACTTTTAAAAAATATTCTGCACCATAAATGACAAACACATTTTTATATGTATCCTTTATGCTTTTAAGTGTTTTTCCTTTACAAAAACATTAAATTAATAATTTTTAGTCCTTTTCAATAATTTTGATATGTTAATATAAAAAAAATTAAAAAAATATTTTAATGTATTTTTAAATAAAAACATTTTTAAAAACACTCCACCGTAAATTACAAACACACTTTTAGATGTATCCTTTCCTACGTAGTCATCTTTTACAAGGAGTGCCAACTACTCTGTTGGAGGTCTAAAACAGCCCAGTCTAAGGGAACATATATTTGACATTGCTAATTTTGCTAATAATCAACCATTGAATTTGCTAATCTACTGATTGAATGAACCTTAAGTATAGAATTATGTCTGATAATCTACATTATCAAGCTTAATTTTTGAGGTTGTTTGTGAAATGAAAATAGTTATTTTTTTAAATGTATTTTGTTTGGAAATATATCAAAATAATATAGTTTTTTTAATTTTAAAAAATTATTTTTGATATTAAAACGATTTAAAAATATAAAATATAAAAAATAATTAAATTTTAAAATTTTAAAATTTTAAAAAATACAGTTTCGAAAACATTACCGATCACGAGGGCTATTTAATGCTGGAACTTCTTCGATCATGTTACGGTTAGAACTTTTTTTAAGTAAGTTGCTAGTTACGCAACTCAAAGAGCAAGCCTATCTCAATAGGTTCCACGAATTAACTAGTAAGTAGTCTGTTAGTGCTGGGCTGTATAATGTTACAACTTTTGGATCGTGCAAGGATACTTCTGGAAAAAAAAATTAAAAAGAGGATTGGAATTTGGAGTGGAACATTAAGAAAACTATTGGACTCAGCGAAAAGGAACATGTCCGAGCCCGGGTTCGAACCGGGGACCTCTAGTGTGTGAGACTAGCGTGATAACCAACTACACCACCCGGACAGTTTGTCTGAATTTCCAGATTATAATTATAGATAACTGGATATAATCACTGCTATTCCTGTCTGGTAAGTCAAACTTGTTTTTTATATAAAAATATATTTTTTTACATCATCATATCAAAAAAATTTAAAAATATTAAAAATTAATTTTAAATTTTTTAAAAAATAATTTTTAAATGCTAAATTAAACGAACTATCCCAGTTAACTTTGAAACCAATTGCAATTGATAATAATAATAATAATAATAATAATAATAATAATAATAATAGATATTTACAGAAGCATGAATACCTCGAAATTATATTATCCTTATCAAATTAATCAAAAATTAATACATTAATCTTGGATAATTAAATATACTTCAAAAACAAATTTAAATCTTTTTCAATATATTTCTCATATTTGTTATCCTTTTTTATATAGATGTAAATGAGTACTAGATAATCATATAAAATAAACAAATGATACTATCTTTTTGATCCTTGACAAAACTTTTTAGAATATAGAGAAACAAGAGTTAGCTTCGAAAAACACATATAATAAAGAAATTTAAAATCATTTGTATTTTATTTTCCTTTGCAGTATTCATCAATTGTGTGTTTTATACATTGTATTGCATTATGATGATATTATAAAATTAAAGTATTTACAAATTAGTAAGAAACATTATAATTGTTTTTCAATAGTTAAGATATTTGAAATACGTACTAACAAAGTATCAGGGTCTATTTAAGAGTGTGGTTGTGGTTGCTTTTCATGCCGAAATGTATTAAAATGATATTTTTTTTATTTTTAAAAAATTATTTTTGATATCAACTCATCAAAACGATCCAAAATAAAAAAAATATTAATTTTTAGTAAAAAAATTAAAATTTTGAAAAATACGGTTTGCACCGCGTTCCCAAACGATCTCATTTTTTTTTATATCTCTAAACATGCCAGTAATATTATTATCATTATTATTTATTGATTTTTAATACATTTAAAAAATATAAAATTAAAATATCATCTCCTATGCAAGGGATTTTAAAGTATTCATGTTTTTAGATCAACAAATATTGACAATTGACTGCTACAGGAGTAGTAGATGCTTTTATGACTATTTGAAGTAACATGTATTTTTTTTATTTAAATATATATATATATATATATATATTTTAAAAATTAATTTTAATACCAATTAATCAAAAGAATTAAAAAAATAAAATAATAATTTTAAACAAAACAAAATTAAATTTTTTAAAAACATCATTTAAAACGTAATCCGAAACGACCCTAATATAACAAATGGTATAATTGACCGGGAGTCTAATTTGCAAATTTAAAGTCTCAATTTACAAGATTTTAAACTTGAATGACTAAATTGAAACTTCGTACAGAAAAAGGACTAAAATCACAATCTACCAAACAACAACAGTTAATTATTTATTAAAGCTCCAAATTTAATTGACCACTGACACCCCCACCCTCTCTCCCCCCTCAGCATCTCTCCTCTCTCTCATCTGTAATGGCAAAAACCGAAAAAACTAAGAAACTCAAGACCGCCAAAAAACCAGAAACCACCACCAAACAGAAACCGCTAAAGAAACCCAAACTCAAGATACGAAAAACCAAACCCCTCCCTTCAGACCCTGCCGATCTCTCAACCCTTCTCGAACCCTACACAAAAGACCAATTAATCGACCTAATTACCAACTCTGCCATTAAGAACCCCTCTTTGTATTCTCTAATTCATCAACACGCCGACCGCGATGTCACTCACCGGAATGTTTTTGTCCACGGCTTCTCCTGGGACACAACGCGCCAAGACCTCGTATCTGCCTTCGCCGCCTTCGGAGAAATCGAGGAATGCAATGTTGTAATTGATAAAGCAACAGGTAAAGCAAAAGGCTATGGTTTTGTCTTGTTTAAATCGCGAAAAGCTGCGATCTCTGCGTTGAAGGAAACGAAAAGAATGGTTAATGATCGGATGGCTAGTTGTCAATTGGCTTCTGTAGGATCTGCTAATGCGGCCTCGGCGGCCAAAGGGAAGGAATTGGAGGGTGGGGTGAGGAAGATATTTGTGAGTAATGTAGGAATGAGTACTGATAAGGAAAAGTTGAGAGCTTTCTTTGAGAAATTCGGAGAAATTGAGAATGGGCCAATTGGGTTTGATAAGGAGACTGGGAAGTCAAGAGGTTATGCTTTGTTTGTTTATAAGACCGTGGAGGGAGCCATAAAGGCATTAGAGGAGCCTCATAAGATATTTGAAGGGCAGCAATTGCGTTGCTCGGTCGCGACAGAAGGAAAAAACAAGACTAATCAAAATGTGGCGCAGGGAATGCAGCAGGTGGTACAGCAGCAGCCGGTGCATCAACAGCCTCAAGGGCAGTTTTTGGCAGCGGCGCAGAATCTGGCATTGTTTGGTCAGCATCCTGGGTTTAATCCACTGTATAGCGCATTGTTGGGGAGCACAGGTGTTGGTGGTGGCATGATCAGTCCAGTAATCGGCCAGAGTATGGTGCCAACTGCGACGAGTCAAGTGGGGGGATTGGGAGTTGGGAGCCAGTCAACACTGGAGGCATATAGGGCTGCGCAAGTGTTGCAGCATGTTTATTCGAGCACTACGCAGATTGGGCAGACAGGGATGGGTAGGGGTCAGGGGGCTGGTGGATCATTTACCGGCTATCCAAAATATATGTGGTATGGTTTATTTAAGCTAGATTTCAGTGATGCTGTTTGTCTGTTCAATCTGTTAATCTTATGTTTCTCTGCATGTTCTAGTTGTTGGTACCATCAAAATATTGATTTCATTTCCCGATTTGAAATGCCTAATATTTGGTCTGAGTCCTGCAGAATTTGCCTGTAAATTTTTTGTCATGGTATAGTTTATACTTTGAAGTTAGTGTCTTCTTTGCTGCTATATCACAATTGAATGAGTAGGTGGGAGTTGATGGGGTAGGAAAACCGATTTTAAGAAATTTTGAAAAGCTTCTTTTGGGGGTTTTATGAGGAAATCCGAACTCTAGATACAAAGCAGGAGGGACCTTGGGCCTGAAGCCTGGATTCCTACGTGTGAAGTTTAGAATATCCCAACTTCTTTCGATATACGCAAGGATTTGACCCACAATTGGATGTAATTTTACCCTTTCAATCCTCAAAATCTCCGCTTTGAAACCCATTTCATCCCATTATTAGTTACAGTGAAACACCCCAAAAGCCTCAAGCTAGTTCACCGCATCAGACCTCTTCGAGCTAAAATCAAAACTTAAGCACCTCCTTTAATTGATTGTAGATTTTTCCAGTATAAGCCTTTAAAACTTAAACGGAACCCTTTCTCTTTCCCTGCCCTTGTAGAAAAACCCTTCGAATGATATCTTATTTTGCTTCTTAGACCTGCTTATGCATTTGTTTAGAGAAAGTTGTGGCATGTAATAGCGTGCCAATAGTTTGGAGTTATTATTTGTTAGTATAGGAAGGAGGTTTTCCTTTTGCTTTCAACCTTTAAGATATGGCAATTCAATCTCTTACTCTCCTTGCTGGTGATTTTAAGTATGGCAGCTGTATTTGTTTTTGCTTCAATTTATCATATTTTTTCTGGATTAATTATCATTTAATATTTAGAAATGTGGTTTCCATTTTCACTTGAAATCATCCTATCCCTTGCTTTCAGCTTTATCTGCAATTTATATATTTTTTTCCTTATCATTCTTTCCTTTACCTTCCTTTTCATAAACCTTAAATCAAAACATTTTTCTCATTTTCTTTCTATATGTTGTGCTCTTTATTTCTCATTCTTTTTTCTGTTCTTTTACCTAGCACATCTTTATTTTTATAAACCTTCATCTTTCCATATAGACAAGATTATATTGCATCTATTAATTTTCTGCCAACAACATTCTCATGCGATATCATAATTGTATTGTAGCAATCTGCTATAATTTCACCATTGGGTTGTGTAAAGAGCCAATTGATGCTACTTCCAGTTTTATTTTTACTAAAAGTTGTCTGCACCATCACACATTAATTGTCTCATTGTACAGTTTATTTTTAAGTTCTTATCACTCTCTTTATCATGAGATTTCAAGTTTCTTAGCAGCGTGTTGATTTCAAAAACTCGTAATACCAAAGTAGTTTGATCTGCGGTTTTCAATTATATTATATTATTGCACATGTTTTTCCTTCCTAGATGTCATGGCATCTGATTTCATATTCTAAATATTGACTGTTTAAAAGTTTGAATAAAAATCTTGTGTTTGAGAGGACTATATTTATCTTTTGTAAATATCTTTACGTGATTGGACTCCGTATTTGCAGATGATTTGCTGTGAGCTTGAGGAAAAATGTTCATGCTCCTTGGGGAATTTTATCTAGGAGATAATGTGCATCATTTGCTAGGGGGGAATTTGAAGTGGGAATATTTCTATAGTTGATAACGTTAAGCTAGCCAAGTTGACTGAACTTTGTGAAGTATTTCTGATCTTCTTTATCTTAATCTTTCTCTTCCTAGCCCTTATCTTCTTTGACATAACTCATAAGAATTGATACTTTTTATTTTTCTATAAGACATATAATTATTGATATTTTGGTTATCTTCTCTTTTCATTTTACTTATGTTCCAATACTGTAATATGGGACCATGGTTTCTGTCTTCATCTTCACATATATATTTGAATCCTTGATTTGATGTTTATGATCCATAGGCAAATTTGGTGTGTGAAATGAGTATTATCTATTTTATGTAATTTTTGGAGCGCTTTTGTATATTAAATACTTTTTTTGGTAATCTAACTTTAATAAAAGGTTCATGAGTAATTTGTTTATTCTACCGCAACCTTCTTGCTTCTAATATATTTCAAGGGCCATATTACTTGGAGGACTTTTAGCTAATGTCCAAAGTATTCAGTGAGTAAACAAATTCTTAAAATACTGCTCAATTATTGGGTTTGTGTGTGCATTTTGTTGCCTTTTACACGTTTTTGTTTGAGAGTGATTTGAACTACAAGATCCTTTAATAATTTGTCCAAGGATCTTGTGTTTTATCTCGGTATTTGAAATCTATTGAGGATGTCTTTAACTAACTCAACTATACCTGAGTTTCTAAAATAGTTGAGATCGACTTCATAGATTCTTTTCCTTTATCTCATTTTGTTTTGAGTTACTCCTTGTGATACAGGAGAACCCATCTTTTAGTATCTTTCTTATTTTAAGCTTGTTCCATCAAAGTGCATATTTATTTTTTCATCTAGTATATTTTATGGTTTACAGTTGGGTTTTGTCTTCCTTTCTTATTTATTTATTAATTTTTATGGGTTGAGGAACTTCGATGATTTTTGCTATATTTGATATTTCTATTTTATTGGCTTAAATGTGTGCCCAAAAAATTGTAAAAATGTGCAACGTGTTACGTGGCGAAAGTACAAAACTATTTGGCTCCTTTTTTTCTCTTTTTTGTTTGGAAGAGTATAATGTATGTGTAAATTACATTATTGCACCTTGTTTTCTAGAGATGAAATGAACTTAGTGGCTTTATTTTTAATTTGCCTATTTTGAGTCATAATTTTATATCTATGTTTCATACTTGTAAACATATTAATCATCTGTTTGTGGTTGCTCCTTGCTGCTCCTCCGAGAGCTTTTTATTTGTCTGTGTGCTCATGCAAACAACAATTGTTAATTTTGATTTGGAATCTTTTTTGAAAAATAACACATCTTGGTAAAATTTTTGAAAGAATGACAAAAGTCGAAAAAGTATTTGAGAAATAACACATTTTGAACACAACCATGTTTATGAATATAGCTTGTTTAGTCATGTTTCAAAATACATGTTTTTTTTTGTAAATTAATTAACATGAATAAAAGTTAACCCAAAATTTTATGAAGATACAATGGTCAAAAGATGAGATTCAAGATTCAATAGTCAGGAAAGAGAAAGGAGATAAGGTGATGTAGTTGAAAAGAGAAACAGGAGAAAAAAAAATGGAAAGAAAGAATGGGTCACCGAGAACTCATCAGAGCTCTGTTTTCAATACTCCTAGTACCATTAGAAATATTTCATCGAGATGATTCTAACTAGTTCTTGGAAGACCACCAGATGAGGTTGTAACCAATCTTAAATTAACCCCAACAAAACTCGTAATCAATTATGATCTTGTTTGGTGGTCTTTTAATGTGTGGTTAGTTATATCTCGTCGAAATCTTTCTAATAGTATCAGGTGTGTCGAAAACGGAGCCACAATGTGTTCCTGGTAACTCATTCTTTCTTTTTCTTTTTTTTCTTGTCTCGTTCTCACTCATGTTACATTAGCTTATCTCCTTTCTCTTTCTTAGTTAGTGGACCTTGAATCTCATTTCTCAGCCATTGGATCTCTTTGAAATTATAGGTTGACATTGTACATGTTAATTAATTATTTGAATGAGACATGAATTTTGAAACAATCACTAGCTAATTTCAATAGTGAAAATAGTGGTTTTTACCTTTCTAAACATGAGTTGGAAAAGTATTAATAAAAGAGCAAAATTTGAACACCACCGCTAGCTCAAATTCTGCTCTTATTTTTCCAAAACTTTATTAAACTGTGTTAGAAAGGTAAATTAGGCTATCGATCTGCTTCAAACTCCCCTTGTGTAATGAACATGTTAGGACGTCCACCAGAATTATTACTGCACTCGTCTCCCCCCATCTCTCACACACTCACTCATATTCCAAAGTTGATAGAGTAGATAGCCTGCGAACATTCATGATGGAATAAAGGTTCTCAGAGATCAATGTACTGGCCGCTTTCTTGCAAGCATTTACGTGGATCCTGTTTTTCACTGTGTGTGCAATAATGATGGAGAATTAGTGGTGCTGATGATAACTTCCACAAAGGATTGATAGGCATCTATTATTTGCTTGATTTGTAATTTGGCACATAGTTCTTGTTCGATAATATGGGTGGTGGAAAAAGCTTTTAGAGAATCTTTGCTCAAAATATATTGCGGTCGACTGTTCATAATTCAGCCAAGCAAAATCTCCAATGCTTGACTTATTGATTAGTGAAGGGAAACTTATCGTTTAGCCAACAATCAGTATATTGGAGTAAAGTCTTCTAAGATCATTTATATGTTCGTCGTGCGTTGTCATTTTCCAAAAATACTTTGGTGATGATGCTAGTAAAATAAATCTAGTTGGGGGTTAGCTGAGAAATGCTCAAAATACTTGGGTGGTGCTGGGATAAATAGTGACGAAATGGAGTGGTAATGATTCTGTGTATATGATGGGGATAAATATAAAGGGGGGAATACTAATTTGCCAATGTGAGCATAGCTGTACTTAAATTGTGTATATGTACACCTTTACTTTGATCTTTTCATTTGTTGGCTAAGCTTTGCTGCTCCGGCGAGGCTACCATTTATTTTCTATAGATTATAAGATGGAATCAGATCCACCGTTGAAATAGAAAGGAGAGTGAACAGCGGGGGGGAAAAGAAGAAGAAGAAGAAACACTTGGGGATCCTGTATAACATATGATATCAACTTCTATGATTTTACTTGGTGGTCCTCGAAGAAGCATCAAATGTCCAAATGGCTACAACAATTAATGGATTAACTTTATAAGCACACATCTTTTGCCCATTCACCTCTTCCACGGTTCCACCACCTAAACAGAGGTGATCATCAGGTTTATCCATCTTTAAACATTAGTTTTTCATGTTTGTTAGTGGGCAACAGTTAGCCATGAGATCATTTCATAAGCCCAGCCCATTTGCGTATATAGCAGTTTATCAGCAAGAATAGGAACTGTGACTAATTGTGTAGCTAAAGATCATAATCCATCACATTTCTCGAATTAATCATTGCCGCAGCTCACAGTTCTAGAGTGCTCTCTAACCATGCAAGGAAAATACGATAATTATGCATAATACCATTATCCTAAACAGGCCTCCTCGTAATCTAAGTAGATTAACAAAGTTAGATAACAAAGTCACTGAGAAACAAGCAGTGTATCTGGAGTGAGGAGGCTTTCACTATTCTCCTACTTCACTTCTTCCTCTTCTTTGGGGGCTGGAGGGCTTCCTCATCTTCATCTTCTTCCTCCTCTTCGTTCTCTACCTCCTCAACTTCTTCCTCAGCCTCTTCCCCGCCGTCATCGTCGTCATCATCGTCGTCGTCATCATCGTCATCTTCTTCATCGTCATCTTGACCTTCGCCATCATCTTCATCATCTTCTTGTTCCTCTTCTCCATTCTCATCTGCCCCGCCTGCTCCACCACCCGGACCCTTCTTTGAGCTACTCTTGTCATTGTTGGGGTTGCTGGCCAAGTCCTCTCCATCTTCAGACGACAAATCTTCATTACCTTCTCCAAAGCCACCATCCCCTTCATCATCATCCCCGTCGTCCTCATCATTATCATCATCTCCTTCTGCATCAACTGGATTAATATCATGGCCTTGTGCCTCATCTCCCTTCATTCTAGGTTTAGCAGTCAGCAACAACCCGCAGGGATCCTGAAACCATTTTTATGAAATAGCATTTCATAGTGGGTCTAACAGAGACTTTATATCTTAGGCAATAGATAATTGTACGGCACAAGGTCTCCAAAATAGTACAATAAATAGCAGAGCTGTACAATACAGTTTTCCACGACTGGGATAAACAAAAGGCAGCATCATGTGTGCTTAAAAAATAAACAGAAAAACATCAAGAAGATAGATAAACGTGTATATATATATTCAGGTAAAGGAATTGTCTTCATTTTGTTTAAGTTTTATATTTAAAGTTGAAAAGGTATTTGCTAACCTATGAAGTAAAATTTCAAAATCCCACACTACTCTCTTTTTCTTTCCGCCTTAAAAGAAACTTTTCAACTAGCTACATCAATTTAGGACACTTGTTGAATTCCATGAATCAATAAGCCTGTGCGAAAAGAGTGTAAATTAAAAGAAATAATTAAGTGAATAAACAAGAATGGAATTCTCAGCTGGTTGACGGAATAGTATCAACAGGTGCGGTAGACCAAATAACTGAAAGCATCCAAGGCCATAAACTATCTCCATTTGAAGAGGAAGTCAGTAAAGCGTCTTACTAAAGAGCATGACAGCGAGAACCAGGTTCTTCTCTCTCCTCCTTTTTTTTTTTTTTTCAGAATCTATTTCTTTGTTCCCTATTTTGAAAAGAAAGCGAGACATGGCCACGGTGCCTCTGGAATATATGTGGCAACCACAACCGGAAAGGGAAATGAGGTTTCTCTTTACAGATAAGAGAAACATCCCTTCACTTGTCACACTCATCTCACTGTTTGGGACACTTCTTTTTCTTCAAGAAATTTAAGGCATCAGTACAGAGATTCCATTATGATCATAAAGCAAATTGTGAAAATAGTGCCCTTCTACATCTCCATATCTCGTAAGCGCTCAATAAAACTTGTTACCAACCACAACAACTCCACTTTTTTTTTGTCTTTCTTAATGGGTCTGACTCTACCCTCAACTGTTGAATCTTCGTAGGTTTAAAATTTAAAATGATCAATGAAGACCTAAAAAATAAAATAAAGCAAGTTGGTGGTGCGAGGGGGGCTCGTCAAAACGTACAGGCAAGGGTGGGAAATAGAATATGCCAAAAATTGGAGACCCTTTCATGCATCAGCAGATTTATCATCTTGAAATAATCAAGATATATCATTAAATGATAACACGTATCAACTAGGAATAGTCTATCTCCTATGACATAAGCAATGACAAACAAGGAATCCTAAGAGAATATTCTAACACGCCTTAACGACATCAAAAGATGCATTCCCATTTGACATGACTTTTCCTATTACAACATGACATAAAATAAAAAGTTACCCTGCAGAGATTTATTTATTTATTTATTATATCCCAGCCCCCACAGGCCCACGAGGGCAAACAAAACCGGGACTCAAACCGTGTCCTAAACCGTCTATACCCCAAATATTTCTTCCTATCCACGGCGCTCTTTAATCACAAAAAAAGCCCCATGCGCAATTTAGCCTCCAGCGCGCTTCTACGGCGAGAAAGCAAGATAAGGCCGAATAAAAAAACAAAAAGGTTAGTCGCACGCCAGAGGCCAATCCTAAGAAAATGTCCAACCCCACCACCTAAAGAAAGCCACTTTGGCGCATGTTAGCAGCATAGAGAGCATATAACACGACCAGGGTCCAGAAAAACTAGCTAGAATCAGCGCAGGTTAGCAGGAAATGAAACGTGAAACACGCTAACCTAAAAGGAACTACAAACACAAACAGAAGCCAAATAAAGGCAGGAACACATCAATTAACAACTTGAAGGACAACAAGCTTGGCAAAATGAAAGAAAAACACTTACCTGGGCCAAAAGTTGGGCTTTGAAGAAAGCAGAAACTAGTAAAGTAGTCAGAACCTCGCAGGCGCACATTAGCAAGCCGTTAGTAAGGGTAACTGTCACTGATCCGTATCGAGCCTCCATTTGCGGGCGTCAAAAAAAGGAAAAAAAAGAGAAATAAAAAGCACCTGCGCAAACAGGATCCATGACCGTTAGATCTGTTCCAAAAACCGTATCAGCTGTCAGATCTCGCACCGCGCAAAAGACAAAAAAATCCAAATAAATAAAAATAAATGAAACTCATAATTATATAAACAAAAACAAATAAAAATCTTGTTTTCAAGAATGTTCGTTTGACAGTGAAAAAAAGTTAAACAGAGAGATGAGAACGTATTTTAAAGAAAAAGAGTTTTTTTCAACACAGAACTAGACAAAAAACAGCTTTCTGCGAGGATAAACCCTTGCCGGCGACGGTCTTCGACAGAGATATTCAAAATTGAAAAACCAGCACAAAGTCAAGTTAAACTATATCGGAAATCGTAACAGAAGCAGAC
>Ga0307515_10007196_pt1 | contig 22063 bp, 19 predicted proteins | sample 17_EM_MG_FD_194513 | JGI IMG/M metagenome (GOLD analysis project Ga0307515, IMG submission 194513) | Populus trichocarpa ectomycorrhiza microbial communities from riparian zone in the Pacific Northwest, United States - 17_EM | ecosystem: Host-associated > Plants > Roots > Unclassified | place...
CGACTACTTCATACCGCACTTCTTTATCTGCCAGTGGTTTTTTGTCTGATTCGCTAAAGACAATCGTGGTTGTTTTATGATCGTCCTGAACGTTCTTGCTTGGTAGCTCTACTTGTGCCATGACCATTTTTTCGCCTGCCGCTACAACAGAGATGGTCCTATCAAAGAAAGTATCAGCGCCCTCATTTCGCATCCATTCTGTATAAGCCCTTATTCGGTATGTCCCCGCAATTAACGAATCCGGCAAGGCGAAATCTCCCCAGGTTATTCCATTTTCCATGGGAAGACGAAGTTGCCTTGTGATCGAATCACGCATGTCAATCAGCTCTACGTAAAGTACATTGCTTATCTGAGAAGGCATTGCTGATTTAGCTTCGGTGACATAGGCCTTAAACCAAATGGTTTCCCCCTTGATGTAATGGTCCTTATCTAAATGCAGGTAAGCTTTTTCCCTGGGGTTTTTAGCCGTAAAATCTTCGATTTTTTGAATGATGGACTCAAGGGGGTTTTGTATCGTAAAGGCAAAAGCTATTGAAGCCAAGATTATACAGGATGTGATGATGCGTTTTTTCATTAATTTACTTGATATGTTACTACTTTTCTAGCTAAATTTCCTTCAGCATCTATGCCTTCAATCACAATTCTATAAGTGCCAGATTGGTCTGTATTGAAATAGTTTAAGTTTGCTTTTCCGTTAACATCTGTAACCAAATGCGGGTTCCAATAAACAGTGGTTCTCAAATCAGGGCTTTTATCAGGATTGACATCATATTTTGGCGAGTAGAATTGTCTTACTGCATAAAATCCTTTTGGATTATAGGCTAACATTCCAGGGGCTCTCGTATTAAAAGTACTTCTCCCCTGACCTGTTTTTGTAGTAATAATAATGACACCATTTTGTCCAGCGTGACCATAAATGGTTGTATTAGCAACATCCTTTAAAATTTCAATGCTTTCAATATCTAAAATATTAAGGTCATCAAGTGATACAGGAGTTTTTTCGAGTGCTTCACCGCCTTGCCCATCAATATAAGTTACACCATCAACAATTACTGTAGTTACACCAGCAGTTCTTGTAGACCTAACGTAGCCATTTTCTACCCTCATCCCTGTCAATCTGCCCGACAGGAAGTGGGATAGGGATGTTGAATTTTTCATTTCACCTGCATTAAAAATATAATCTGCAGTTCCTGGCCCATTTAAATTTGAAGATGATGGGGCTGCCTTGTTTGCCTTGCCAATAATCTCTACGGTTTTAAGTTGGTTTACACGCGTCAAAAAGCCTTTTGCTTCTTGATCCTTAAAATAGTCAGCACTTTGCTTTAAGTAGGTTTTTAAACTCTCATTTACATCACTCTCAATATCACCCACGTTGTTATTAGCTAACACAAGTTGCGCAGGCAAATCATCCATTGTAATTTTAACACCTTTGTGATCTTTATTGGTAATGGCTTTAATCGCAAATTTTGTCCCCTCATTAAAAGCAATCTGATCAAACACAAACCTACCATCTTGGTCTGTCTCGGTTTCGGTAGCAAAAATTCCTAAAGACGATGACAAGAGTGACACTTTTCCCTTAACCACAGGTTTACCTGCATTGGTAACAACACCGCTAATTCTCATTGCTTTTTCTACGGGATAATTAATTACTGGGAACAGAGATTTATTAACATCAGACCAGTTTATTTTTCGCCAACCTTGGGTAAGTAGCAAATGGTCTAAGTCTTTTCTTGTTTCGATGTCGTTTTTCAGAAAATAGTGATTTGGTTTTTGTACATACCCAACAAGGTCAGATGTAAGCAGCAAGCTAGTAAGGATGTTACTTTCGTTTTCGAGGTCTGGTTTAATAATATTTGTGTTAGTTACTGAAATAGAGAAGCTACCTTGAACCGGTTTATCTTTATTTGTAGTTAATGTGGTTAGACTTACTTCTAGCTTTCTTTCATAATTTGATTTCAAACCTTGAAAATTAACATCAATTCTATTATCTACATTATTGATAAAAGTTAAACGTTCTGCTAAGGGGACATTTTGTTGGTCAAACAATGTAAGTGTAGCAATTCCTGATGGAAATGATGTTTTAGGTATTATAACAGAAGCAATTTGTTTAATGGTTGATACCTTGGCAGTAGAAAGTACTTGAGCGTTATGCTGTAGTAATAAATAAAGGTCGCCCTTATTAACAAGGTCGGGTGTCAGCATGACTTTAATGCTAATTTTTGTGCTGTCAATATTGTTTACTGCTAATGCATAACCACTACTTTTTGCCTTCGGAAGTGGAATTGTTTGCTCGGAACCATCTTTAAATTTTATTTTGGCCTTGTAAGTTTTGCCTCCTATTGGATTAAGAGAAAATGAGCTCATTCCCAAATCTGCCGTTTCGAAAGCAACTACTTCTACTCCTTCATTATCTATTACACTTCCACTAATGGCTTCACCTAGTCCACTACTATTTACTGCTTTTACACCTACTTTACAGGGCAAACTCTCTATTAAATTTCCTCCTTCTGGAAAAAACTGAACATCAACTTTGTTAGCTATAGTTTTAATTGGAATTTGTTTTGTGACCTTAATCCCATTTGGTAAGGCGATGGTGGCTAAAATATAACCACCAATAAACTTATCATCTGATGTATTAATTATGTTCACATTAATTTGACCATTTGAATTGGAAACTACTTTGTTAACAAGTGATTTCTTTTTACCTATTACGATTTGATAGCTTACCTGAGCATTACCATAGGGTAATGAAGCTGTATTTAAAAACTGAATAGTTGTTAAAACACGTTCTTTATTATTCTCTAAACTATACTTAAAACTCGTTTTAGTGTTAACATTATTTGTCCATCCGTTTCCAATTTTAATAGTTTTATCGAAGAAGAAATTTGGTCCAGCATTACGCATCCATTGCGTATATGCCCTGATACGGTAGTTTCCTTCGGCTAAAGAATCAGTTAATTTAAAATCTCCCCAAGTAATTCCGCTTTGCATTGGTAATTTAATCCTTCTGGCAACTGAATCTCTCTCTGTGATAAGTTCGACATATAAAATATTGCTCATTGCTGAAGGAAGAGATGTTTTGCTATCAGTTACATAAGCTTTAAACCAAATATCATCACCGATAGAATAATAGGGTTTATCAAAATGTAGATAAACTTTTTCTTGGGGGTACTTTTTGGCAAGCTCGTCCAGTTTTTTGAGCAAGGCCGTAAAAGGATCATCATCAATTGTAAATGACTTCAGACTGATAAGAGTCAATGCGCAGATACATAGGACAATTAATTTTAACTTCATATTAATTTACCTGATAGGTTACTACTTTTCTAGCTAAATTTCCTTCAGCATCTATGCCTTCAATCACAATTCTATAAGTGCCAGATTGGTCTGTATTGAAATAGTTTAAGTTTGCTTTTCCGTTAACATCTGTAACCAAATGTGGATTCCAATAAACGGTAGATCTAAAATCTGGTTTAGGATCTGGAGTTGCAGTATACTTTGGAGAATAGAACTCTCTCATTGGATAGTATCCTTTTGGTGAATAGGTTACAATACCTGGCGAGTACCTGTTATAATTGCTTTCGGTTCCGGCTCCTCTTTTGGTGGTTATAACCAGAACCCCATTTGCACCCCCACCACCATAAATTGCGGTGTTGCCAATGCTTTTTAAAACCTCAACTGTTTCTATGTCTGTTACTGGAATATCATCCATAGTAAAATCGTTACCCATATTCATCCCATCTAAAACGATAGCCATAGAGCTTCTTCCCCCAGACCTCATCAACACAGCTTTTCCATCTACAACTGATAAACCTGCCACTCTCCCTTGTAAGTATTGAGAAAGTGAAAAGGCTGTTTCAAGTTCTTTTGCGGTTATAACTTGATCTGCTCGTCCGGCACCATTCAAATTTGAGGAATTTGGTGCCGGATTTTTCTTCTCTACAATTTTAACTTCATCTAATAAAATGGTACGATTTAACAATCCTCGTTTCACTTGTTCATTAAAATATTTATCACTTTGGTCAAGGTAAGTCATCATGGATTCGTTTACGTTAACCTCAATATCTCCAGTGTTTTTGTTAACCGTAACAATTTGGGCAGGCTGCACATCTAGATTTATTTCTACGTTTTTGTTTTCTTTACTTGTTCTAGCCTGAACAATGAATTTAACGCTGTCTCCAAAAATAATATCCTTAAAACTAAATCGGCCATTTTCATCACTCACTGTGTCGGTTGCAAAAAAACCTCCGGAATTAGAAAACAATGAGACTTTTCCTTTAATCACAGGTTTGCCGCCTTTGGTAATTGTGCCACTGATGTTCATACCTTTTTCAGGCTGATAAGCGATGGCTGGAAATTGACCACTTATCACATTCTTCCAGTTTATCTTTCTCCAACCTTGAGTAAGCAAAAGGTTGTCTAACTCTATTCTAGTTTTCACTGTATTATCTAAAAAGTAATGGTTTGGTTTTTCTACATAACCAACCAAGTCTGATGTTAATAATAATCCCGTTAAAATATTACTTTCATTTTCTAAATCTGGTGTTACAGCTGCTGTGTTAGTTACAGAAATAGAGAAACTACCTTGAAGTGGCTTTGCTAGATTGGTGGCCATTAAATCAGCACTTACGTTCGCTCTTTTACCATAAGTGGCATTTAAATTTTGAACTTTAACATCAATTTTATCGACAGCATTATTAATGAAAGCCAAACGTTCGCAAACCGGTAAATTCTCTGGAGAAAATAAAGTGATTTGAACAATGCCAGATGGAAACTCACTTTTAGGAACTGAAACCGAAACTAGTTGTTTCCCAGTCGGGATTTTAGTTGAAAAATAAACACTTCCATTATGTTGGCCTACTAAATTCAGCTCGCCTTTATTTATCAAATCTTGAGAAAAATAAACTTTAACAGCAATTTTTGCGGTATCTGTATTATTTACAGAAAGTACATATCCAGATGCGGCTGGCTTAGGTAAGGGGAATGTTTTCTCAACACCATTGGCAAATTTAACTTTAGCACTGTAGGTCTTTCCTGGTAAGGGATTTATGATCAATGATCCCATTCCTAAGTAAGTAGTCTCGAAACTTAAAATTTCAGCACCTTCATTATCTATTATTTTACCCGTTATATTTTGCCCTAAGCCATTTGCATTAATAGCTTTTATGGCAACTTTAGTTGGCAATCCCTCAACCAAACCTCCTCCCTCTGGGAAAAACTGAACATCAATAGTTGAGGATGTAGTTTTAATAGGAATGGTTTTAACAACTTTTTTGTTGTTCTCTAAAGTTATGGTTGCTGTGATTTTACCTGATTTATAAACATCAGGCTGAGTGTTAGTATAATTTACAACTATTTCTCCTTTAGAATTGGTAAGCCCTTTACCCTTTGCCACACTTCTATTACTTAATTGAATTTCATAAGTAACATTTGAACTAATGTAGGGCACACCATCTTTGCTTGTAAATGATATTGTTGTAGCCACATTCTCAGCAGTCCCTACGGCACTTAAAACGCTACTTGCTTTGGTAAATACCTTATTTGCCCAAGAATTACCAATTTTAATGGTTTTATCATAAAAAAACTCCGTACCTGCATTGCGCATATATTGCGTGTAAGCCCTAATCCTGTAATTTCCTTCACTTAATGAATCCGTTAGCTTAAAATCTCCAGCGGTAATGCCACTTTCCATGGGTAATTTAAGTTGCTTTTTTACAGAGTCTTTCTCATTAATTAGCTCCACGTAAAGAATTTTACTCAGCATTGAGGGTGCTGATGTTTTAGAATTAATAATGTAGGCTTTAAACCAAATGTTATCACCTATTGCATAATAAGGTTTGTCTAAATGTAAGTAAACTTTTTCCTGCGCATATTTAGATGTAAACTCATCTAACTTCTTTAAAAGTGCCGTTATTGGGTCGTCATCAATAATAAATGCAGAAAAACTAAATATAGATAAGAGCGCAACAGATAGGACGATGAGTTTTCTTTTCATTGTGTGTAAAAATAATTAAGCCTCAAGTTACAAAAACTTAAGGCTTAATTTATTAATTGTAATTAAAAAGTTAGTTGATTTTTTAAAAGCTGTTTTTAAACATCATACTTTCTACTGGTTTTGTAGTTTTGTTGTTGTATTTAGCATCGCTTTTAGTGTTGTACATGTTTTCGATATTCCCATCAACCGCAAAATAGATTAATTGACCAATTGGCATACCCGCATAAATACGGACAGGTTGTGCACATGATATCTCTAAAGTCCAAGTGTTGCAAAAACTAACGTCTCCTTTTCCTGCAGTTGCATGAATGTCTATTCCTAAACGCCCAGTACTACTCTTGCCTTCTAAAAAGGGAACATGAGCATGGGTTTCGGTATATTCTAGCGTTACACCTAAGTATAAAGTTCCAGGTTGCAGTACAAATCCATCTTTTGGAATTTCGAAATGATCTATCTTATTATGAGCCTTTGCATCTAAAACTCGGTCTTTGTAAGTGGCTAAATATTTGCCCAAATGCACATCGTAAGAGTTGGTGCCAAGGCAATCGAGATTAAAGGGCTCGATGATGATGGTGCCTTTTTCAATTTCATCTAGTATACGTTTATCAGAGAGGATCATTTTACGAAAATTTTGGACTAAATTATGATTAATTTAAGATACTTTTGTATTGATTTTCTAAATAAGAGATGCCGGTAGTTTTTAGTAAAAATATTGATGATCAAACCATACTTTCCGTATGGAAGATTGAGGAAACTGAAGAGCAATTACTTTCAGGTTTGCAATTAAAACAGCACGAGTTAGATGTAATAGCCTCCTTAAGTAATGGAAAACGAGCATTACATTGGCTAAGTACTAGATTGTTGTTGCGAACGATGCTGAATACTTCAGATTATATCGATTGCCAAATGGACGATCATGGCAAACCATATTTGGTAAATTCTGATACCCACATTTCTTTAAGTCATTCTTTTGATTATGCTGCGGTTATTATCAGCAAGGATAAAAAAGTGGGGGTTGATATTGAGCTCATCAAGATGAAAATTAAAAGCATTAAGCATAAATTTTTATCGGATATAGAATTGGCTCAAAAACAAATTGGCGATAATACCAATGGTTTATACGTGAGTTGGTGTGCTAAAGAGGCAATTTATAAATGGTATGGAAAAAAGGGATTAGAGTTTAAACAGCATATCCATATCAAGCCCTTTAAGTTAAAGGATGAGGGTTCTTTACAAGCAATGGTAGAATTACCAGAGGGAAGCAGAGAATTGACAGTAAATTATTTTAAAACTAGCGATGGTTACATGCTAGGGTATGTTGTAGCATAAAATGATGAACAAAGAGGTTGAGTTTATTGATTGGGGTTTAACAGATTATCAGGATGCGTGGAATAGGCAAGAAGAATTGTTGACTGAAACCGTAGCTATAAAAACTAAAAACAGAACTGAAAACTTAACGCTAGCCACGCCAAATTACCTTATTTTTAACGAGCATCCTCACGTTTATACCTTAGGGAAAAGCGGCCAACCAGATAATTTGTTGTTAGATGAGCAAGGCTTGATTGAAAAACAAGCTACTTATTATAAAATTAATCGTGGTGGCGATATTACTTATCATGGCCCTGGGCAAATTGTTGGTTATCCAATACTAGACCTTGACAATTTCTTTACAGATATACATTTGTATTTAAGAACGCTTGAAGAAGCTGTGATTTTAACGTTAGCAGATTATAGCATAACGGCAGGAAGATATGAAGGCTTTACGGGTGTTTGGTTAGATGCAGATAACGAAAAAGCTCGTAAAATTTGTGCAATGGGCGTTCGTTGTAGCCGTTGGGTAACTATGCATGGTTTTGCATTTAACGTAAACGTAGATTTAGATTATTTCAAGAATATTGTTCCTTGTGGGATAGACGACAAGGATGTAACTTCTATGCAAAGAGAATTAGGCAGGGCATTGGATATGGAAGAGGTGAAAGGCAAATTGAAGAATCATATAGCAGAACTCTTTAAAATGGAGTTGATCTAGGCTTGTTAAATAAAAATCTTCTATGAGCTTTTTCTCGTAAATAAAAAGATGAAATTTAACTTTATTCTTTTGTGTTTATGCTTATTATTGGGTTGCGAAAAAAGTGCAACACAAAGTATGAATAGTGATTCAAATAATACCAATTCCTTAACTTATCTCGCCCTTGGCGATTCTTATACCATTGGAGAAGCGGTTACAGCGCAAGAATCTTTTCCCTATCAATTAGTTTCGCAATTAAAAGGACAAGGGTTTAGCTTTGGTGCCCCAAAAATTGTTGCCAAAACAGGCTGGACAACCGATGAACTTCAAGCAGCCATAAAAGCTGAAAACATTAAGCAAACTTTTGATGTGGTTACTTTGCTCATTGGTGTAAACAATCAGTATAGAGGTTATCCTGAAACAACTTATCGTAAGGAATTCAAAGAACTTCTACAAACAGCTTTAGCTTTTGCAAAAGGAAATAAAAATAGAGTATTTGTAGTTTCTATCCCCGATTGGGGAGCTACGCCTTTTGGTAAAAATAGCGGTAAAGACATTAGAATAATTGCCCAACAAATAGATGCCTTTAATGCCATTAACAAAGAAGAAACTTTAGCAATTGGCATTAGTTATACCGATATTACGCCTGGCTCCAGAGTTGCATCAACAGATGTATCATTAATTGAGAAAGATGGCTTACATCCCTCTCTTAAGATGTACAGTGAGTGGACTTTAGCGCTTTTGCCGAAGATTGTTTCTTCATTAAAATAGTTACCTAACTAGCTATTTTTTTTTTAATTTAAATGTTATACTTTTATTATAACTGATAAATTAAAAACCTAATAAACTAAAAAACTATGGAAGGACAACAAACATTTGGGGGTGCGCCAATACCAAGACCCAAAAACTGGCTAGTAGAATCAATCTTGGTAACAATATTCTGCTGTTTGCCTTTTGGCATTGCAGGAATAGTAAATGCAGCAAATGTTAATAGCAGATATGATGCTGGAGATTATGCTGGTGCTGAAGCTGCATCAGCTGCCGCTGGAAAATGGACAAAAATTGGTTTTTTTGTTGGCATTGGAGGAACAATTTTATATATCATACTTGTGTTTGTAGTAGGTATAGGTGGTGGTTTGATGGGTGCTTACAGCTAAATGAAATTAAAGTACATCTTAGGCTTTGTCGTCGTAGTAGCATTGGTAATTGTTTACTACAAGTTCAATCCTGAGATGTACAATTTATTCCCTGCCTGCCCATTTCATAAATATTTAGGATTGGATTGTCCAGGCTGTGGTTCTCAAAGAGCAATTCACGCTTTATTACATGGCAATATACTTTTGGCAATAAATTACAATTTGTTATTGGTTGTGAGCCTTCCGTTTTTACTATTTCATTTTGGCTTAAAGATTTATTCTTACTTTACTAAACAAGATAAAACTTGGGAATTTTGGTATAAGCCATCAACGCCAAAAATCATTTTTGCTATCGTCATCATTTTTTGGGTGCTAAGAAACATCCCATATCAACCTTTTGATTATTTGGCTTCTTAAACCACTCTAGAAGTTATATGGCTATAATCAGTTACAATTGTTTTTAAGAAATCTAGTTCATTCATTCCCTCTGGGATAGTAATGTTTAATAAACTAGAAACTTTGCTTGCCATTTGATAAATTAAATCAGCATTATAAGTTTTGTAATAAGTATTTAAAACCTCGTGAATTAACTCAATATCTCTATCTGTTAATTGATAAACGTTATCAAAAGTAGTTTCATATTCATCAGCTACTGGATGAAATGCAATGTGACCAATATTTGTTCTAGGCACTGTTTTAATTAGGGTTGTACCGGCTACAATATCTCCAATACGTTGTTTGTTTTCGGTAACCGCTACGCAAACTAAAGCGCCAACTTGAGAAGTTAGCGTAAAATCTATAATCCTAAATAACCATCGCATAAAATACTGCCCTAAGGTTGGTTGTGAGCCATCAAGGCTGATGACCTTGATTTTTAATAATCTTTTGCCCACGCTCTGCCCATTCATGAAAATCTCACAGAGTAAATCATAGAAAACAAAACAGGTAGCAAAAATAACAAGCAATACAATCATTGTTATATCATTTCCACCCAACATTCCTGTGGCCGCAAACAAAAAAAAAGAAGCAAGAAATACAAAAAGAAATATCCCAAGGTCAATTAATCTAGCGCCTACACGTTCGCCTAATCCGGCTACTGGATAATCTATATCTACATGCTGACTGGTATTTACTTTAACGGTTTCCATAGTCTCAATAATAAGGATTTTTTTTATTGACTAATAGAAATTTTGTTTTATTTTAACGGAAATTTAAACTGGGTAATTTATTTATGAGAGAGGCGCTGTTTGTGAAGCAGAATTCTGAAAAGTGGAAGAGTTATGAAGCTTTGCGTACCGAAAATCCTGATGAATTGGCCCATCGTTTTATAGACGTTACCAACGATTTAGCCTACGCCAAAACATTTTACCCAAAATCTCAAACTACAGCTTATTTAAATGGCATTGCTTCAGTTCTACATCAAGCCATCTATAAAAATAAAAAAGAAGAAAAAGGCCGTTTTATTAATTATTGGAAGTATGAGTTGCCTTTAATTTTTTACAAATACCGTAAGCAAATTCTTTATTCGTTTATCTTTTTTATCCTTTCAGCAAGTATTGGTGCTGTCTCAGCCAAATATGATGATACGTTTTTGCGCTTAATTTTAGGTGATGGCTATGTAAACATGACCAATGATAATATTTCCAAAGGCGACCCATTTGGCGTTTACAAAAAGCAAGGCGAATTAGAAATGTTCTTTTACATTGCATCAAATAATATATGGGTAACCTTACTTACAGTGATAAGTGGTGCATTATTTTCAATCGGGCCAGTTTTTATGATATTGCGAAACGGAATAATGCTTGGAGCTTTTGAATACTATTTCTTCAGTAAAGGTTTGGGTGTACAATCTATTTTGGTGATTTGGATACATGGAACCTTAGAAATTCTTTCTATTATTATTGCTGGAGGAGCAGGTTTAGTTTTAGGCCATGGCTTACTTTTTCCTAGAACATATTCAAGGCTGGCTGCTTTTAGAAATAGTGCAAAAGATGCCACAAAAATTGCCATCGGTATTATACCTATTATTTTGTTGGCAGCTTTTTTTGAAAGCTTTATTACCAGACACACTGAAATGCCTATATATTTAAGCATTGCTATACTAGCCAGTTCATTAATTTTTATGGTTTGGTATGTCATCATCTATCCAATAAAATTGCATAAACGCACTCAAAATATTTAAAATGGAAAACAAAGTAGAGTTTAAAAAAAGAAGAGAATTCGGAGAGATCATAAGTGATACTTTTTTATTTATCAAGCAGAATTTTAAGCCGTTAATGACAGCTGTTTTATATTTGTGTGGTCTTTTTCTAATTGCTGGCTTAATCAGTTCTATTATGGCGCAACTACAAATTGTTGGTGCCATGGAAGGTATAAAAAGAGGTTCTGAATATAATAGGTTTACCACACTCTATAATTTTGGTGTAGGGTACTCATTTGTAGTTATTTTTATGGTTTTCAGTTATGCTTCATTCTACGTAACCGTATTAAGTTATATCTCAATTTATATTCAAAAAGGTAATGTTGCGCCAACGGTAGATGAAGTTTGGGCCTATTACAAATATTATTTTTTTAGAGTATTGGGAAGCGGAATATTAATGACAGTTTTTTTAGTTGTTTGTTTTATCCTTTGCATAGTTCCAGGCATTTGGGTTTTTCCAGCAGTTTCACTTTTTTATCCAATTATGGTGATAGAAAATGCTGGCTTAGGTTATTCTTTTAATCGTTGTTTTAAATTGGTAACTGATGAGTGGTGGATTACAGCCGCCACAATGATTGTAGTAAGCATTATAACAGTAGCTTGTTCTTATGTTATTCAAATACCTGCAATGATTATTGCAATGGCAAGTGCATTTACCCATTTAGAGCAACCAATCACTAAAACTTATGCAATTGTAACTTCATTGGCGCAACAACTTTCACAGGTTTTTATGATAATTCCAATCATAAGTACTACGCTTATTTATTTCAACTTGGTAGAGCGTAAAGAAAACACTGGATTATTGAGCAGAATCGAAAGTTTAGGTCAAACAACTGCACCTGATAACTCAACCCCAGAAGAATATTAGGATGCGCTTAATACTGGTTTTTTTCTTGCTTTTAATAGGGACATTTAATGCCCAAGCTACCGCTTTGCAAAAACCAGTTGTTGCGAAAACTGTAATTAAACCTAAAATAATTAAAAAGCCTTTAGTGTTAACAGTTGATAGCTCAAAAGTAGAATTAAGAACCATAGACGAACAGGCTGTTGATAATTACAGCAAACAGAAGGAATTTATTTACGACGATGTTGCGCCAGCAAGTATGAGTTGGTGGGATAGATTTTGGCGCTGGGTTTGGCAGCTGATTGGTAGGTTGTTAAATGGAGAAGTTTCTGGAGGGATAATTAAATTTATATTAATTGCCTTACTGGTAGTTGGTGTTGTTTATGCAGTCATTAAAGTAATTGGCTTAGACTTAAAACTGCTTACCGGTAAATCTAAAGTAGTTGAAGTTCCTTACGAAGAAAGCCTAGAAAATATTCATGAAATAGATTTTGACGCACAACTAGAGCAAGCTATCGAAAATGGCAATTACCGTTTAGCGGTAAGGCTTTTGTATCTAAGAACTTTAAAACACTTAACAGATAAAAATTTAATTGATTGGAAATTAGAAAAAACCAATCAAGCTTATGTTGCTGAATTAACCAATGAAAATTATAAAGGAGAATTCACTAACCTAACCAACCAATTCGAATACATTTGGTACGGAGAATTTTTCATCGATAAGCATACTTTCGAGCCAATTAACGAATCTTTTCAATCTTTTAATCAATCAACGAAATGAAAGGATTTAGGAAATATTTAGTTTTTGGAAGTATTTTATTGGTCATCTATTTTGTTGCACAATATTTTAAACCAAAACCAACAGATTGGTCGCCATCTTATTTAAGTGCAGATAAAATTCCATTTGGCACCTACATTTTGCGTCAAAGAATTGCTGATTTATTTCCTGGGGTTCAAGTAAAAATGGTAGACAATGAGGTTTACACTAACATTAAGGAGAAACCTGAAGGTGCGTCTAATTATTTTATCATTGCCTCTAACTTAAAAATAGATAAGCTTGATTACCAAGAGATGGTGAAATATATGCAAAGCGGAAATAATATTTTCATTGCTGCATCACATATTCAAGGGATGTTGCTTGATACTTTAAAGATTAACATCACTTCTAATTTTAGCTTTCAAAACAAGAGGAAATATCCCATCAACTTTGTTAACCCCAGTTTAAATAGGGAATATGATTATTATTTTGACAAGGGAATTAGTGAGCAATATTTTTACGAAGTAGATTCTTCAAGAGCTATCGTTCTAGGTCAAAAAGAAAAGAAATTTGCCAATTTTATTCAATATAAATACGGAAGCGGTTCCTTATTTATTTTGCCTAATCCAGAGTTACTAACTAATTATAGTTTGCTCAGAGAGGATGGTTTGGATTATGCATCAAAAGCACTTTCGTATTTGCCAAAGGCGAAAAATTTAATTTGGGATGAGCATTTTACTCGCCCTGCTTCTCAAAATAAATCAGTTTTAAGAGTGTTTTTCGAGTACGACCAACTGCGTTGGGCATATTACATCGCTTTGCTAAGTTTAGTTGTATTTGTACTTTTTGAAATTAAAAGGCGACAGAGGATAATTCCGGTAATTGATAGATTAAAAAATACATCAGTAGAATTTGTGAATGTTGTTGGTAGAGTTTATTACCAACAGAGAAATAATAGAGATATTGCCGAGAAAAAAGTGATTTATTTGATGGAGTACATCCGTAGTAAATACAGGTTAAAAACCATTAACATTAACCAAGAATTTAAAGAAACCTTAATTAGGGTTTCTGGCGCAACTGAGGAAGTGATAGAAGAACTTTTTACAGAGATAATATACCTTAACGCAGGTGGTATGGTTAGAGACCAACAGCTGATAACGTTGAACAAAATAATTGAACAATTTTATAAACAAGATCAATAACGGCTAACCACATAGGCACATAGGAATGTTAACGAAGAAGTATTTAGATGATTTGTTGCCCAGCTATTAAAACTATGTGCCTATGTGGTTCAAAAACACAGAGGTTATAAAAAACGATTTGAAATAAAAATATTAAGATGGAACAGGAAATGTTTAACCAAAGAACCGATTTAACACAATTGAATGCTGCTGTTGAGCAAATAAAGCAATCGTTGGGGAAAGTTATTGTTGGTCAGAAAGATACAATAGATTTACTAATTGCTGGTTTACTAGCAGATGGGCATTTGTTATTGGAAGGTGTACCCGGAGTTGCAAAAACGTTGAGTGCCAAGTTAGTCGCTAAATGTATTTCGGCAACATTTTCTAGGATACAATTTACACCAGATTTGATGCCTTCGGATGTTTTGGGAACAGCGGTATTTAGTCCGAAAACTGCAGAGTTTCAGTTTAGGCAAGGGCCGATTTTTGGCAATATCATTTTGGTAGATGAGATTAATCGTGCCCCAGCAAAAACCCAATCTGCTTTGTTCGAGGCCATGGAAGAACGCCAAATTACAGTTGATGGAAATACCTATATTTTGGAAGAACCATTTATGGTTTTGGCCACTCAAAATCCTATTGAGCAAGAAGGAACTTACCGATTGCCCGAAGCGCAATTAGACCGTTTTCTTTTCAAGATTGAAGTTAAATACCCAACATTGGAAGAAGAAGTTGAAATTTTAACTAATCAGCATCAGTTAAAAACTGTCGACCAATTAAATGAGATAGCGGATGTTTTATCAATCGAGCAAATCAAATCGTTAAGGGCAACAATTAAAGCGTTGTTTGTAGAGCCTAAATTATTGGCTTATGCAGCGCAGATTACTCACGAAACACGTAACAATAAATCATTGTATTTAGGCGCCTCACCAAGAGCTTCTTTAGCAATGATTAATGGGGCAAAAGCAATTGCGGCAATGGCTGGTCGCGATTTTGTGACACCAGATGATATCATTAAAGTAGCCGCCCCAGTTTTAGCACACAGAATTATGCTAAGTCCTGAAAAGGAAATGGAAGGTTTAACAACTAGTGATGTTGTGGCACAGATTATTAAAAAGATAGAGGTACCGAGATAGTAATGCGTATTGCGTAAAGCGAATTGCGAAAATGAAGAACTTTTTTAGAAAATATTATACAGACCTATTTTTAGGCACACGATTATTCATCGCCATTGGTGTATGTGTAACGCTGTTTTTATTTTCTTTCTTCATGCCAATTTTAGGGGATTTACCTTATTTCGTTTTTGCGGTTTTAATGGCTTTAGTTGTATTAGATTTATTGCTTTTATACCGAACCGAAAGAGGTGTCTTTTTAAGACGAGAAGTGCCAGAACGTTTAAGTAATGGCGATGACAACGAACTTAAAATCTACCTCGAAAATTTCTATGGCTTTCCTGTAAGTATTGGGATTATTGATGAAATTCCATTCCAATTCCAAAAACGTGATTTATGGTTTACCACTAGTTTGGCAAGTCGTGAGCAAAAATCCATCAGTTATTTATTGCGTCCAACCAAACGTGGAGAGTATGATTTTGGTTTAACGCGATTATATGTTCAATCGCCATTAAAATTATTGAGCCGAAGATTTAATGTTGCTGGTGATAAAATTGTTCCTGTTTATCCGTCTTTTTTAAAGATGAGGCAATACGAATTGATGGCTGTTTCTAATCGTTTAACCGATATCGGGATTAAAAAAATGAGAAGGCTTGGTCATAGTATGGAGTTTGACCAAGTTAAAAATTATGTTCCAGGGGATGATTATAGAACTATCAATTGGAAAGCCACAGCTCGCAAAGGCGATTTAATGGTTAACTCTTATACCGACGAAAAAGCGCAACACGTTTATTGTGTAATTGATAAATCGAGGGCAATGAAAATGCCTTTTGAAGGTTTAAGTTTGCTCGATTATGCCATTAATGCCAGTTTAATTTTAAGCAGTGTAGCACTAATTAAAGAAGATAAAGCCGGGCTGATAACTATTGCGGAAAAAACTGGAAGTATTGTGCCAGCCGATCGCCGACCAATGCAGCTCAACAAAATAATGGATGTGTTGTACAAGGAGAAAACGCGTTATCTCGAAGCAGATATGGAAGCTTTGTACATTAGCATTAGGGCAACTTTAAAACAAAGAAGTTTAGTGGTATTCTTTACCAACTTTGAAAGTATGAGTGCTTTAGAAAGACAACTGCCGTTTTTAAAACGTATTGCTAAATTTCATTTGTTATTGGTAGTGTTTTTTGAAAATACCACTTTAAAATCTTTAAGTGAAGAACCAGCACAAGATGTAGAAGGTATTTACATTAAAACCATTGCCGAAAAATTTGCTTTCGAAAAGAAATTGATGGTTAAAGAATTAGCTAAGCATGGTATTTTAAGTATGTTAACTCCACCACAAAATCTAACTGTTAATGTGGTTAATAGATATTTGGCAATTAAAGCTAGGCAGCAGATTTAAGAAAGGCGCAAGGTGATAAGGTTGTGCCAAAGGCATCCTTTTGGGAAGGGTTGAAAGTCACAAGACTTGTCATCCTGAGGGACGAAGGATCTCGGGGATGAATTCTTAAAATGAGATTCTTCACAAGCTCAGAATTACAAAGTAGATTTAATTTTTAATGCTTTCTTTAACTCATCCCAATCTCCATTTTGAGCTAAATCTGCTGTGTTTTTTGAACTTCCAATAGTTTGTTGGATGCCACATTGAAAGCAGATTTTTGAGATGCCTATCGTTTTACTTTGCTTTTTAAAAATTAAAATATCTCGGTAAATTGGTGCACAGGCATTTACATCAACTTCTCTATAAGGTCTAACTGTGTAGAAGTCTTTTATTATATCAAAATATCTGGTTTCTATTTTGGTTTTTAGAGGGTAGTTTAGATTGATATCAGCGATAAAATTTTTATCATTAATTTTTTCTGGGGCTTCACTAATAAGAATATCCTCAAATCGTTTTACCTCCAATTTTTTTTCTTCCTTTTGAAAAAAATCTCTTAACTGACTGTCTGTTATGTCAGTTTGATAATGTTCTACTTCATCAAAGTCAAACACCAAGTTTGCATTGCTATGTCCAACTGTTTTTGTTTCTTTAGGGTGGCATCCAAAGAAAATAACAAGAATAAATAATAAAGAGTATTTCTTCATTTTTAAAAGTAAGGATATTTTTTAAGGTGTTTTTAGGTTTCAAAGATTGTGTAGAAAATTCTCGTCCAAAAAGGGATGAAAGAGCTATAATGTGAATTCATAAAATACAATCCTTCATTTCACACAGAATGACAATTACCCTATATTTGCCAATATTATGGCAAATTTTATTCTTATAGGCTTATGCATTATTGCAGGGATTCTTTTCAGAAAAAATAAAATCTTACCAAAAGATGCCCATAAAGGAATAAACGCTTGGATTATTTACATCGCTTTGCCAGCAGTATCTTTTAAATATTTACCGCATATAACTTTTACGAGAGAATTGCTACTGCCAATACTTGCACCTATTTGTGTTTGGGTTTTTGGTTGGCTATACATCACATTTTATAAAAAAATAAATCCTAAAATGAGCTTGGCAACTGCCGGAGGAATGAAGCTGACTAGTTCGTTAAGTAATACTTCGTTTATTGGCTTTCCATTGATAATGGCCTATTTTAGTGAGAAAGAGTTGGCAATTGCCATCATTTGTGATCAGATTACTTTTACCTTACTTTCTACAATTGGTATTATTGTAGCTATAAAATCTTCGCAAGATCAGAAACTAAATGTTAGGCTGGTGGTAAAAAAAGTATTGACTTTTCCACCGTTTATAGGCTGTGTGCTAGCTTTAATTTTACCGAGATTTATAAACTTATCATCATTAGATACTTTATTTGATAAACTTGCAGGAACTGTTGGCCCATTGGCATTATTTTCTATTGGTTTACAATTAAAATTTGGAGGTTGGTTCTCTGAGTTAAAGTATATCAGCATAGCTTTAATATATAAACTGATATTAGCACCAACGCTTATTCTAGTTATTGCATTAGCATTTGGCTTAACAGGTATAATTACAAAAATTACCATTTTTGAGATGGCAATGCCTACTTTATTAACCGCTGGCGTTGTTGCAGATCAGTATAACCTCAATCCAAAAGTGTCTAACTTAGTGGTTGGAATTGGTATTGTCTTATCCTTTTTAACTACTGGAATTTGGTGGCTAGTTTTAACCTATTCTGGATTGGTTTAATGATAAAAAATAGATTGCTAAAACCAATGAACTATTGAACCAATGAACCAAATTAACACTCCGGCAAACTCAACGGGATATTAGTCGCCAAACCACCATCAGAAGTTTCTTTGTATTTAGAATTCATATCCAAAGCAGTTTCCCACATTGTATTTACCACTGCATCTAAACTTACTTTTGCCTTATCAGGATTACTTTGCAACGCCAATTGACTAGCAGTTATCGCCTTAATGGCACCCATGGTATTACGTTCTATGCAAGGAATTTGAACTAATCCGCCAATTGGATCGCAAGTTAAACCTAAATGATGTTCCATTGCTATTTCTGCAGCCATTAAAACCTGACGCTGAGAACCACCTAAAACTTCTGTTAAAGCCGCAGCTGCCATTGCCGATGAAACGCCAATCTCTGCCTGACAACCACCCATTGCTGCGGAAATAGTAGCTCCTTTTTTAAAGATACTTCCAACTTCAGAAGCACAAGCAATAAACTGGATTATCTTGTCTTCATCATAACCATCACAAAAGGTAATGAAATATTGTAAAACAGCAGGGATTACACCAGCGGCGCCATTTGTTGGAGCAGTAACCACTCTTCCAAAAGCTGCATTTTCTTCGTTAACTGCCAAAGCAAAACAACTTACCCAGTCTAAAATATAATTGAATCCATTTCCTCCGTTTCTAATGGCGGCAACCCAAGAATCATAATCAGTATAAGTTTGTCCCTTAATTAAACGCTGATTTAATTTTAAAGCTCTTCGGGCAACATCTAATCCGCCAGGTAAAAAACCACCTGTATGACTGCCGCGATAAATGCATTCCTTTATCACTTGAAAGTGTTTTAGAATGCCCTTTTTGGTTTCAGCTTCTGGTCGCCAAGCAGCTTCGTTTTCCATCACAACCTCACTAACTTTTAGGCCAGTAGATAAACACCAATGTAAAAGTTCGCTTGCTTTTTCTACAGGAAAGGGTAGGTCTACCTGTTCTTTTTCGCTGCCATTTTCTCCATCTTTAACAACAAAACCACCGCCAATAGAATAATAAGTTTCAGAAAAAGCTTTGCCAGTATTTAAGAAGGCTTGAAAAGTAACGGCATTTGGGTGGAAAGGTAAGCTTTCCATAAAGAGAAAAATCAGATCATCATTGTATGAAAAGTTAATATTTTGTTCCCCACCCAAAAGTAATTTCTGGCTAGTTTTTATCTCTGCAACTGTACTGTCAATCGCATTTACATCAAAAGTTACAGGGTCTCCGCCAGCTAAACCTAATAAAATAGCGATGTCTGTTCCGTGTCCTTTGCCGGTTTTAGCCAAAGAACCGTAAAGCAAAATTTTTACCTGCTCAACTTCGCCTAATAATCCTTCTCTTTTTAGAGATGATGTAAATTGTTGTGCGGCTCTCCAAGGCCCCAAAGTGTGCGAACTTGAAGGACCAATCCCTATTTTAAAAATATCGAAAACTGAAATTTGTTCATTTGGCATATACAAATCTACAATAGTTTTATGATAACCTTTACAGCTTTATGAATATCATTATATTAGCATTTTATAATTAATAATGAAAAAAATAACATTTCTATTTTACGCTATTTTCTCAGTTCTTGCTGCTAATGCTCAGAAAAAACAAAATACATATTTCTTAAAAGACAACGGGAAAGAGGTTGAATTAAAAGATAGTGCAGATTATATAAGAATTATCCAAGAACCAGACTCAGGTGAAACAAATTTCGTCGTGCAAGAATTTTATACCAACGGTAAAAGAAAAGCAGTAGGTAAAGCTTCTTCCTTTGAGCCAAAATTAGTTTATGAAGGTTTGTATGTTGGCTATCATAAAAATGGAAAAAAACAGTGTTCTTCATTTTATGAAAAAGGTATCTCTGTTGGAAAAGCGTTTTATTTTTTCGAGGATGGTACGCTTCAGAAGGAAATAGAATATCTTCCTAAAGATGCTGTTAATTCTAAGTCTACGGAGCTTAACTTAACACCTAGTTTTAAGTTAGTTTACCAGGCAGACTCTCTAGGGGAGGTTTTTGTTCAAGAGGGGAATGGACATTTGATAGATTATTCTATTGTCGATAAAGATAGTTTAATTGAAGAAGGTAATTATAAGGAAGGTTTTAAGGATGGAGTTTGGAATGGAAAATATGCATCTGGTAAATCTAGTTATGTTGAAACTTATAACGCTACTAAATTTGTTTCTGGAGTAACCACAGTTGGCGATCAAACAATTGAGTATACAATTTTGGAGAAAGCGCCTGAATTTAAAGGCGGTGTGAATAAGTTCTACAAATATCTAGCAAATACGATTAGGTATCCAAGAGATGCAGCAAAAAATAATGTTACAGGAACAGTTATCTTGAGTTTTACGATTGAAAAAGATGGAACACCAACAAATATTGAGGTAAAAAGATCTGTATATAAATCTGTAAATGAGGAAGCTATACGTGTAATTAAATCTTCGCCAAGATGGACTCCTGCTACACAGAGAGGTTTACCAGTTAGGGTTAAATACAATATTCCAATAACTTTTAGCCTTGGCAGATGATAAAAAAAGTAATTATTCTTTTATTCGTTATAAGTAATACTTATAGTTTCGGGCAATCTTATAAAGCACCTGCTGATGAAAAAGTTGCGGCTAAATTATCCCAATGGGGAGATAAAAAGTTTGGTTTGTTTATGCATTGGGGTATTTACAGCATTCCCGGAATTGTAGAATCATGGAGTATTAATTCTGAAGATGCCAGTTGGATTCCTCGCGATAGTACCAAAAATTATGAGGAATATAAAAAATGGTATTTCAATCTTAATAAACAATTTAATCCTGTAAATTTTGACCCTACAATTTGGGCTAGTTATGCTAAAAAAGCCGGAATGCAATATGTGGTTTTTACCACAAAACACCATGATGGCTTTGCAATGTTTGACACTAAACAATCTGATTATAAAATTACTGGGGGTGATGTTCCTTTTGCATTAAACCCTAAGGCAAACATCACTAAAGAAGTATTTTCTGCTTTTAGAAAAGAAGGATTTATGATTGGTGCCTACTTCTCTAAACCAGATTGGCATAACGAATATTATTGGTGGCCGAGGTACGCAACACCAGATAGAAACAACAATTATGATATCCGCTTGCATCCACAACGCTGGGATAATTTTAAGAAATTTACCTATAACCAAATTGAAGAGCTGATGAGCGATTATGGTTCAGTTGACATTTTATGGTTAGATGGAGGCTGGGTTAGACCAAAAGCTACAGTTAACGAAGAAGTTTTATCTTGGGGGGCACCTATTCCGGCTTGGGACCAAGATATAGATATGCCAAACATCGCCAAGATGGCAAGGATAAAACAACCTGGGTTAATTATGGTAGATAGAACTGTTCATGGCGAATACGAAAATTACCAAACACCAGAGCAAAAAATACCTGAAAAGCCATTAAGTTACCCTTGGGAAACCTGTATGACAATGGGCGATGCTTGGGGTTATGTGCCAAATGACAATTACAAAAGTACGAATACTTTAATCCATTTATTAGTTGATGTTGTTGCCAAAGGAGGAAACTTCTTACTAGATGTTGGTCCGAAACCGGATGGGACTTTCCCTGAGCCAGTTTTGCAAAGATTAACAGAAATTGGCAATTGGATGGATATCAATAAAGAAGCCATTTATTCTACA
>Ga0307515_10007197_pt1 | contig 22060 bp, 3 predicted proteins | sample 17_EM_MG_FD_194513 | JGI IMG/M metagenome (GOLD analysis project Ga0307515, IMG submission 194513) | Populus trichocarpa ectomycorrhiza microbial communities from riparian zone in the Pacific Northwest, United States - 17_EM | ecosystem: Host-associated > Plants > Roots > Unclassified | place...
TACTAACCTATATACTATGCAACTTTAATAGAAGCTGCAGAGTGTATATAAAAGTCTAAATCTAAATTATTAGAATTTATTATTAAGTGGTTGTTAAGATATTATATTGTGATTTTTACGATTTTTGGTGGGGAAATAAACTTGCCGGCTTAGTGGTTCTGCTAGCTTAGTGGTGGAATACGTTACTAATAGTACTAATAGTACTAATAGTCCTAATAGTCTTAATTGTCCTAGTAGTCCTAATAGTCCTAATAGTCCTGGTAGTCTGGGTGGTCCGGGTGGTCCAGGTGATCTTTTAATAGGCTCCTAATAGGAAACTAAGTATAAGTATCTCTTGAAGATCCTAGTAGCCCTAATAAAAGCTATTAAAAACCCATTAGTACCGCTAGGAAGTATTAACAATTTCATAATATATATATATAAAAGGGACACTTAAGGTATAAAAAAGAAGAAAGGGGGGTACTATTAAAGGCTTAAAATAACGTTATATAATAGGGCTTAGCATCTACAAATCTAACTAATTAGATAACTTTAACCGCCGGTTGAAGTTCCTAGACATTTTAATAATATTCCGGTTATATAATCACACTTTACCGCAATTTAATAGCAATTTGCCCTTACGTAGCAATATATAACGGTTTAACTCTATAAGGGCTCCTATAGAGGATTAGGTATAAAATCTCTACTTAGGCCCAGTTTCTATAGGTTTACGTAATAAAAGTCGCTAATTAAATCCTTTACATTTTTAAAGTCTTCCTATAGTTGCCATTCTGGCTAATTTATGTTAAATCCTATATATATAGCTCTACAGTAAAGCTATTATCCTTTACCTTTACTAAAGTATTTAGATTTAATAATTCGTTTAACGGTCTACTCCTTATAGTTCTTATCTTTGTTCTTATCTTAGATTAGTACTAGTTATAACGGGACTAACCCAGTTATAGTAGGAATGTCTTGGTGAAACACTCAATAGATAAATTCCGACGCTTTAACCAAAATCTGCTAGATTAATTAAATTACCAAAGTCCGTTAAAGACCGTGTGCGTATATACGCACGCATTAACCACCAAGCCCCTGACTATTTAATTATATAATTCTCTTATTATTCCTTTCTCTTCTTTACGTAACGTCTTGTTCTTAGCGAGAGCTATATACCCTTAGATTTAGATAGAATTTATATTATTCCTTTAAATCTTCCCTAAAGTCTCTCCGCGCCCTTATATTACGTTGCGTTAATACCAATACCCTTAAAATGGCAAACGAACTCAAATCCGCCACGTTAACCATTATAGCCCTAGTTAGGGAACAAATGACTATAATATAACAGTCCTTTATAGATGCCTTAGCCCAGCAACGAACTATACTAGAAGCTTAGCATTAGTAATCGATTAAAGCAATACGCAAAGAACTCTATAATGCTAAAGTACTTACGTCGGAGACCCTAACAGTAATACCTATAAATAAAATTGAAATAACTATATGCGAACTCGACCTATTAAATATAAACCCTAAACTAGTAACAGTAACTTAACCTATACCTACAACAAACCTAGTACCTACTATGAAATCTAAAAAGCTCCCTAACCCTCCAATATTTAATAAAAATTGAAATAACCTACATCCCTTTATAACTAAGCTCCGTCTTAAACTTTTAATAAACCATAACTAATACCCTACTAAAGCTAGCAAGATTAGCTATGGAATGTCTCGTTTAAATAAAGACGCTGCACGAACTATAGACCTATTCTTCCATAACGGCACCTTTATTAATTTTAAAATCTTTATCTCTTTACTAAAACGAATATATAATAACGCTAGCCGCGAACACATAGCTATTACTAAACTTAAAAACCTATAATAACGAAACCGAGACTTTACCAGCTTCTTTTTAGAATTTTTAGGCCTTATTAGTAAACTAGATTGGAATAAAGCCACTAGAGTTACCGCTCTCCGCTAAGCTATTTCAGATAAAATTAGAGCATAGTTAGTAGGCAGAGAACTACTAAAGGACTTACCTAAATTTGCTATAATATGTTAATAAATTAATAAGGACCTTTAATATAATAAACAGACTCGTTCCCTAAAGCTAACTATACCTCGCGTTTAAAACTTTATAAAACCGGTATATACCCTAAAGCGCGATCCGTCTCTAAGACCTAAAAGCCCTACGTATAACCCTATGGACCTTAATACCACCCAATTCTATATACCCTTAGGAACCAATAAATAAAGAACATAAGCCGTAAATAGAGAATGTTTTGGATATAGAAAAAAGGGACATATTTAAAGGGATTGCCGAACTTACCCTTTTGAAAAAGTCCGCCGCAGCTCCTCTCGGTCCTTAAGTTATACTTATTTCACAAATTATACTTAGTCGCTATAAAGCATTTTACCTTTAGTTAACTCGGAAAACAAATTATCCTAGGGCTAAGTCGCGCCTTAGAATAAGAAGTGGAAGAGTATAAGTGTTTAGGCTCTTTTAGCGCTAATACACAACATAACTCCCTTAATGTACTTGGTAAAATTTAAATACTTAGAAAATAGAAGAAAGTATAAATCCTTATAGACAGCGGAGCTACTAGTATAGGCTTTATTAATATAAACTACGCGAAAACTTAATACTTAAATTTAAAGAAACTTAATAAGCCCTAAGGCCTATAAGGCTTTAATGGTAAGCCTTTAATATATAGTAAACTAACGTACTACGCTCTTATAAAGATATAGATAGGCGAACACCTTAAATACGTTTCCCTATTTATAATACTCTTAAAGCATTATAAGGTAATACTTAGATACGGATAGCTAAAACAATATAACCCTTTAATTAGCTAGGTTAAAGAAACACTAAAATTCCGTATAACCTACTGCTAAAGTTATTACTTAAAACACTACTTACCCTATAAATATACACACAACTATTTAAATTTAATATAATATAAATTGCCCTTACCATAAACCTTAAACTAATATAATAAAGTTATAACTGCTAATCGCGGTAAAGAATGCGAAGATAATATATTAAAACCTCTTAAAATTCGTATAATACAAGCCGCACCCTTTTATTCATTAGCAAGAAAATAAGACTATAAGATCTTTACTATAATACTAGAAGATATTAAAAAGGCATTAAAACCAAAGCAATATATTAACCCCTAACCTCTTATACCTAAAGAATATTACGATTTAATTAATACGTTTAAGAGATAATTTATAAACTAACTACCCCCGTATTAAGACGAGCACAATTTTAAAATAGAACTTAAACCTAGTATAATGCTAAAGTTCGGCCCGTTATACGGTATGTCGCGAGAAGAGTTACTTATAATATAATAATACCTTAAAGAGTACCTAGAGAAAGGATTTATCCGCCCTAGTTAATTACCATTTACCTTACCTATACTATTTGTTAAGAAACCTAAAGAAGGCTTAAGATTCTATATTGATTATTAAGCCCTAAACACAACTACGATTTAAAACCGATATCTAATTTCTCTACTTTAAGAAACGCTTAACTGCTTAGCGAAAGTATAATACTTTACGAAGCTTAATATAGTTGCTGCCTTTAATCAAATCCGTGTTTATAAAGGAGATAAGAAGTATATGGCTTTCCGTACACAATAGGGACTTTTTAAATACCTAATAATGCCGTTTGGCGTGAAGAATGGTCCTAGTACGTTTTAGTAATACGTTAACAATACACTTCGCGAATTCCTTAATGTATTTGTTACCGCGTATATTAATAATATCTTAATCTATTTGTCTTCGCTTTCTAAGTATTAAAAGTATATCTAAATAGTCCTTAAACGCCTATAAGACGCGGGCTTATAATATAATATTAAGAAATATAAGTTCTATACGTTTAAAGTTATATACTTAGGCCTAATTATATCCCGCGACGGAATCAAAATAGACCCTAAGAAAATCGCTACAATTATAAACTAAAAAAGTCCTAGTAGTATATAAAACATCTAAGGATTTCTAGGATTTGCAAATTTCTACCGTTGGTTTATTAATTACTTTTTAAAAATTGTTTAGCTATTAGTAAACTTAATAAGGAAGAATATAAGATTTAAATAGACTACTAAATGTAAACAAGCTTTTAACGACCTAAAATATCGTTTTATAACTACTTTAATCCTCGCCCACTTTAATCCGGACCTTAAATATATTATTAAAACAGACTCGTCTGATTATGCACTAGGAGGGATATTATCACAGTATAATAAGAACGGCGAGCTGCGCCTAGTAGCCTTTCTCTCTTAGAAACTTACCCCTACTAAATTAAACTATAAGATATATAATAAGGAACTGCTTACAATTATTAGATGCTTTAAATAATGGCGCCTAGAACTTAAAGGATTATTATTCCTAATACGCGTATTAACGGACTATAAAAACCTACAGTACTTTATAACTATTAAGCAATTAATGCAGCGCCAAATTCGTTAGGCCGAATACCTTTTATAATTTAACTTTAAGATCATGTACTAACCTAGCAAACTTAACTAGAAGCCTAACTTATTAATATAATAATTATAGGACTTACTTATAAACGCCTCTAACAAACGGATTATAAATTGATTATAAATTCTACTGCCCCCTAAATGCTTTAAGAAACTACGCCCTATATTCCTAAACGCGGAGCTTAATAGAAATGAATTGGAAATTAATAAGTGGGATATAGAAATTAATAAATTGATAGAATACGAATATAAAAACGACCCCTAAATAGTAGATATAATGAAAGCGATTTGAATAGGGAAACGGTAATATAAGGATATTACACTCGCCGAATGCGAAATTTATAATAATCGGTTATACTATTAATAAAAGATAGTAGTCCCAAATTCCGAACCCTTACGATTTAAGATACTCGAATTTGTACACGATTCCCCTATAGTAGGGCATCCTGGCCGTATAAAGACCTATAAGATTATCCAATAAGTATACTACTGGCCTATAATGCACGACTATATATAAAAATACGTTCGAGCATGCAGAATATATATGCGTAGGAAGACCTCTTATATAAAGAAGTAAGGAGTACTTTAACCGTTGCCAATTCTAATATAAAGATAGTAAGATATCTTAATTAACTTTGTAGTTAACCTACTTAACAGTAATAGGTTTACGAATGTTATAGTAGTTGTTAACTATCTTATAAAAATGTAACATATAATTCCTATAGACTTAATTAATGTAATATTAGTAGCCAAATGTTTTATTAAGTACGTCTTTAAGCTATACGGACTTCCTAATTTAATAATATCCAACCGCGGAAGCCAGTTCGTTTTAGACTTCTAGTAAGCCCTATATAAATAATTAAGTATATAAACACGACTCTTAACTACATTTTATCTAGAGATAGATGGTTAAACTAAAATTGCAAACGCGATTATAAAATAATACCTATAAATATACTGCTCCTACCTATAAGACAACTAGGAGAAATGGCTACCGTTAGCTAAGTTTACTATAAATAATATAAGAAATAAATTAATAGGCGTAACGCCGTTCTACGCAACCTACGGATAAGACCCTTAATTTAGATTTAAACTATAACCCAAAATCGATATAATAGGACCTATAATTAAAAGGATTTAACTAATTAACGCATATAACTTTACTAATTAAATAAAGTAGTTAACGGAACTATTATAAAGTAAATTAGCGTACGCTTAAACGGTATAGGAATAGTATATAAATAAAGGACGAGCTCCCGCGTAGGACTTTAAGGAAGGTAATATAGTTTACCTAAATATATAAAACCTAAAGACTTAACAACCTTTAAAGAAACTAGACTGGAAGTTTATAGGTCCGTACTAAGTTAAGAAGAAACTAAGCCTATACGCTTATAAACTTAAACTACTAACTAAGATAAAAATATATTTAACGTTTCACGTAAACTTACTATAACCCTTAAAGGGTAAACCTATAACTCGCGAAGTACCACCGCTACCTCCTATAATTATTAACAATGGCAACAGTTCTTACTTTATTAACTTAATTAATAATATATAATAGAAGACACAATTTAAATAATTTAAACTTCTTATTAAATGGGAAGAATATAAAATATAAACTTAAGAAACCTATAACCAGATTAAGACCAATACGCCTTCCTTAGTAAAAGAATTCCATAAGGACCATTCTTTACGGCCTACTCTAGCTAAATAGACACGATATAAAAGTAAATAATTACTACTTAACACGAATATATAAAACATAATAGCAGGAAGCTTAAAATTAAAAAATACTTAAAATACGTTATAATGTTTATAATACGATTACGTAATACGCAAGATATTAAGGAACTTTAACCGCCGGTTAAAGTTGTCTAATTAGTTAGATCTGCCTTACTAAGACCTACTATAAAGATATTAGTTCTGCTTACCGCCTTAACTAAACTAATAGCGATTTTTTATCCTAGGGATAGAAAATCCTAATTGGTCTATTTAACGATAGAATTAGTAAAACCCTATACCGCCACCTAACGCGAAAATATAACACGTAATAAGTTATAAGTCTTAACTAAAATTAAATTATTTAGACCTTCGGCTAAAAGGGGGGGTACTATAACGGGACTAACCTAGTTATAGTAGGAATGTCTTAGTGAAACACTTAATAGATAAATTCTAACGCTTTAACTAAAATCTGCTAAATTAATTAAATTACTAAAGTCCGTTAAAGACCGCGTGCGTATATGCGCACGCATTGACCACTAAGCCCCTAACTATTTAATTATATAATTCTCTTATTATTCCTTTCTCTTCTTTACACAACGTCTTGTTCTTAGCGAGAGCTATATACCCTTAGATTTAGATAAAATATATATTATTCCTTTAAATCTTCCCTAAAGTCTCTCCGCGCCCTTATACTAGTAGGGGTTTAGGCTATATATACTCTAGTAAGGGGTTAGGCTAATAAAGGTATAATAGCTATAGGTAAAATATAGGCTATATCCTATAGGTAGCTAGGGTAGGTATAACGGAACCTTATAGTAAGTACTATAATAGGCTTATTAATAGGCTAGGTATATAGGTAATATAAATTAAAGTCAATAACGTAATAATAACTGGTGGAGTGGTTGCCTAATAGATTAACTCTAATTATATTCTAAGAATTACTATAAGGAAGGAACTATCCAGGTAGGGACTAAGGGTCCTTAAATACATAACCATACTCCTATAAAATCCTTCTTATATATAATATATATATACTCTATTTACTCTATTACGGATTATATAGATTACATTATATAACCTTAGCTATTATTCCTCGTTATATAGTTCTACTAGCTCTATCCTAAACTATACCTAAATTAACTAACTAGCTTCTTTTAACTCTTTTCCAAGTAGTTGTAATATTGTACTTAAAGCGTCTATAATAGTAACGTGTTTAATCCCCTAGTAGCCTATACCCCCTAGTGGCCCACCCTACTAAAACGCGCGACGCGTTATAAGACCTCTACTATAATAGCCACACTATAATAAGAAGCCGTATATTAATAGGGTAGAGTTAATCTAGCTATTTAAGCCTATAATTAGGGCCAGTTTAAAAGCCTCTAAAGTGCTATATTAATATATAATACACCCCAAATAACAGCCAGGCGCTATATTGCCGGTATTAAACCATAACGCGGCTCTTACGCGTCTAACCGCCTCCTTATACCTATATAAGAGGAAACCCTTAAGTAATGGATTCTATTAATAGATTAACGCGGTATACCGCCTAGAATTGCAACCGTATAATAGATAGCTAGTATTCTAGCTACCTAGAATACTGGATCAGCTAGCCTACTATATATTAGCTAGCACTAGGTCTATAAGTTTCTTAAACACCACAACACTTTTAAATCAAAATATAACCGTAAGTACGACTACCAGCGTGCTAAATGCGAGGATTCTGTACTTATTTAGGCCTAGTTTAAACGCGTTTATAATACAAAGATATAATATAAGATTCTTAATAAGGATACCTGGAATTTTAATAAGACTGGCTTCTAGATGGGTGTTATTGCTACTATCAAAGTTGTTACTGGAACCGATAGGGCTGGTTAGCCCAAAATAGTATAGCCAGGCAATTAAGAATGGGTTACTACTATTAAAACTATTAATGCCCTATAAGACGCGCTTCTACCACTTATTATTTTTAAGGCTATAATGTACCAAGCTACCTAGTATAAGGACGATATTATACCATATAACTAGTTAATTAGCGTTAGTAATAACGGCTAAACAACTAATAAGATTGGCCTTACCTAGCTAAAAGAGGTATTCTATAAGCATATAAAGGATTACATAGTTAGCACGTATTAGCTGCTAGTGCTAGATGGCCACGACAGTTATATATCGCCTAAATTTAATCGGTTCTGCCTAGATTATTAAATAATCGTCCTCTATATACTAGTACATTTATTGTATCTACTACAGCCGCTAGATATAGGCTATTTCTTAGTCCTTAAGTAATTGTATAAAAGCCTTATTAAATAGATTATAGGCCGCGGTATTAACTTATAAGGGGATCTTATAGATAGGGGGCTATAAGGACACGATTGTAGAACAGGATAGATTAGTAAGAGAGACAAATCCTTAAGGAGGTAAGGCTTCTGGGATTATAGAGACTATATACTACGGGCACGTGCCTTCAGCACGTAACCGGCGACTATCTAAGGGGCGTCTAGGGGTTGTCCTAAGGGCAACCTAAGGTGTCCGTAATAATATCCCTTATATTGCCCCCCCCCTTCTTACAGTCGGCCCCTAATCGCCATTACTTTATAGTAGGGAGATTATAAGGGCTCGTCCCGGAAGAGGTTCGGAGGGATATTAGAGAGGTATTGGTATACCGCTGTATATTATCTATCTATCTAACCCCTACTTTAAACTCCTAAAAAACCTTAATAAGGAAAAAATATAACTAGAGAAAAGATATAAGGATTGCTAGGAGACATATTAGAAGCCTACTAGAAGTATACTAGTGACTACCTAGGCTAATATAGGGATTTTTATGCAACTCTGCTTCTAAGCCTTTATGCCAGTCTATAATCAATTATAAGTATTATAGATAATTTAGTGTTCCAGTATAGTTCCGTAAAACCTTTTAGTATAGGATTTGACGTATAGAGCCTTAGCTTGCCGTCGTCTTTAACTGCTAAGATATAGTCTATAATTCTTTCTCATAATCCTTTTTTTATAATCCTCTGCGTCACTAACGCATTACTTCTACATTTACCCTTAGGCTATTAGATGCGGTTAAGGTATTAATTAGTTAGTTAAAGAGACTTATCTCTTAAGATTTAGTATATATGCTATATATTTAGTATAGCTCTACTGCCTAGTAAATAGGGACATTTCGCGATAGTAATTGTAGCTATTATGTGATTGTTAAGAACGTCTATGACGTTATTCTTTAATACTGTAGTATCGTTTTAGGTCTAATTTAACCTAGATACGTTTTTAATTTAACGTCTTAATTGCCTTCCCCCGGCCGCGTGGTTAGTTTTTGTAAGGAAGTGATAGTTAAATAACTTATACGCGTATTTCCTTCCTTCTAAATAGCGCTATTGTAACGGAGTTATATCGGTAAGGTTGCGGCTATTTACTAGAAGGGTATTAGAAGGTGAAGTATAAAGATACCTTGCTTATTAAGCTGCTCCTTTTCTTAAATACCTTACTTCTCGCCATTAACCGTCGTCTAATTTTGGACGTATCTTCGATATATTATTAAGATTTTCTTCTTTTCCATTATTAATTTAATATGCCTCTTTGTTCTCTTACTAACTGCTCTTCTAAGTAGATTCTATAGCGTATCCTAGCCCTACCTTTGTATATAGAACCCCAACCTCTACTGACTCGCAACTAGTGCTAGTCCTATTTAAATGATTTTGCCTATACGTCTTTAAAAGATTAGAAATCTAATAATAAGATTCTAGAGGCTTATAATAAGACGCACTGCGTTAGATCTAATACCTTTAGTCCTTGTAATTGATGCATATATACTAAAAGCGGCAGTTGCGTTAAGGTGAGTTTTTCTATTCTTAATAGATTTCTATTACTAACTTTAAGCTTTAATAGCCTGGGCCTAAGTGGTAACAATCCTTTAATGTTTTTGACTACTACATTGCCCGGGCTTTATCTTATTCTAGCGCTAATGCTAAACGTCTTAGTTATATTTAAGACTATGCTATAGCTATCTATACCGCCTATAATTCTTAGTAAGCTAGCTAGTAACGCCTAATATAAGAGTAAGGTTAGTATACTAAGGATAGGGTATAGGATGGGGGTGATAAGAAGAAGGTCGCTATCTACTATAGGAAGGAGTTTGTGTATACGCGTTAAGTTTTAAAAGAGTATAATATAATGTGGTATTAGGTAGGTTACCCTTTAAGTACCTAGTAGATAGGTAACTAATAGTTACCGTAGTAAGGTCTTGGTGGTTTTGGATTATACTAGCTAGCCAACGTCTCTATTTATTTTGGGCTTAAGCGTGTCTTTATTAACTATAAGCTTACTCCCTAAGAGCTTTATTAGTATTAGTTTGGACCTAATATTAGTGTTAAGCGTTTAAGAGTCTTTACTCTAGCTACACCTTATTGTCCTACCCCTATTTTTATACCTACTTATACACCTACTAAGGTATTTAGATCCCATTCTTATTAGCTATCACTTAGTAGCCTAATAGATACTAATCCTACTCCTAATAATGATGAGGCGTAGTGGCTTTTTAGATTGGGCATTTATAGTTTAGACTTTTGGGATTCGTTTTTATATATAATAGCAATTAAGGACCTTAATTAGGTGCTTAGGAAGGCCTTATAAGGCTTTTAGAAAGGGCTTAAAAGCCCTAGAAATAATGTTCCTAGTATAGATTAATGAATGGGAATGCAATTCTAGTAAAATGCCCTATTAACTCTATACTATATACGTAAAAAGGCTAAGGACCTATTTTACCTTAGGCTGTGGCTCTATCCCTATAGTTTCTGGAGCCTATCCGTTCTATATTCAATTTAACCTATTTACTCTTTTTATAAGCTTTCTTTATAGGTTATAATAATACTATAGTATTAGAGCGCTTTCTACGACTTATAGATTGTGGACCTTGGTCCTAATATTCTTTTAGAATATCTTTATAATAATTAAGGTGATCCTCTGGTTCCTATATAGAGTCCTTAATAGGCCAGCCTAGCTATTTAACTTTAAATTAAAGCTTGTTCTTAACAGATTTATAATATAGTATAGCTTTAACCTCGTACCGCTCGCCTACTACCTTAGGGTATTTAATTGGGCCTAGACGGAAGTTCTTTTCTAGTAGTGGTTTATGCTATAGCTCTAGTAGGTTTACGTAAAATACTAGATATATATAGGCTATAGATGGGGGTAGCTGGAGATAATAGGCTAGCTTGCTAATTTGTTCCTTAACTTAAAAGGGACCTAGGTATCTTGTATTAAGCTTCTTTAATAATTAACGGGTTTTAATATTTGTTAAATATAATAGAACCTTATCGCCTACTCTGAAATGCTTATCTTAGTGCTTGCGGTTATACTAAAGTCTCTGCTACTCTTAGGCATCTTATAGGCTCTGCTTTACATACTTCTATTACTCCTCCTATTTCTAGAGGTATCCTTATACTCTCTAGTAGATGTCCTTCAACTTCCCAGTAGGATCCTATAACTAATTATATGGCCTTAGCTAGTAATCATTGGGTATACTATTAAACCCAAATAGTTAAACACTATAGGTAATTTAGATTAGTGCATACTTATACAATATATATTGCTTTAAATTATAAGCGTACTCTATATACAAAAGTAGCTCGTACTAGTTATTTTACTAGTAGTTTAAATACATCCGTAGGTAAGACTCCAGTTCCTAGTTCTGGCGTTCTATTTACCCATCCATCTATAGGTGGAAAGCTATACTATACTAGTGGTCTATCTTTAGATGGAAGCATAGGTCCGACTAGTATTAGCTTATAAAGACGCTGCCCCTATTAGTAATAATAGAGTATAGCTGATCTACTTTAAGAAAGCATTTCTCCTTAATTAGGTTGGTGAGCTCTTATACGTTAATTATCTTGTTAACGGGAAGGTATTAGACGTACTTTAAAAACCTATTAATAAGTACAAGGACCGAATTATATATTTGTCCTTAGCTATCTTTAAATAGCGGGAGATCCGTAATAAAGTTTATGGCGTAATATTATTATGGCTTACTAGTAGGGGGAACTGATTTAAGTAGACCCTATAGCTTATGCCTGCGGATCTTATATACTTAATACTTCTTATAATAGCTAATGTACTCCTTTACTTCCTAATTAAGCCTTGGCCAATAGTATTTGCGCTAATGTAATTCTACTATCTTTGCTTAACCATAGTGGCCGCCTAGAGCATTATTGTAATTCTTTATAAGAATCTTCTACCATATATTTGCTTCTTATAGCACCTAAACCTTACTACCTTTATATAGTAGGCCTATTGGGTTTAGTTCCTAATAGTAGCGCCTAGTAGCTTCCTTTTCATTACGTTTCTGGTCTACTTCCATATTAAGAATAGTATAGGAAGTGTCCCTCTGTTATACCTTATAAATAAGATCTATTAACCCTTTGGATGGTTCCTAGGTAAAAGCTGTTTTATCCCATACTGCTCTAAGTATAAGACTAGATAGTACTATAGATCTTATAACTCTTTAATGCGTATATATTAGAAAGGCCGCTACGAGGTTAAAGTCCTTTAGTTATTATAGGGCTCTGAGTTCCGATTGCTTTATAGCTTCGCTATTTATTTAAGGGGATAGCTTAGTAATTAGAGATGGTATATTACTAGGTTCTAAGAATATATTAGGGACGTCCTGTCTAGGTATATTTAGACCCTTATTAGTAACGGACTGGGTACTAGCCGGAACGTTAGTGGAAACTAATAGGGTTTATACCGCCTAAGACTTGGTATATAGAGCTATGGGTACTTAAGCATCCTATACCTGGAGCTTGTTCTATAATATAGGGAGTAAAATATCTATTATCTGTTTTCCTTCTCCCGTTTTAAAGCCTTTAGTATAGTCTGGCCGTCGTAACAGTCTATTAGCAGGGTTGTTTTCCCCTAGCTTATATTTAATCTTAAAATTAAATTATATAAGCTCCTCTACCTATCTAGCTTGTTAAGGTATAAGTTTCTTTATAGTTATAAAGTAGCGTAGATTATAGTAATCTAAGAGTATACGAGTGGTATAGCTCGCGTACTTAGGGTAGTATTGCTACTGTTTAAAGCAGTTAACTATAGCTAGCAGTTCCTTATTGTGGGTATAATACCTAACTTTAGGTCCCTGGAATTTTCTACTATAAAATGCTACTAGTTTTTAATGGAGTTAGGTAGCATCTAGATACCTATTAGGTTGCAGTAGGATACTAGCGAGGGCAAAGTTCGATGTATTAGTAATTATTATTAATAGCTAATTTAGGTCAAAATGTCGCAGTAATAAAGCTTTTATAAACTTTGTATAAAGTTCCCAGAAGGCCTCCTAAACCTTTTTAGGCTATAACTATGGCTTATATTATTTAGTTGGTCCCTTCTTAGTTTTCTTCCTTGCCGCCTTTAAGCTTTTTACTCCTTAGGTTGGGTCTTAGGAAGCTTCCGTAATATAGTTAAATAGGTATTAGGCGATATCTAAGTAGTTATAAATAAAGCGCCTATAGAAATTGGTAAAGCCTAGGAACACTTAAATATTTTAGTAGCTCTTTAGCTCCGGCTACTTCTAAATCGTCTATACTTATACTAGGTTTATAACTATACCTATAGGTATTATAATATAACCTAGGAACTTAACCTGCTTAGTATTAAAGATATACTTTAACGCCTTGGCGTAGAGGCCCTAATTATCTAAATGTTCCAGCACTTCGCGGACGTGTTACTTATGTTAATTTTTGTCTTCTAAGTAGATTAAGATATTATCTAAATAGATAATGTATATGTGGTCGACTAGTCCCCCTAAGGCTCTGTAAATATATAATTAGAATATTGCAGGCGTATTGGCTAGCCCGAAAGGCATTACTAGATATTTAAAGTGGCCGTATTAGGTTTTAAAAGCGGTCTTCTACTTATCCCCTTCTTTAATACGGAGCCTATAATAGGCGTCTTATAGATCTAGCTTTATAAAGATCTTTACCCTAGATAGTTAATCTAGCATTTCACTAACTAGTAGTAGTGGGTAACGGTTCTTAATTGTAATCTTATTAAGGCCGTGATAGTTTATATATAGCCTTATAGTTCTATTTGGTTTTGAGACGAAGAGGATTAATGCGATTAATGGCGACTTACTGGGCTAGATCTACCCCTTTTTCAGTAACCTATTAAGGTACTCCCATAGGATCTTAAGCTCTTTACGCGAGAGGTTATAAATAGAAAAGTTTAGCGGTTATTTGCCTTCTTCTAGATTAATTGCATAATTATACTCCAAGTTCTATAGTAGGACTTTTACTCTCCTGCCCAAAAATACCCTTAGTAAGTCCCTTAGGCCTACTAAAATATTTAATAAATTGGGGTCGCGTTTATCCTTTACGTTATTATTAGGTAGGTTCTAAAGCTCCCTTAGGATGCTTATAGGCAGTATTGTGCGCTATAGTAGTTACTCGTATATGGTTGCTACCGTATATTAAACCGTTTTATATAGTAGCTAGTAGAGGGTAGGGAACTCCTTAATGTAGCGTTTAAGGTGCCGTAGTATACTTTCTGTATATTGCTTAAGCTAGAGTAACCTATGGCGGTTAAAGTATCTCGTAAGATCCTTAAGATCGCCGCCTCCCTATAATGTCTTTGTAACCTATCCGGTAGTTTTTTATAGGGTCTCCGTTATAGAGGGGTTATTACCTATACTAAGCTTTATACCTATCTTGCTATTAAATAGGGGTTAGATCTAATACTCCTTTGGGTATAGAGCGTATACTATTTTGCCTAGGGCTACATTCTCTAGGATATCCTTTAGGCTTATTAGTAATATACGCCCTTCTAAATCTTTATTATTCTACTATTTAAAGGCTCTAGTCTTAAAGCGTATCTTAGGATCTACTTTTATAAGGTAAGGGTATCTAAGGATAAGGTTATAACCTATAAAGTTAGCCGCCTAGAAGGGTTATAGGCTAACCACTTTGGTATAGTTATATATATCGGCTACTAACACTATAAGCTTATAAGCACTATATAGCTTAATCTAATACTTATCTAGGAAGCCTATAATAGGTTTCCGCTACCTTTATAATAGGATAAGTTTATACTCTTTTACTAAATTATATTATATAAGATTGATTTTAGTGCCGCTATTATATAGTGCTTAGAACTATCATACCTTACCTATAGGGAGTGTTATTTCCAGCTTAATAGTAATATAGAGAGTCTTTCCTTTTATATCTTACCCTAGTTATAGCTAAGAAAGGTCCGCAATTAGGGCTTTTCTTTTTTTAGATTGTTAGTGCGGTTATTACCCTACTTATTTTTCTAATGGGATCTACCTCTAGAGTTTTCTCTTAACTTTTTAGAGTGTTCCCGTAAAGGTGCTAGATGGGTATTAGGTTAACCCTAGAAGTCTTTCCCATTATTTAAGGTTCCTAACTTTAACCCTTCTAAAGTTCTCTTTAAGAATGGCTTCTTTAAAGGTTGGGTCTACCCTACGTTACTACTAGAGTACCCACGCTTCTAGTGACCCCCTAGCTTCCTACTAGAAGAGGTCTAGTTCCTTACTATATCCTCGGCGTTTAGAACCGCTTGTTTAAAATCCGCATATATAGTAATCCGCGGTAGAGCTCCTACGCGCTTTATTTCGTCATAAATTACTAGCTTAATTTTAGCCTAGATAAATCCAATCTTCTCCTTTTCACAGACGCTACCATTCTTGTTTTTAAAGGGCTTTAGATTTATCTGTTAAGTATAAGTTTCTATAAAGTTTATAAACTAGCGGAAGTCTTAATGGTCTAGCTGCGTACTATTCCAGAATTGTTCTATATTATTATATTATATAATATACAGATCTTAGGTCTAACCCTTTAGGAAGGTCTATAGCTATAGCTATATTATAATTTACTTTTTATTAAGTTAATTAAGCGCGATTTAGTTTAGTGATGGGTCTTTAATCTTACTAATAATCTAGCGTGTACGCTCTTTAGTATTATCTCGTATTATTAGTATCTTAAAGAAGTTATCTACCTCGCGAACCTAATTATCTAGCTATTAGGCGTTAGGTTTATAACGAAGTTCTAGACTACTAGAGGCCTTAGCCAGTTAGTCTATATCCTTTTTCCATTTATTATATAGGTGCCTCTCTAAGTCTTTTATACCTCCTTAGGTAGGTACTAGGTAGCCCCTAAAAAGCCCTTAGCCTTAACTAGGTTGTAAAAGAATTTGCCTAGCTTAGATTAAACCCTACTAGATATAGATTTGCCCTTAAAGGGTTCTAATATATTTATTAGTAGCTTCCTCCTATATAGCTTTTAAGAGTCTTACGATAGCTTCTTAATATCTATTTTAAAGGAGATTAGTATAGGGCTCTTGACCTTTTAAACTTGGGCCTAAAGAAGCTCTTGCTATAGAGGTAGTATTAGTACTAGTAGCTAGTATGGGTTTCCTAATAAGCCTTAGGTCTTAAGTTAGTGTTTAGGTTTAGTTTTTTAAAGGGGTAGGCCCGCTTAGCTTATAAGCAGTCTATATACCGCTACTATACTAATTATAGGCCGGCGGTCTTCTGGGAGGGTTCCGGTTAGGTCCCTAGTTAGACATATTAGTGTATTCCTCTAGCATTTTTAGCTTAGGGGAAGATCTTAAGGTTACCTCTAGCGCTTAATCTTCTAATTGGCCTAGGTAGGGCTAGAGGGGTTCCAGTTACTTTTTGGCAGCGTTGTAACCGTTATAGAGGGTGTCTGTGTTTTCCTCAGCGGTAACTATAGATGTGTAAGAGTCTTCAAGCTCCTGGAGCATCTAGGTATTAGGGCTTATTCGGCCGTCTTACCTAGAGGGTTATATTATCGCAATCTTTTGCTATTAGAGGGACCTTCCTGCCTTTGCGCGACGGCTTTCCATAAGGTATCCGTAGAGCTTCCGTTTAGGTTATCGCGAGATTTTAAGGGAGGATAGTAGTTATAAATAAAAGATATAAATAAACAATCTGGTCCTTAAAGCCAACTGCCCTTCTAAAAAAGAGTAGAAAGGATTTAAATGTAAGGGGATTTTGTAGATAGGGGGCTATAAGGACACGATTGTAAAATAGGATAGATTAGTAAGAGAGACGAATTCTTAAGGAGGTAAGGCCTCTGGGATTGTGGAGACTATATACTACGGGCACGTGCCTCCAGTATATAACCGGCGACTATTTAAGGGGCGTCCGGGGGTTGTCCTAAGGGTAACCCAAGGTGTCCGTAATAATATCCCTTATATAACTATATTAATAAGTAGGAGTTTCTACCTCTATACTGGTAGGCTAGGTAGGTAGTACTATATTAAAATAATATATGGTAAGGATTTGCTACTACTAGCCTAGTTCTATATAGCCCTAATCGCGTACTAGCACAGCTATATACCGAATATTAGACACTATTACCCTAACGATTAAATGCATCCTAGATAGTTGAAATACCCTATAATATTGCTAAACTATAAAAGCAGACGGCCATATTAAGGCGCTATCTTAAATAGCGTATATATAGCCTACTAAGTCTAATAAAACAAGCCCTTAGCTAGCTTATTAAGGGGTGCGAAATGGCAATATTAAGCGCTATGCTACTTACGAGCGAAAATAAGAAGCTATATATAGAAAACTAGCGCCAAAAAAGAAAGAGGGTAAAGAAGCGCACGTATATAGCTAGGGGGGATATTCTATTAGGAGTAGAAGGGGCCTCTTGTATATAAGCTGCCCAGGCTAGGCATAAGGATGCCGTGGTAAAGGCAGCGGCTAAGTGACCGCAATAGGCACTACGTAAGTGTAGTATATGCTGTTTAATAGAATATACGGCAAGAATATGCGCAAAACGTCAATTAAGTATATAGTAGATAGCTACATCAAATATACTTATTCGTATTATAGTAAATATAATTATTCGTAGTTAACTGACTGCATTATACGCGTCGCGCGTTTTGGTGGGATAGGCCACTAAGGGGTATAGGCCACTAGGGGGTTAAATACGTTAGGTAGGAGTTCTAGCTTATATACGGCTCCCTTATTAATAACTTATTTAATTAGATAGGGGCTAAGGTTCTTATAATTAAATAACTTTATAGGCCTTTACGTAGAGATATTATATATATTTAGCTATACCTAGTCGCTACGTTAGGAAAAAATTTACCAGCATTTTTGTAGCATTTAGTAGCATTTAGCGGCCAAATACGCATTCCGCGCACTATAACGTATAGCGTATAGTATTGACTAAGGTGCGGCATACTGCTGTATTTAATAATATAGTGCGGCATACTGCTGTGTACTGCTATATTTAACAATATAGTGCGGTATACTGCTATATTTAATAATGCAGTGCGGTATACTGCTGTATTTAACAATGTAGTATAGCTAATTACGTATTTTACGCATTCTGTATATAATGCCCTCCTCGTATATTTTATACATAATGCCCTTCTCGCATATTCTGTATATAATGCCCTTTTCGCATATTCTATATATCTTGCTTACTTTAAGCAATAAATAAGTATTGCTTTTCCTATGCAGTTGGTGCAAAATAAATTATATTATTTTAGATAATTTAATATAATATAGCGATGGTTCTCCCCTACCCGCCTACCTACTAACCTACCTACCTGCCTACCTGCCTACCTACCTGCCTACCTACCTACCTACCTGCCTGCCTACTTATCTGTCTGTCTATCTATCTATCTATCTGTCTGTCTGTCTATACCTACCCGTCTATGCCTACCTATCTGTGCCTACCTATCTATGTCACCTTGATTCGATCGATTGATCGAATCGTTTATCGTGTTCGCTAGCTGGTCGTTCGAGCGGTTGTCGTGTGGCTCTGGCGACGGTCGTGTGGCGATGACGACGGTCGTCTAGCTCTGGCGACGGTCATCTGGCTCCGGCGATGGTCGTCTAGCTCTGACGACGGTCGTCTGGCTCTGGCGACGGTCATCTGGCTCCGGCGACGGTCGTCTAGCTCTGGCGACGGTCATCTGGCTCCGGCGACGGTCGTCAAGCTCTGACGACGGTCGTCTAACTCTGACGACGGTCGTCTGGCTGACGACGATCGTCCAGCTCCGGCGACGGTCATCTGGCTCCGGCGACGGTCGTCTAGCTCTGACGACGGTCGTCTGGCTCTGACGGTCGTCTAGCTCCGGCGACGGTCGTCTGCTTGCTGTCGTTCTGGTGTCTTCCTAGGTAGGGAGGATGTAAGGAAGGGTAAAAAATGAGGTGGCTACCTAGGTGTATATAGGGGGTATACTTAGCAGAGGCACGTGTAGAGGCTATCGGGAATATAGCGGGGACCCGATGCGGAGCTTCGCCTCCATACGCAGAGCTTCGCGCAGAGCCTTGCGCAGAGCCTCTGTACGCAGAGCCTCTGTACGCAGAGCTTTATGTAGAGCTTCGCGTAGAGCTTCGTGCAGAGCTTCGTGTAGAGCTTCGTGCAGAGCTTCGTGTAGAGCTTCGTGTAGAACTTCGTGCAGAGCTTCGTGTAGAACTTCGTGCAGAGCTTCGTGTAGAACTTCGTGTAGAGCTTCGTATAGAACTTCGTGCAGAGCTTTATATAGAGCTTCGCGTAGAGCTTTGTGTAGAGCTTCGCGCAGAGCTTCGTGCGGAACTTTATGCGGAACTTTAAACTTTATATAGAACTTTATGCGGAGCCTCTATATTAGGAAAAAATTTACTAGCATCTAATTTTACTTTTCTGCCATTTTAGCATTTTCTAGCATTTAGTAGCTAAATGCTAATACTTAATTATAAATGCAGTATTTGGCGGCTAAATGCTAATACTTAGTAATAAATGCAGCTAAATGCTAATACTTAATTATAAATGCGGCATTTGGCAGCTAAATGCTAGTACTTAGTAATAAATGCCGCATTTAGCTGCTAAATGCTATAAAATGCTGGAAATGCTAGGAAATGCTAGGAAATGCTAAAATGGCTAAAAAGTAAAAATAAATGCTAGTAAATTTTTTCCTAACGTAATACATATCTCCGGTAGTGGCGTTTTATAACAGTTAGTAAAGTAGGCCTACTTTACTTAAGCCTAGGCTATTTCTCCCTTATAGTAGTTAAGTAGATTTTTTATACGGTCTATATACTAGTTAGCAAGTAGCATTTTAAGGCGTTTTCTATATAGTAGTTTCTTATTAATAGGTTCTGGTGGCTCTATACTAGATTAGGGGTAATAACCCTTATTTGCAAAAAACGGGGTAAGTCCTATAGTAGTTAAGACGTAGTTATTTACTGCAAATTTACCTAGTAGGAGGTAATCTACCTAGTTATCTTAACTATAGGCAACTACCTATTATAGGTACGCTTTTATACTAGTATTAGCGTTTTTTAGTTACCTAGCAGTATCGGTATCACCTAGGGGGTACTGCAATTGCAATATAAGGTAACTGTTTCTTAGTTTTATTCGTGTCTTCTCTCTCGTCTACCAAAAGAGAAAGAAAGGGGTAGTAAAGGTCGGGCTATCTATCGGGCCGTAGGTGGTTAGGTGATCTACACTACGCCATACGGGCCCTGCCGTATACGCTCCACGCTATTTATCTAGTGACGATATTTACAACCCCTACTCGTACAGACAGGCAGTTTTATAATAAAAGAATATAAATATCTTAATAGAGATGCTAAGGCGTTAGTAGATTCGTCTCTATATATTAGAGTTAAATTATATACCTTAATTAGACGTAATTAAGTTAGGTAACCTATATAGTCGGGAAATTTTATAAAAAAAAGGCGTTAGCAACGTCGCTAATAGCTACGCCTTTAGTTAGGACGTAGTGGCGCTCTTTTATAAGTCGGTATATTATTATAAGGATGTTTATATAGGTACGGCCGTGTTATTTATAGGGTAGTAGGTTAATAACAAAATCTATAACAATATCCGCCTATCGTCGTATAGGTACTAGTAGGAGGTATAATAGTCCTTAGTACTTTATATTAAAGGCCTTAGCACGCTTATAACTATAATAGGCACCTATAAAGCGTTTAACTAAATCTATTATCTTAGGCTAGAAGTAGTATCGGCTAAGGAGCTTATAGGTTTCTTTTTTACCTAGGTAGCCACTTAACCGGAAGTCGTAAGCTATTTAGATTAGTTACCGTTATAAGTTTTCTAAGTTAGGGATAAATAGGCGGCCTCTATAATAGAGTCTATTCTCTTTTACTTCTAAGGCTGCTATATTAATTTAGCCTAGGCTTTAAAGGTTAGTAGGTAGCGTATAGGCGCTAGCGGTCTTTATAGTAATAAGTTAATATAGTAATAGGCCAATAGATATGTTATATACCATAGTAATAAGCTTATTAATTTTAGGAGGTAACTCTAGTTCTATAGTATAAAGCTAAGGTACTATTGGCTTTATTATAGGTAGTATACCTAAGGCTAAATTCTATGCTTTTAGGATTATCTATTACTAGAACTAATTTTAGGGGTCTTTTTTTAACTAAGAGAGGTCTTATAAGCGGAATATTAGGCTATTTAGCTTAGTACTTTATACTCCTAGTCTATATACAATTTTAAAATTAAAACTAGAGAGAAACTCGTTCTAGTATACTTAGCGTTAGTTTAGCTACTTTATATATTAGCATTTTGTTAGGGTGCTAAGACCCTAGGGGCCTTCTATTAGTCCTATTAGTCCTAATAGGATCCTAGTAGGCTCCTAGTAGGATTTTTTATTTTCCTAATTGTCCTAGTCGTTCTAATTATCCTAATAGGCTCCTAGTAGGCTCTTAATAGGAAACTAGTATTTCCTAATCACTCTAATAGGTTTTTAATAGGAAACTAGTATTTCCTAATCGTCCTATTAGGCCCTAGCAGGAAACCATATATTACCTATTTGGCGGCGGGGGGGGGGGGGGGGGGGGGGGGGGGGGGGGGGGGGGGGGGGGGGGGGGG
>Ga0307515_10007198_pt1 | contig 22058 bp, 14 predicted proteins | sample 17_EM_MG_FD_194513 | JGI IMG/M metagenome (GOLD analysis project Ga0307515, IMG submission 194513) | Populus trichocarpa ectomycorrhiza microbial communities from riparian zone in the Pacific Northwest, United States - 17_EM | ecosystem: Host-associated > Plants > Roots > Unclassified | place...
CTGCTCAACGTCGCCATGAAGATCGCCGGCGTGACCGGAGTCGACTACAGGTGGCTAGCGCTCGGGCCCGAAGTTCAGCAGGGACAGCCCACTCCCGCAGTGGGAATGAAACCTACTCGTGAGTAGGTTACTCGCATGGGTGACAGATACGCGAGCTTCGCAAATTCCGATCTTGGCCGGACCGTCGTGCGGCGGCTGGGGCTGCCCGATCCGCCCCGGTTGCGGCGGCACGACCCGTCCGCGCCGCTCATTCCCGGACCGGTGCTGCTGGGTGCGGCGCCCGGCGGGCGGCTGGCCTGCCCGGTCCGTGAGCTGCTCGGCCGGACCGGCGTCGACGTCAGCGGCGCCGCCGAGGACGGTGCCCGCTACGGCGCGCTGATCTTCGACGCCACCGGGATCGTCGACTCGGCCGGGCTGCGGGCGCTCTACGACTTCTTCCACCCGGCGGCCCGCTCGGTGCTCGGCTCCGGCCGGGTGATCGTGCTGGGCACCGCGCCCGAGACGTGCGGCTCGCCACGGGAGGCGACCGCGCAGCGTGCACTGGAAGGGCTGGTCCGCAGCATCGGCAAGGAGTTCGGCCGCGGCGTCACCGCGCAGCTCGGATACGTGGCGCCGGGCGGCGAGGAGGCGCTCGAATCGACGCTGCGCTTCCTGCTCAGCGGCCGTTCGGCGTACGTCTCGGGTCAGGTGATCCGGGTCGGCGCCGGCGCGGTGACCGCGCCCACCGACTGGGACCGGCCGCTGGCCGGCAAGGTCGCCCTGATCACGGGCGCGGCGCGGGGCATCGGAGCGGCCACCGCGCGCGTGCTCGCCCGCGACGGCGCCGAGGTGATCGCGCTGGACGTGCCCGCCGCCGGCGACGACCTCGCCGGCGTGGCCAACGAGGTGCGCGGCCGGGCGCTGCAGCTCGACCTGACCGCGCCGGACGCCCCCGAGCGGCTGGCCGCCTACCTGACCGGCGGGGTGGACGTGGTGGTGCACAACGCGGGCATCACCCGCGACAAGACGATCGCCCGGATGGACGCCGCGCGGTGGGACTCGGTGATCGACGTGAACCTGTCCAGCCAGGAGCGGATCAACGACGTCCTGGTGGAGAGCGGGCTGCTCGGCGACGGCGGCCGGATCGTCGGCGTCTCCTCGATCGCGGGCATCGCCGGCAACCGCGGGCAGACCAACTACGCCACCTCCAAGGCGGGCGTGATCGGTCTGGTGCAGTCGGGCGCCCCGGTGCTGGCCGGCCGCGGCATCACGATCAACGCGGTCGCGCCGGGCTTCATCGAGACCGCGATGACCGCCCGGATGCCGGTCCTGCTGCGCGAGGCCGGCCGCCGGATGAACAGCATGGCGCAGGGCGGCCTGCCGGTCGACGTGGCGGAGGCCGTCGCCTGGTTCGCCTCGCCCGGCTCCGGCACCGTCTCCGGCAATGTGGTCCGGGTCTGCGGCCAGAGCCTGCTGGGAGCGTGACACCCATGGTTGTCGTCGACCTCACCAAGAGCCAAGGCATCTCGTACGCCCGGGTCGCGCTCGGTTTGCTACCCCGTCGACGGGGCACCGGGCTGCCCGACCGGGAGGTGGTCCGCCATGCGGCGGCCGTCGACCGTGAGCACCTCGCCCGCTACGACCGGGTGTGCGGCTTCCGGCTCACCGACGCGCTGCCGGCCACCTATCCGCATGTGCTGGCCGCCCCGCTCGCGATGCGGCTGATGTCCGCCGCGGACTTCCCGTTCCCGCTCGCCGGGCTGGTGCACGTCGCCAACCGCATCACGGTGCGCCGGCCGGTCGACGCCGGGAGCCGGCTGGACCTGTCCGTGCGGGCGGCCGACCTGCGACCACACCATCGTGGACAGCAGTTCGACGTCGTCATCTCCGCTGCCGTCGACGGGGAGGAGGTGTGGCACGGCGTCTCCACGTACCTCCGTAAAGTCGGTCAGGGTGGGCGGGGCGATCAGGGTGACCAACCGCCCGGGCCCGCCGCCGCGCTCTGGCGCGTGCCGGCCCGGGTGGGTCCCGACTATGCCGCCGTCTCCGGCGACCACAACCCGATACACACCTCGCGGCTGGGTGCGCGGCTGTTCGGCTTCCCCCGACCGATCGCGCACGGGATGTGGAGCATGGCGCGCTGCCTGGCCGCCCTCGAAGGACGGCTGCCGGCGGCGTACACCGTGGACGTCGCGTTCAAGCTGCCGATCCTGCTGCCGGCGATGGTCGGCTTCGCCGCGGCGCGGGCGGCCGGCGGCTGGGACTTCACCGTGCGCTCGGCGGGCTCGGGCCGCCCCCACCTGGCCGGGTCGATCACCGGGTAACGCGACGGCTCAGGGCTTCCAGACGTCGCCGCGGAGCAGCTGGGCGGCGCCCAGCCAGGCGACGTTCATCAGCCGGCCGGCGGTCTGGTCCGGGTCGGCCTCCGGGTGGTCGGCCAGCCAGTCGGCGAGCGATTCCCCGGCGCCGACCAGGGCGTACGCGCTGACCTCCAGGTCGGTGCCGTGCGCCTGGCGGCCCTCGGCCCGCACCGCCCGGTCGAGCATGCCCGCGACCACGTCGACGATGCGCCGGCGCATGGCGGCCAGCTCGGTGGCGAACGGCTCCTGCCCGCGCGCCTGCCGGTAGAGCACCGCCCAGCCGTCGCGGTGCGCGCCGACGAAGGTGAAGAACGCCCGCAGGCCCGCCCACAGCTGATCGTTGAGGCCGAGGGCGGGGTCGACCACGGCGGAGATCGCCTCCATCAGCCGGGTGGCCTCCCGGTGCAGGCAGGCGACGAACAGCTCTTCCTTGGTGCCCAGGTAGGCGTACACCATGGGTTTGGAGACGCCGGCGACCTCGGCGATCTCGTCCATCGAGGCGGCGTGGAAGCCGAGTCGGGAGAAGACCCGCACCGCGGCGTCCAGCACCTGCTGCTCACGGACCTGGCGGGGTAGCCGTTTGAAGGTGCGGGCTGTCGACACCCTTGTCAGCGTACTCAACTCCCCCGTAAGTTAACGCACGAGTAGGTTTCACTAATGGAGGCTGATCCGCCTTGGAGTTCTGGCTTGATCTGAACGAGGAGCAACGCGACCTACGCGAGTGGGTGCACGGCTTCGCCGAAGGCGTCGTCCGACCGGCCGCGGCCGAGTGGGACGAGCGCGAAGAGATGCCGTGGCCGGTGATCCAGGAAGCGGCGAAGATCGGCCTCTACGGCTTCGAGTTCCTGATCAACACGTGGTCCGACCCGACCGGCCTGTCGCTGCCGCTGGCGAACGAGGAGCTGTTCTGGGGCGACGGCGGCATCGGCATGGCGATCTCCGGCACGGCGCTCGCGGTCGCCGCCATCTACGGCTCGGGCACCCCCGAGCAGCTGGTCGAGTGGGTTCCGCAGTGCTTCGGCGACACCGCCGATCCGAAGGTCGGCGCGTTCTGCACCACCGAGCCGGAGGCCGGCTCGGACGTCGGCGCGATGCGCACCCGGGCGGTCTACGACGAGGCCAAGGACGAGTGGGTCCTCAACGGGCAGAAGGCGTACGCCACCAACGGCGGCATCGCCGAGATCCACGTGGTCACCGCCTCGATCGACCCGGAGCTCGGCGCCCGCGGCCAGGCCGCCTTCGTCGTCCCGCCCGGCACGCCAGGCCTGGTCGGCACCAGGAAACTCAAGAAACTCGGCCTGCGGGCCTCGCACACCGCCGACGTCTTCCTCGATGACGTACGGGTGCCCGGAAGCTGCCTGCTCGGCGGCAAGGAGGCGCTCGACGAGCGGCTGGCCCGCGCCCGCTCGGGACAGCGGGCGACCCGGCAGGCCGCCATGCGCACGTTCGAGCTGTCCCGCCCGGCGGTCGGCGCCCAGGCCATCGGCATCGCGCGGGCCGCGTACGAGTATTCGCTCGAATACGCCAAGACCCGGGTGCAGTTCGGCCGGCCGATCATCGAGAACCAGGCCATCGCGTTCGCCCTCGCCGACATGAGGACCGAGATCGACGCCGCCCGGCTGCTGGTCTGGCGGGCCGCCTGGATGGGCCGCAACGACCGGCCGTTCACCGCCGGCGAGGGCTCGATGTCCAAGCTGAAGGCCGGCGAGGTGGCCGTCGCGGCGACCGAGAAGGCGGTGCAGATCCTCGGCGGCGCCGGCTACCTGCGCGATCACCCAGTCGAGCGGATGTACCGGGACGCCAAGATCTACACCATCTTCGAGGGCACGTCCGAGATCCAGCGGCTGGTCATCTCCCGGGCGATCTCCGGCATGCCGATCCGCTGACCCCGCCCCGTGGAGGTATACGGCATGGCCGTCCCGTTCGTCGTCGCCACGCTGGCCCGGCGCGGACTGCTCCGCCCCGGGCCGCCGGCCGACGTGATCAGGCAGTTCGCCGCGCTGCGCCGGTGGGGCTTCGGCCTCGCCGGCGAGCTCCGGCAGGCCGCCGCCCGCGACCCCGGCCGGGTCGCCGTCATCGACGAGCGCCGCACGCTGACCTACCACGCGCTGCTCCAGCGGTCCGAACGCCTGGCCCGCGCGCTCCGCGCCGAGCACGGCGTCGAGCCCGGCGACCGGGTCGGGCTGCTCTGCCGCAACACCGCCGGTATGGTCGAGACCCTGGTCGCGGTGACCTCGCTCGGCGCCGACGCGGTGCTGGTCAACACCGGGCTGTCCGGGCCGCAGCTCGCCGTCGTCGCGCGCGAGCAGCGGCTCCGGACCGTGTTCCACGACGACGAGTTCGAGCTGCCGGAGGGCCTCGACGGCATCGGCGAGGCGCGACGCGACGAGCTGATCGGCGCGGCCCCACCCGGCGAGCTGACCCCGCCGCCGCGCCCGGGACGGACGATCGTGCTGACCTCCGGCACCACCGGCGTGCCCAAGGGCGCCCTCCGGCGTACGCCCGGCGGCTTCGGCCCGCTGTGCTCGATGATCGACCGGATCCCGCTGCGGGCCGGCGAGCGCATGCTGATCGCCGCGCCGCTCTTCCACACCTGGGGCTACGCCGGGCTGCAGATCGCGCTGGCGCTGCGGGCCACCGTCGTGCTGCGCCGCCGCTTCGAGCCGGCCGCCGCGCTGGCCGCGCTGGTGCGCGAGGAGTGCACCGCCGTGGTCGCCGTACCGGTGATGCTGCAGCAGCTGATGGAGCTGGCGCCGGACGGCCCCCGGCCGCCGCTGCGGGTGGTCGCGGTCAGCGGTTCGGCCCTGCCCGGCGGGTTGGCCACCCGATTCATGGACCGGTACGGCGACGTCCTCTACAACGTGTACGGCTCCACCGAGGTCTCCTGGGCGTCCATCGCGACCCCGGCCGACCTACGGGCCGCACCGAACACCGCCGGCCGCCCGCCGCACGGCACCCGGGCCGAGGTGCTCGACGAGGCCGGGCGCCCGCTGCCCGCCGGGGCGGTCGGGCGGCTCTTCGTCGGCAACGAGATGCTCTTCGAGGGCTACACCAACGGCGCCGCCCGGGAAGGGCGCGACGGCCTGCTGGCCACCGGCGACCTCGGCCACCTCGACGCGGCCGGGCGGGTCTTCGTCGACGGCCGCGAGGACGACATGATCGTGTCCGGCGGCGAGAACGTCTTCCCCGCCGAGGTGGAAAACCTGCTCGCCGACCTCCCCCAGGTCCGCGAGGTGGCGGTGATCGGGGTCCCCGACGCCGAATACGGCGAGCGGCTGGCCGCGTACGTGGTGCTGCACCCCGGCGAGATCCTCGGCCTCGATGGGGTCCGTGACCACGTGCGCAGCCACCTGGCCCGCTTCTGCGTGCCGCGCACCGTGGTGTTCCTGCCGGCCCTGCCCCGCAACGCGACCGGCAAGGTGCTGACCCGCGACCTGCCCCGCTGAGCCGACGGGTACCTTGTTGCGGTGCTTTCTGCGGGAGTCATACTCAGCGGTCGATATCAGCTGAACGAGCGGGTTGCCGCCGGCGGCATGGGCGAGGTCTGGCGCTGCACCGACGTGCTGCTCCGGCGCGAGGTCGCGGTCAAGGTGCTGCTACCGGCGCTGATCTCCGACGCGGAGTTCATCGCCCGGTTCCGCACCGAGGCGCGGATGATGGCCGCCCTGCGGCACCAGGGCATCGTCCAGGTGTACGACTACGGCGAGGAAGCGGAGGTCGGCGGCGACCGGCTGGACTACCTCGTCATGGAATACATCGAGGGCGCGCCGCTGTCCCAGTGGATCAAGTCGATGGGCCGGCTCGGCGTCGCGGAAACCCTCTCGGTGGTGGCACAGGCCGCGCAGGCGCTGCACGTGGCGCACAGCGCGGGCATCGTGCACCGCGACGTCAAACCGAGCAACCTGCTGGTCCGGCCGGACGGCGTCATCGTCCTGGTCGACTTCGGCGTGGCCCGGTCCGCGGACGTCACCGGCCTCACCGGCACCAACGTGGTGCTGGGCACCGCGCACTACATGGCGCCCGAGCAGGCCACCGGGCAGCCGGTCTCGGCGGAGACGGACATTTACGCGCTTGGGGCGGTCGCGTACTGCTGCCTGACCGGCCGGCCGCCGTTCATCGGCGACAATCCGCTGCATGTGGTGGCCCAGCATTTGCAGGGCGTGCCGCCTGCGCTGCCGGCGGAGATCCCGGCTGCGGTGGCGGCGTTGGTGGGCCGGGCGTTGGCCAAGGATCCTGCCGGTCGGTATTCGAGCGCCGCGGTTTTTGCCGAGGCCGCTCGCGCCGCGCAGAACAGCCCGGCGGTCGCCAGCCCGGCAGTCGCCAGCCCGGCAGTCGCCAGCCCGGCAGGCGCCAACCCAGCAGTCGCCAACCCAGCAGTCGGCAACCCGCCCTTCGCAAACGCGCCTGTCGCCAGACCGCCGGCCTCCAACGCGCCCGTCGGCAACCAGCCGGTCGGCAACCAGCCCGCCGGCGGCGCACCTTTCGGCAACCAGCCGGTCGGTGGCCGGCCAGCCGCCGGCCCGCCGGGCGGCGGCGCGGGTGCTCCGGAGAGCGCCTTCGGCGTTGGGTTCGGCCCCGTCGCGAACTCGCCGCGGATCGTGCCGACGCCGCCGAGCAACCGGCGCCGCAAGCTCGTGCTCGCCGGTGTGGCGGGCGCGGTCGTGATCGGGCTGGCCGCGACCGCCGTCGGGTTCGCCTTCACCTCCGCGGAGGCCCAGTCGTCGGACCAGCCGGCGGCGGCCCCGCCGGCCGGGGCCGCCCCGCTCAGCCCCGGTTCCGGTACGGCTCCCGGCCCCGGCCCAGGGACCGAGGCCGGCGAACTGGCGGCCGACGCCCCGACCCGGACCGCCGAACCGGCCAGGACCAGCGCCAAACCCACCAAGCCGGCCACCACGGGGACGACCCCGCCGGCCGGCGGGGTGACCACGCCCGCCAGTGCCGGTCCGGCCGCGACAGCCACCAAGACCACCGCGGCGCCCACCCAGAGCAATCCGTACACCGCGGCCCAGGCCTGCGGCAGCGGATACCAGGTCATCGACTCGGCCACGCTGACCGTCTCCGGCGGGGCCTCGCCGGGCAAGGTGTATCTGCTCTACCACAGCGGCACCGGCGCCAACTGCACGGTGACCCTCAAGTCCACCGCCGTCGGCACCGCGACAACGGTCTCGGCGTACCTGGAGGTGAAGGGCAGCGCCCGCGGCACCGACAGCGGCTCCTTCAAGTACTACGCCGGGCCGGTGCGGGCAAAGGCGGCCGGCGTCTGCGTCAAGTGGGGCGGCTCGACCGGCGGGGCCAGCTACAACAGCCCGTTCGAGCACTGTGACTGAACCCAGCGGAGACCGAAACGCCGCGGGATAGGGTGTCAGGAAAGGGCTTTCCTGCCCGTAGTCGACAGCTGGATGGGGTGCTCCATGGCGATGCGGCCGAGGCTTTGCCGCGGTGAGACCGGGGCGGTCCACGCCTGCGGCGCGGTTCGACACCTTCCCCGGTACGCCCGGTGACCGCGCCGGTCGACGCCGCGTTCGTCGAAGAGGTGCGGGCCGCGCTGGACGGGCACATCCTCGAGATCACCGAGGAGGCGGGCGGCGACATCTGGCCGCACCTGGCGCATCGCTCGCTGGCCGCGCGGATCAAGGCGCTGGTCGCGGCCTGGTGCGGCGCCGCGGGCTCCGCCTACGGTGGCGCCGACGACCTGCTCGATCATGCCGTCCACCTCGCCGGCCTGCTCCAGCGGCTGCGGGAGCCGAGCGGGCTCTTCGCGGGCGGCGACAACGTCGACTCCCCACCCGACTCGGCCTTCAGCATCAACGATCTCGCCGACGCCGCCCTCATGCTCCGGCAGGCGAACACGTCGGCGGACGACGACGCGGCCCGGCGCCTCGCGGTCGTGCTCGATGATCTGCTGGGGGCCGCCGGACCGGCCCTGGTCAAGGGCGGCGTGCACACCCCCAATCACCGCTGGGAGCTCTCCGCGGCCCTGGCCCGGCTGCACCGGCTCGCCCCGGGACCGGCGCTGGCCGACCGGGTCGGCCAGTGGCTGGCCGAGGGCGTCGACATCGACGACGGGCTGTACTCCGAGCGCAGCGCCAACTACGCCGCCCACGTCTCCAACCCGTCGCTGCTCACCATCGCCGAGGTCTTCGACCGCCCGGATCTCGTGGACGCTGTCGAGCGGAATCTCGCGGCGACGCTCGACCTGCTGCTGCCGGACGGATCCGTCGAGACCGTGCTGTCCCGCCGCCAGGACCAGCGGTGGCCGGTTCCGCTGGCCGCGTACCTGTTGCCGCTGCGCCGGGTCGCGCTGCTGCGCGGGCGCGGCGACCTCGCCTGGGCCGCGGGGCTGGCGCTGGCGCAGGGTGTCGCCGCGCCCGCGGACGCGGCCACCCATCTGCTGCTCGACCCCGGCATCGCGCGGCCGCTGCCGGAGCCCGTCGCGCCCGGGAGCCGGCGGCAGCGCGTCTTCGGTGGGGCGGGCCTGCTCGTGGATCATCGGCCGGACCGGACCGCGGTGGTGTTCGGCGGCTCGGACTACGCCCGGCACGGTCGGGTCCGCTCCGGGTTGGCGAATTCGCCGACGTTCCTGCGCGTCTTCGCCGGGGCGGTCGTGCTGGAGAGCGTGCGCCTGTCGCGCACCTTCTTCGGCCTGGGCCCGTTCCGCGGCGACGGGTTGGCCGTGCGGCAGGGCGCCGGTGGGGAGACGATCGCGACGCTGACCGAGACCGTGGCGGCCTCTTACTATCAGCCACTGGCGGCGGCCGACCGGGTCGGCGACGGGTCCTACCGGCTCGGCGACGAGGGCCGGTTCAGCGCCGCGATGGACTTCGGCCGGCGCCCGCGCGACGAGGTGGCGCTGTCCACCACGGTCCAGGCCGTGCTCGGCGCGGACGGCGTCCAGCTGACCGTCGACGTCGCCGGGGCGACCGTGGACTGGGCGCTGGAGCTGGCGTTCCGGCCCGGCGGGACGCTGACCGGCGCACGTGCGCTCGGTGAGCAGCGGTGGCAGCTCGACGGGCCGGCTACCGCTCGCTATCGGGTGGGCGAGGATCAACTCAGCGTAACCGTGACCGAGGCGACGGACGGACGGGGCGGGCCCCTGCGGGCCGCCGGCGCGAATCCGGCCTATCATCCCGGCGAGGATTATGACTTCCTCGGCGGCACAGATGCCGCGACCGGAATGCTTCTCTACGTTTCCGGCCAGGCTCCCGCCCGGGTGCTGATAGACATTCATAAATGCTAACCGGCCCGCGGCCGACCGCCCCGACGTTTAAGGATCCATACAAATAGCGTCTGAGCGGTGACTTCGCTGGCCAGGGAGCGGTTAACGCTTCGTGATCATGGCAACCGCACAGGATCACGATTAGGCCATGAAATGTTTCCGCGGGGTGTCCTCTTCATTGACGTGGTAAGCGCTTTCCTCTAACGTCCGTCGCCACGGGGCCTACGATCTTTCCAAGGAGATGAGCATGGCGATTTCGGCGACAGTCCGGAGGGGACGTTTGCGGTGGCTGTCCGTGGGCGTCATAGCGGCCCTTACCCTGGGTGCTTGTAGCTCAGGCGACTCCGACGACAGCGCGGACGTCAAAAACATCACGTTCTGGTACTCCACGTCGGCCCAGGATCAGGGCTACATCGACCTGGCGAAGGACTTCCAGGCGAAGACGGGCATCTCCGTGGAGATCGTGAACCTGCCCAACGACGGATACCAGGACAAGCTGAAGCAGGCGGCGCAGGCCAACGCGCTGCCGGACACGGCCAGCGTGCCGTCCCTGGACACCCTCTGGGTCAACCAGCTCCAGGACCTGAGCTCCATCGCGAACAACGCGACCAACAACATCAACAAGGACCTGATCACCGCCCAGGACAGCAAGGTCCTCGCCATCCCGTCCGACGTCACGGCGGCCGGCCTCTACATCAACAAGAGCCTGTTCGACAAGGCCAAGGTGGCGTACCCGACCGACCCCAGCCAGACCTGGACCTGGGACGAGTTCCTCGCCGCGGCCGACAAGGTGCGCACCGCCACCAAGGCCAAGTACGACCTCGTCTACGACCGCTCGCCCGCCCGGATCCGGCCGTGGATCTACAGCCACGGCGGCAAGGGCTTCCAGCTCGGTGCGGACGGCAAGTTCGCGACGCCCGACGCCGCCACCGTGCAGGCGATCGACTCCTTCGCCAAGCTGAACAACGACGTGATCATGCCGAAGTCGGTCTGGGGCGCCGGTGCCGACCCGAACGCGCTGTTCAAGAGCGGCCAGGTCGTCGCCTACTTCTCGGGCGTCTGGCAGGTCGCCGACTTCGCCGAGGGCATCACGAACTTCGAGTGGGCCTCCGCGCCGACCCCGGCGCAGCCGGTGCACGCCACCGACATCAACCTCGGCGGCAAGGTGGTCGCGTTCAGCAACAAGGGCAAGGTCGACGCGGCCAAGCAGTGGGTCGACTTCATCTTCGAGCGGACCAACTACACCAAGCTGGCCCAGGCCAACGGGTACCTGCCGATCGAGAAGGGTCTCACGCTGACCTACCCGTTCAAGAAGCAGGCCGCGCTGGACGCGTTCGCCCTCTACACCAAGGAGATCGAGTCCGCCGACCCGATCTCCGCCTCCGGGCAGGCGAACCAGACCAAGCTGCTACTCGCCGGCAAGTCCGTCGACGACGCCCTGGTCAAGGACGAGATGGGCAAGCTCGTCAACGGCCAGCAGGACACCCAGAAGACCGTCGACAACATCATCGCGGGTCTGAACCAGCAGATCGGCTAGGACCATGACGAGTGGGCCCGCCGGCGACGGCGGGCCCACACCGCTGAAGGGAGGACAGAGCATGGTCGACAGCGTTCAGGCCGAGCCGCGGAGCGTCTCCGCCGCCGGCGAGCCGGCACCCACGAGATCGCGATGGTGGCCGAAGCGGAAGCTCAACAGCTACACGGTGGCGCCGCTGTTGATGATCTCCATCAACCTCGTGCTCTTCCTGCTCTTCTTCATCTGGCCGGCCGTCATCGGCCTGAACTACTCGTTCACCAGCTACACCGGCGTGGGCCCGGCGCCGTACGTGGGGCTGGACAACTACGAGCGCCTGGTGAGCGATTCGGCGTTCTACGCGGCGCTGTGGCGCACCCTGATCTACACGGGCGCCGTCGTCCCGCTGACCTTCGTCGCCTCGCTGGGCACCGCCTACCTGCTGGTCAGCCAGCACAGCAAGGGCAAGACGGTGACCCGGGTGGTCTTCTTCATGCCCTGGCTGATCTCCCCGATCATCGCCGGTGTCATCTGGCGCTGGCTGTTCGGCGAGAACTTCGGCCTGGTCAACTTCGTGATCACCGAGCTTGGCGGCAAGGCGCTGCCCTGGCAGTCCAACGCCAACCTCTCGCTGATCGTGGTGGTCATCGCGGCGACCTGGATGGGCACCGCGTTCAACATGCTGCTGTTCGTCGCGGCCCTCAAGAACGTGCCCACGTCGTACTACGAGGCCGCCGACCTGGACGGCGCCAACGCCTGGCAGAAGTTCCGCCGCATCACCCTGCCGGCGATCGCGCCGACGTCGTTCATCGTCGTGCTGCTGAGCACCCTGCACACCATGAAGGAGTACGGGTTGATCTTCGCGATCAACGCAGGCGGCCCCGGCACCGAGAACAACCTGATCGTCCAGTACATCTACACGACCGGCTTCCGGAAGGCCCAAATCGGCTACGCGAGCGCCGCGTCCTTCGTGCTCCTGCTGATCCTCGTGATCATCGCCGTCGTGCAGCTGCTGGCCAGCCGCCGGAAGGGGTCCTGAGATGGCCGTCGCCAGCAAGCCTCCCGCACTGCGCCGCCGCAAGGTCGGCAAGAAGGGCGACGTGCCCAGGTCGATCGGCACGAGCTCGATCATGTGGCTCCTGGCCGTCGTCTACGGCCTCCCGCTCATCTGGTTCCTGCTGAGCTCGTTCAAGCCCGCCGGCGACCTCTTCTCCTACCCGCTGACGGTTTTCCCGAAGCACTGGACGGTGTCCGGCTACACCCAGGCCTGGACGAAGTTCGACGTCGCCCAGTACTTCGTCAACACGCTGATCGTGGCGGTCTCGGCGACCCTGCTGACGATCGTGGCCAGCGCCGCCGCCGGTTACGCCCTGGCGAAGTACAACAGCTGGTGGCTCAAGATCTTCGCCGGCTGCATCCTGCTGACCACGATGCTGCCGGGCGAGACCATCCTCGCGCCGCTGTTCGTCGTCATTCGCAACATCGGCCTCTACAACAGCCTCGCCGGTGTCGTGGTCCCCGCCGTGATCACCGCGACCGGCACGTTCATGTTCCGCCAGTTCTTCGTGACCGTGCCGAACGACCTGCTCGAGGCCGCCCGCATCGACGGCTCCAGCGAGCTGTCGACCTTCATCCGGATCATGCTCCCGCTGGCCCGGCCGATCGTCCTGACGCTGGCGATCTTCTCGTTCCAGTGGCGCTGGAACGACTTCCTCTGGCCCCTGATCATCCTCAACGACCCGAACCAGTTCACCCTGCAGATCGGCGTCGCGAGCATCGTCGGCGCGCAGAACGTCAACTGGTCGGTCCTGCTGGGCGCCTCCGTGCTTTCCATGCTCCCGTTGATCGCCATTTACCTGGTCTTTCAGAAGTACGTGATGAGCGCTGATATCAACGCAGGGCTGAAGGACTGAGCTCCACCACCACCCCTCCCCACCGGTCAAGAAAGATCCCCTCATGAGCCTGAGCCGCCGTACGCTCCTGCGCGCCTCCGCCACCGCCTCCGCCGGGCTGATCGGCGGTCCGGCGATCCTGTCCTGGATGTCCAACCCCGCGGTAGCCGCGGAGGTCAAGGCGTTCATCGACGACTACGCGACCAACACCACCGCGAACCTCACCGTCGACACCAATGCCGCGGTGCGGATCCTCTCCGGTATGCAGCAGCTGTGGCAGACCGGCTCCGCCTGGAACAACGGGGTGGTGCTGGCGCCGGAGATCCTGCGGGCGAACGTCCGCTACTGCGAGAAGGTGACCGCGACCCGCACCGAGGCCGAGGCGGCCCGGGCGTTCATCATCGACCGGCAGCACCAGAGCTACTCCACCATCACCGGCCTCGGTGTGCTCGCGCCCATCTATCGGGCCGGCGCCCTGGCGGTCACCAGCATCACCTCGGCCCCCGTCGGCACGCCGGCCACCACGATCGACGACGTCGTGCCGGCCGGCTCCCCGGCAGGCTCCACCAACGGTGCCGGCTCCCCCACCTCGGCGCTGGGCGCGGTGGTCGCGCTGGTGAACGCGGTGCGCGGCGACTTCACCTCGAGCAACCCCAGCAAGTTCGCCTACCTGTATCCGCGCCCGTGGCGGATGACCCGGGACAGCGAGGTCGTCGACACCGGCGCCGTCGACGCGTTCGGCTTCCCGGTCTACCGGTCCGAGGTCATCGTCGCGCCGCAGTTGCTGCGCCAGCGGGGCACCAAGCCGGCCGAGGACGGTGGCTTCCCCAGCGGGCACACCAACGCGGTCCACCTGGCGGCGCTCGCATACGCCTACGCGGTCCCCGAGCGTTTCCAGGAGCTCGTCACCTGCGCCGTGGACTTCGCCGACACCCGGATCATGTCCGGCATGCACTCGCCGGTCGACGTGGTGGGCGGCCGTGTCCTGGCCACCGCGCTCGCCGCGGCAACCCTCAACAACCCGAAGAACGCCCAGATCAAGACCGACGCGCGGGCACAGGCCGCGGCGTACTTCCAGGCCCAGACCGGCACGACCGCGGACACCCTGTACGCCTACGCGCACAGCGGCAACAGCAGCAACGACCCGTACGCCGACCGGGCCGCCAACCGCAAGCTGGTGCGCCCCAAGCTGACCTACATCCTGCCCCGCCAAGGGAAGAAGGATGTGGCGCTGGACGTGCCGAAGGGTGCCGAGGTCCTGCTGGAGACCCGCCAGCCGTACCTGACCGCCGCGCAGCGCCGCGCGGTGCTGCGCAGCACCGCCCTGCCCGCCGGCTACGCCCTGCTGGACGGGCCCGAGGGCTGGGGCCGGCTCGACCTGTTCACCGCGGCCGACGGTTACGGCGCGTTCGAAAGCGACGTCGACGTCACGCTCGACGCGGCCGCGGGCGGCTTCGGCGCGGCCGACACCTGGCGCAATGACATCGGCGGCCGGGGCGGGCTCACCCTGCGCGGCACCGGCACGCTCGGCCTGACCGGCGCCAACCGGTTCGGCGGCGGGGTCCGGGTGCTGGGCGGCACGCTGGTCGCCGGCTCGCCGCACGCCCTCGGCGCCGGCGACGTCGAGGTCCGCGACGGCACGCTGCGGGTGGCCCGGAGCACGTCGGTGTGCGGCGGCTACCTCCAGCGCGGCGGGGTGCTCGCGGCCACGCTGGCCCGCGGTGCCGCGGCGGCGCTGGACGTCGACGGCCCGGCCGAGATCGGCAAGGGCAGCACCCTGGAACTGACCGTGGACGCCGGCTGCGACCTGGTGCCGGTGCTGCGGGCCCGGAAGCTGACCGGCCGCTTCGCCACCATCACGGTGAGCACCCCCGGATACCGCGTCGAGCCGGTCTACACCCGGACCGGCCTGTCCGTCAGGGTCCGCCGCGGCTGATGATCGGATGAACCCGCGACACTCCGGCCAGCCCAGCGAACGCAGGTCCGACGAAAGCAGGCCCGGCGAAGCCAGGCCCAGCGAAGCCAAGCCCGGCCAAGCCAAGCCCGGCCAAGCCAAGCCCGGCGAAGCCAAGCCCGGCCAAGGCAAGCCAAGGCCCAGCGTCCTGCTCGTAGGCGCGCACGGCTACGGCCGCGGCTACCTGGACCGCCTGGCACGCCTGCACGCCGCCGGACGGATCCGGCTGGCCGGAGTGGCCGACCCGCGCCCGCTCGACCCCGAGCAGCGCGCCCTGGCCGGCGACGCGGCGTACGGCCCCGACGCGGCGGCACTCATCGCCGCCATCGAGCCGGGCGTGGTCGTGGTGGCCACGCCTGTGCACACCCACGTCGACCTGGCCGTGGCGGCGCTGCGGTCAGGCGCGCACGTACTGCTGGAGAAGCCGCCGGCGCCGACCCTGGACGGCCTCGGCCGGCTGCTCGCCGCCCAGCGCGACGCCGGCCGGGCCTGCCAGGTCGGCTTCCAGGCGCTCGGCTCCGGTGCCGTCACCGAGCTGACCCGGCAGATCGGCGCGGGCCGGTACGGCCGGATCACCGGCATCGGCGTCACCGGCCTCTGGTGGCGCGACGAGGAGTACTGGGGCCGGGCGGGCTGGGCCGGCCGGCGCCGGCTGGACGGCCGCGCGGTCAACGACGGCGCGCTGACCAACCCGTTCGCGCACGGGGTCGCGCTGGCGTTGCGGCTCGACGGCTCCGGCGGCGACGAACCGGTCCGGGGGGTCGTCCTGGACACCTACCGGACCCGCGCGGCGGAGGCGCACGACACCGCGAGCGCGCGCATCGTCACCGCCCGCGGCACCCCGGTCACCGTGGCGGTGACGCTCTGCGCGCAGCCGCCCGTCGAGCCCGCCGTGACCGTCTACGGCAGCCTCGGCACCGCCGTGCTGCACTACACGGAAGACCGGCTGAGCACGCCCGACGGCACCAGCGAGCATCAGCGCGCGGACCTGCTGGAGAACCTGCTCGACCACGTCGCCGACCCCGCCGTGCCGTTGCTCGTGCCGCTCGCCGAGACCCTGGCCTTCACCCAGGTCGCCGAGGCCGTGCACGAGAGCCCGGCACCGGTCGAGGTCGCCCAGCAGGCGCTGACCGGCCTGCCCGAGCTCACCCGGCGCGCCGCCGCGACCGGCCGGCTCTATCACGAACTCGGCGCTGACTGGGCCCACGCCGAGCCCTTCACCTGGACCCCTTCCTAAGGACCGGCGCATGCTGATCAGCCAGATCGAGGCCACCGACCTGTTCCTCGGGCCGGCCGGCGCTCCCCGCCAGGTCGTCCGGATCACCCTGACCGCCGGTCCGGCGAGTCCACCGGTACGGGTACGCGTCGAGGGCCCCACCGTGCGTACCCCGGAACCGGCCGTCACCGAGGCACTGGCCGCCGGCGAGCAACGGGTTGTCGAGGTCGGTGTGCTGGTCGCCGCGCCGGCGAGCGAGGGTTCCGTGCACCGGGTCACCGCCGTGGCCGACGGCCCGGCCGGGCAGGTCACCGCCGAGGGCGAGGTACGCGCGGCGGCCACCGGCTGGACGATGTGGATGGTCTCGCACTTCCACTACGACCCGGTCTGGTGGAACACCCAGCGCGGCTTCACCGAGGTGTGGCAGGACCTGCCCGACGTGCCCGGGGTGGACCGGTTGCGCCCGCCGTTCGTCCGGACCGCGTTCGACCTGGTCCGCGCGCACCTCGACGCGGCCCGCCGGGACCCGGACTACCAGTTCGTGCTCGCCGAGATCGACTATCTCAAGCCCTACTGGGACGTGTTCGTCAACGACCGCGCGGACCTGCGCCGGATGGTGCGCGAAGGCCGCGTCGAACTCGTCGGCGGAATGTACAACGAGCCCAACACCAACCTGACCCACCCGGAGTCGACGATCCGCAACGCCGTGTACGGCGTCGGCTACCAGCGCGACGTCCTCGGCGGCGACCCGCGCACCGCCTGGATGCTCGACGTCTTCGGCCACGACCCGGCCTTCCCCGGCCTGATGGCCGACGCCGGGCTCACGTCGAGCGCCTGGGCGCGCGGCCCCTTCCACCACGTCGGCGCCAAGCGGCACACCGGCGACATCACCCGCATGCAGTTCCCCAGCGAGTTCGAGTGGATCTCGCCCACCGGGCGCGGCCTGCTCACCGCGTACATGGCCAACCACTACGTGGCGGGCTGGGACGTCGAGCGCAAGGAGACCCTCGGTGAGGCGATGACCGAGGCGTACGCGCAGTACCGGGAACTGCGCAAGGTCGCCGCCACCCGCAACGTGCTGCTGCCGGTCGGCCACGACCACAACATCCCGTCCCGCTGGTGCACCGAGATCCACCGCGAATGGCCGCGCCGGTACGAGTGGCCGAAGTTCCGGATGGGGGTGCCCCGGGACTTCTTCGCCGCGGTCCGCGCCGAGCTGTCCGGCCACGGCCCGGCGCACGACCCGGCGGGCCGGGTGGTTTCGCCGCAGACCCGCGACATGAACCCGGTCTACCCCGGCAAGGACGTGTCCTACATCGACACCAAGCAGGCCCAGCGCGCGGTGGAGACGCTGGTCCTGGACACCGAGCGGCTGGCCACCCTCGCCGCGCTGCTCGGCGACCGCTACCCGAGCGAGGCCCTGGACAAGGCGTGGCGGCTGCTCGCCTACGGCGCCCACCACGACGCCGTCACCGGCACCGAGTCCGACCAGGTCTACCTGGACCTGGTCGCCGGCTGGCAGGAGGCGCACAGCCTGGCCGCGGCCGCGCGCCGGGACGCCGTCGCCCACCTCGCGGGCGAGGCCGACACCAGCGGCGACGGCCAGGCCCTGCTGGTGAGCAACTCGATGTCCTGGGCGCGCGACGGCCGTACCCGGGTAAGCCTCGGTTTTCCGGAGCCCGGCCCCCGCGCCATCCAGATCCGCGACGACGACGGCGCCGAGGTGCCCGCCGTGGCCGACGGGATCCGGCGCCACCCCGACGGCACCCTGGCCGAGGCCGAGGTGTCCTTCCTGGCCACCGACGTGCCGGCGCTGGGATACCGGGTGTTCCGCGCGGTCCCGGCCGAGCCGGCGCGGCCACCGGTCGCCGGCTGGGCCGCACGCCCCGGCGCGACCACGATCGAGAATGACGCCTTCACCATCGAGGCGGACCCGGAGCGCGGCGGCGCCCTGAGCCGCATCGTCGACCGCCGCACCGGCCGCGACCTGCTGCGACCGGGCGGGCTCGGCGGGGAACTGACGGTGCAGGAGGAATACGACGGCCACCAGGTCTGGGGCGAAGGACCCTGGCACCTGCTGCCCAAGGGGCCCGGCGCCGGCTTCGCGGACCTTCCGCTTCCGGCCGAGGTACGGGCCGAGCAAAGCCCGCTGGGCAGCCGGCTCACCAGCGTCGCCACACTAGGCGACCTCCGCGTCACACGCGAGGTGCTGCTCACGAACGGCGCCGACCGGATCGATTTCCGCACCCACGTCGACGGCTCGATCGGCCAGGACCGGCTGCTCCGCGTACGGTTCGACATCGACCTGCCCGGCGCCCTGCCGGTGTCGGAGGTGGGTTTCGCGGCGATCGGCCGCCCGTTCGGCTTCCCCGACGTCGACACGGCCGAGTCCCTGTGGACGCTCGACAACCCGGCGCACACCTGGGCCGGGCTCTCGTCGACCGCCCGGATCGTCGTGCACGACCCCAGCGGCAACCGGCACGGGTACGCCATCGGCGTCGCCGAGGTGATCGCGGCCGACAACGAGGCACACCGCGACCGAATCCGCACGCTGCTCGCCACCCTGGTCGGCCAGGGCGTCACCGCCACCCGCACCCACCCGGACGGCCCCCGCTACGGCGCACTCGACGTCGACTCGAACCTGCCCGACATCCGCATCGTGGTGGGCGCCGACAACGCGTTCGCCGCCGCGGTGCTCAACGCATGCGACGACGGCTACCGCAGGACGCTGGCCGAAACCGGCCGGGTGCTCGTCCCGGCGGCCCGGCCCCGCGCCGCGGTCTGGATCCCCGACGCCGACCTGCGGGCCCCCCGCGACCTGCCGGTCCTCATCATCGCCGACACCTCCCCCGACGCTCTGATCGCCGATCTCGCAGACGCGACGATCGACGTCCATCAGCCGGCTGCGCTCGCCGGGGCTGCGGACACCCTCACCGACTACTCGGTGGGCCTGGTCAACCACGGCACCCCCGGCTTCGTGGCCCAACCCGACGGCACGCTGTACCTGTCGCTGATGCGCGCCTGCACCGGCTGGCCGAGCGGGGTATGGATCGACGGACCACGCCGCACCACGCCCGACGGCGCCGGCTTCGCCCTGCAACACTGGAGCCACACGTTCCGCTACAGCCTGGTGGCGGGCCCGGGCGACTGGCGCCGGGCCGGCTTCGTCCGCGCCGGGCAGGAGCTCAACCACCCGGTGCGCACCGACGTGGTCGCCGCCGGGCCCGGGCCGCTGCCGGCCCGGGCAAGCCTGGGGTCGGTGAGCCCGGAACGGGTCGTGCTCGCGGCACTCAAGCCGCGGGGAAACCCCCTGGCGGCCGGGCTGTCCGGCGAGGTCGATCCGGCCGACGGCTTGACGGTACGGCTCTACGAGTCGAGCGGGGCGGCTGCGGTCGCCAGGGTCAGCCTGATCGGCGGGCTGCGCGAGCCCGCGGTCGCCTCCGTGCTGGAGGAGTCCACCGAGGTCCAGCCAGTCGCGGCTCAGCCGGTCGCGGCTCAGCCGGTCGCGGCTCAGCCGGTCGCGGGCGGGCCAGTCGCGGGCGGGCCGCCGGTCGCGGTCGACGGTGATGATCTGCTTGTCACGCTGGCCGCGGCCGATGTGGTCACCGTTGGCGCTCGGCCCGGCCGGTCGGTGCCCCAGCGGCGCACCGGCACCCCGGCGACGGAGGCGGCCCAGCCGGTCTACACCCGATACTGGCTGCACAACAAGGGCCCGGCGCCGGTCGGCAACCTCCCGATGGGCGTGCACGTGCATCCCACCGCCGTCGATCTGCGCGCGGCCGGGGAGCCCGCAACGGTCACTGTCACCGTCGCCTCCGCGACCGTCGCGGCGGCAGGCAAGGTCGAGTTCGACGTACCCGCCGGGCTGTCGGTCGGCCCGGCCGGCCCCGACCGGTACGACCTACAGCCGGGCGATCACCAGGACTTCGCGCTCACCGTGGACGCCGCCGGCGCCGCGCCCGGCCGGTATTTTCTCGCCGCGCGGATCCACGACCACCTCGGCCAGATCCTCGAGGACGTCGTCACGGTAACCGTGAACGGCCCGGCTTCGGCGGCCGAGCCTATGGGCGTCGCGGCGGTGTTGGAACCGGCGGAGGTCAGCCTGGCACCCGGGTCCGGGTCGGTGCTCACCTTGCGGCTGACCAACCACAACCGCTCCCCCGTGCGCGGTGAGGCTCAGCTGATCACCCCGTACGGCACCTGGGGCGACCCCGGTGACGAACTGACGGTGAGCGCGCCGATCCAGGGCTTTGCCGTGCCCGCGGGCGAGACCGGGACGCTGACCTTCACGGTGTCGGCGTCCACGGGCGCCCGTACCGGTGCCGAGTGGTGGGCCCTCGCCCGGGTGGCCTGCTTCGGGCAGGTCTCCTACACCGCCTCGGTGCCGCTGGTGTGCCGCCCGGCCGAGCCGCCCCGGCGGGACCGGGGTTAGTGCTGCTACGGCGTCGTTCTCCGGTGCCACCGCATCCGGCCGGCGGGGGTAATGGTGGTAGCTCGCTTTGCTCTGCTTCCCATGGGAACACCGGGTGGGGATGCGCGGGTTCTGCACTTCGGTCGATGCCGGGCGTCGGCCGAGGTGTTGGTCAGGCGGCGGTTGGTTGACGGCTCAGTCAGAGTCTGAGTCTGCTCGGTGGGTCGTTGTTGTCGTTGGGTTGCGGTTGTCGGCCGGGTGGACTGTCGGGATGGCGAGGGCAGCCATCGGTTGCGGTTGTCGGTTGCGGGGGTCGGCGGCGCGGATTGCCAGGACGGGCGAGCGCAGCCACCGCACAACGGCGCGAAGTGGTGCCCAGGTGTCCGGGATCCGAGGTGTCCGGGAGTGATGCAGCGCGTCGCGTGGCTATTGGCGGCGGTGGAAGGTGTTGCGTTGAGGGCGGCGTTCGGGGTCGGGTGGCCGGTGGGAGAAACTCGGGGTAGCCGCGCGCTTGCCAGCCGCTGCCGTTGTGTAGGAGCCGGTGGTGTCGACGGCAGACAAGGCGTTCCGTGGTGCCGCCGTCGGCCCAATGGCTCTCGGACCAGTCAAGCGGTTCACTTGTCACCTTCACCGGCGGTTGGCCCCGCGGCCAGACCGGTTGTCAGATCGCACCACGCGATTCGCACTCGCCACCGTTCCAGACATGCTGCTACGGGGCGGCGCCCACAGGACCAGATTCGGCGACAGCTGCCAGTACCCCGTCGGCATGGGAGCCGGCCCGACGCGGTCTACTGGGCCTGGTCGTGCAACGCCGTCGTGAGCCTGTCGTAGGTGCCTTTGTCGAAGGCGACCAGGTATGCGGTGTCGACCGCCGTGACTGTTGATCCGATCGTTCCTGTGGCAATGCGGGCGGCCTGCTCGGCGGGGAATCCATAGACGCCGGTGGCGATGGCGGGGAACGCGATCGTTCGTGCTCCGAGCTCGTCGGCCAGTTGCAGGCTGCGCCGGTAGCAGGAGGCCAGCACGTCGGCTTCACCGTAGGTGCCGCCCTCCCAGACCGGGCCCACGGTATGGATGATGTGGCGAACGGGCGGGTCGAGGTCGAACGCGGCAGTGACCTTGGCGTCGCCGGGCTCGCAGGGCGCGAGCGCCGCACCGGCTTGGGCGAGCCGAGGCCCGGCTGCCCGGTGGATGGCGCCGTCAACCCCGCCGCCACCGAGCAGCGATTCGTTCGCGGCGGTCACGATGACGTCGACGCGCTGACCCGTGATGTCGCCGAGAACGACCTCAATCGTGACCATGCCCCATGGTCGCACCAACACGCCGGGTAACCGCCCGCCAGGGCTGCCATCCACGCGCGACCAGGCAGAAGCGGATGTCGGGCCGGTCGCCGGAACGGTGATATGACGGAGCGTTCCGCATTGTTTCTGGGTGTTTTCCGGTGGTGTGGGACGGGAATTTTGTTTCCTGGATCGGGGGTGTTCGGGTGATCGAATAATGGCGGATGGGTGGGTTTT
>Ga0307515_10007199_pt1 | contig 22056 bp, 23 predicted proteins | sample 17_EM_MG_FD_194513 | JGI IMG/M metagenome (GOLD analysis project Ga0307515, IMG submission 194513) | Populus trichocarpa ectomycorrhiza microbial communities from riparian zone in the Pacific Northwest, United States - 17_EM | ecosystem: Host-associated > Plants > Roots > Unclassified | place...
ATAAATAAGTAACTCTTGAATATATAGTATCATCTATAAATTGCAGTATATAATACATGTGCTACAGTTGTATTACAGAAATAATTCAGCGATGATATGGGTAAATTACCGGTGTATCACTGTGCATTAACAAAAACAGCTCTGGGGTGTTTTTCAATATGTGGTGTTATAGGTGTTACGGGAGATTACGGTAGGACATATAGCCTGCTGTAGATTACATGTGACACAATATGTTTTTCCTGAGAAATAGTGAGTGAATAATTGTAGGTGTTGCATTCGGGCTAATCTGAGATCCAATAGGTTTCAGATATTCATAAGCAAAGTATTGGCTGCCCTCAAAGCCAAAAGAGTGAATCGCACTCTGCATGTTCCATCATGGCAATTGGCATTAACTGAGCATCATCAGTTTCGCACATTCCAGACTGGTTAATCAATATGCCATGTACCCACGTTTGTATTCAAGTGATGCTTGGACAGATTTTGTAGGGTAAAACATTGAATAATTGCGACAGGCAGCTTCCCACATGAAATATATTCCAACTCTACAAGAGGCTGATGTGGTAATATCCATTGCATATCTGCCTATAATGGTTACCAGGTCATCGTTTATGACTGCTTGTGATCATGTACTGGTTATATTATCAATTACGCATTACAAAAATACAGTGACAGGCTGTTTGCACAGATTTCCTGGATGGCGTAAGGCGCTTGTCCCTATTTCTGAGCACTATAACAGAGGCTAATACTTCAATTATAACAGTCCACCTTAAATCACTACTCATATTACCAATGATTCAAGACCACACATTGTTGACACTTTACTGACTCTCAATTTCTGCATGGGGCAGGGTGTGTGTAGGTATCATTTGATTAATAAAGCCGGTCAATATGTTGACAATGTATCCCTGTGCCTGATTTGATTTTGAACTACCCAACTTACAACACCTAGAATCTTGGATGCTCTGTGGATGCTCATTATGCAGTTAGCTAATCAGCAAGACACAATTTATTTTGAATGAAATACTATGACATTATTGATGTTTTGGCAGTATTACTACCATCTTTATGTACTTCCTCCTTCATCACTACATTTCGCTTCAATGATTCATATTCATGTATCTTGTAATATATACCTTCAAATGCCTTCAAATTGCAGGTAATAAATCATTCAAAAATCCCATTGGTATCGATCAACGCTTGTATACACCTTCAGGTTTACTCAACAAGCTGCACTCCTCCAGAAAATTGCTGTCAGGTGCATTACCACTCAGCACAGAATGTAATTACAAGCGGATATTTCTACATCTGGCAGCAAACCGGAATGAAAATCTGCATCATACTGGGTATCCTCATCCTACGAATCAAGATTGTAAATTGATCATTTTGTGGAGAACCTTCCATATACTCAGTCGTGGTTGGCACATTATTGTTTGAGGCTATGACAGCAGGCCATGTGTCAGAGGATGACGCAGGGGGCTATTGAGGTGGAGTTGCAATATGTTCCGGTATCAGCTGGCACTGTTGAGCACATGGAGTTGGAGCTATGCCATCGAACCTCAATCTGGTCTGTGGAATTAATTCAGCACCATCAGGGCAGGATCGATAGTAGTGCCAGTAACGGTTCTGAACCAACACTTCAGGTACTGTTCTGAGTCCAAACCGAACAGTTGCCCAATTGGCGGGCTGCAATATCAATCAACCCGACCAGTCAACTTGGGTACAGTTCGATGATTAACTCTAATCTTGGATGGATTTAGCGGGTTGTCAGCGTATCGCCCAGTGGGTCCATCCATCGATTCATATAAGTCTCTTGTTTTGGCATTTTGTTAATCATATCTTATCAAAATCCCATACTCAACAACTAATAATATGTCTTTCTATGCATTGCAGCGTTCAATATAGATCAATTTGGAATCAGGGTTTTAACATTTACATATTGCTCTTTGCCCGACAAAGGAGGGCAAATATTCTGGTATGAATCGGAATATCCGCGTGATGCCTTGATTACCACATATGCAACAACTAAAACTGTTAACCCTCCGTTGACAATCATTTTCAGGATGTGGCAGGGAGCATGTCGCTGTTGCTATTTCCATTAAAGGCTGCTAATATATGATAAATGGATGTCGCCAACCAATCGGAACATAAATTACCCAACATGGGGAGCTATATATCGTTGATGCTCTACTGACATGTATTTTCAGGATGCGGCAGGGAGTATGTCGCTGTATTTATTCCCAGTAAAGGCTCACATTATCTGATAAATGGATGTCTACAATCAATTGGAACATAAATTAGCCATGCTCTGAAGCTCGAAATCGTCGACGATCTGTTGAAGCTCAGTTTGATAATATGGTAGGGAGCATGCAGCGGTTGTTTTTGCCCATAAACGTTGCCAAGATGTGATAAATGGATGACTGCAACAAATTGGAAACTAAATTACCCAAGATGCGAAGCTCAGAGTCATTGACAGTCTATTCATGCTCATTCTTACGATGCGGCAGGGAGCATGCAGCCATAGTGTTTCCCAATAAAGGCTGCCAATATTTGACACATGGATGCCTGCACCCAATCAGAACATAATGTAGCCAAGATGGGCAGCTAAAAATTGTGGACACTCAGTTGATGCACATTCTGAGATTGGGGCGGTAATGTTGTTGCAGTCTCATCTGGCAAATGAACGCAGCCAGAATATGTATTATGCCTAACGGCGACAAAAGAACTGTTTAACTACTGTACTTATACAACTCCAAATCGTTGACTCTCCGTTGCAGCTCATTTTACTGTATTGTGCATTCAACAACTGCTGCCATCAACAATTGTTGTCATCATGATTTGAACTTATTGGTAGTCTTTCTGACAGATTGAAACTTGGCCCAGTCGCAATGCTGAGCGCTGTAACATTCATGCACTGTTCGCTTTTACACGACTAAAATTAATGTCTGTTGCCACAAGTTTTATTGCGCCTGTTATATATCTGGTTATCAACCGATATTCACAACCTACTGCTTACCGTTTGCCCATCATCTATCTCTAACCACAACTCCCAATCAACATACTGCAAGAAGCTGGTGAAACATTGAAGCATTCTGTTCAACGTTTTTTTCACTCACTTGTGACTCCTGGTTTCGATTGCACTGACCATCACCAACACATCTTGAACATGTGACTTTGACCTCCATGTGGGCCGAATCCATCTGCGAACATTTCCCATGGCGCACACATACCGCTGCTCTGGACATTCCGGATCCTCGATGCTATTTTCTTGCTCCAGACCTGTTTCAACATGTGCCAGGTCATTGTCTTCGCTGTCATTTGGATATGCTAACTCCCAATTGCACTTAAGCAGATCTTCAGTGTCCCAAAAGGTTCCACATGAGCAACGCTCATCACTTCCAACTGGATGACGGTTGATTGTTTAAATTTGGTGGAAATTTCATATTTGAGTTTGTTGTTCAGGAATGTCCTGTGCAGACAATGGTGGTGGCCACAGAGATGTTTCTGACAATGTAAATTCAGCTGCAGTATCATGTTGAAAGAGAGAACAGAAATGCTGTGAGCATCTCTTCCGTATCCAAAATGTCTCCAACGGCCGCCACCTTCCGGTTTTGAGCCCGAGATTTCATTTGGGTAGCATATTGGTTTCGGCTGTCCTGCCATATCTGCAAAAAGTTGTGAACATTGGCAATTCTGTGCAGTGGCCTTTGTTCTGCCTCTTTATTCATTTCAGGGTCGTCTCAGCGTTCGTTGTTTCCCCTTCTCGGTCAGCATCTGTTGGTATCTCGGAATTGGCTTGAGGAAACTGCATCCCAATGAGTTTTTCTGAAAAGGTTTAGGCTATGGTTGCTAACTGCTTCCAACCGTTAAAATATCGGCCAAGGGAAAAACTGTCCTCCACTCCATCATGATATAGGATGATACGGATTTTGCCATGTGCCACATTGGAGAGATCAGCATACTCTGAAGGCATTTCCTCCAATTGACACCACCAGCCAGTTATATCCGGTATCCAAAATGAATTCCGACTCTATATTGGCTCTGAGTGGTAATTATTGTGATTTGTTTTAATTTGCCCCCAGTTTGTTGTTGCTTCAGGCAGCGAATTCAAATGGAGCTTGGGGAAGTGCAATCAGAGTGCTGTGTGATATCTTCGCCTGGCTGTCATCTCAGCCACATTGTTAAACATTACGTATTCATCATCTTCGCTGAACAAATCGAATGAATCAAACGATGATTGATACGATGTTTAAACCATTGCAGTGGGGATATAATTCCTACCGGGTAAGCTTGTAAGTTAATTGACCGGGACACATCTATGATTGGCACAGTATTGATTCTCCAAATACGTCAGGAAGCCATCCCAGTATTGGGTCGTCGAGGATGTGTCGTCTCCAGGCTCAGATAACATTCCCTTGGCTCACTTACTAAACTTGTGGAACTTCTGCAACAGATGCAGGATATGGGCAGAAATACGCAGAATACCCGTCTTTGGAGTAACTTCAGCGTAGCATTTGGATAGCTTCTGTCGATCTAACTTCACAGCAAAGAAGAAGTCTTCTCTCCATTGAGTCTATGTCTTGGCCAATGTTCATTTAATGCCGTCCGTGCGATCGATCATGTCATTGTACACAAATATAACCTGATCCAATGTGACTGTATGCCTCTTCAACATCCACAGGGTCCATAATTGGAATGGCCTCAATACTTCCACGCCATACCTCATCATGGTCCAATCATCTTGTGTTGTGAAGAATGGCCGATAATCAGTGCATTTCAGATTTCAAGTCCACTAACATATGAATTCACATAATCAGTGGGTCAGCTTGAGTCACTCCAATGCAAAGTTATAAAGTTTCTTGATATCCATTATCGTGAGTAGGGCGATGCGGACTTTGGATTGTTGATTGTCAATGAATTTGTTTCGATGACCAGGTGTTAGTGTAATCAATCCATCAAGCATTCACTGGTACATGCAGGTCAGCTTCAGGACTTTCCAATTATCATTAGATGCATAGTTTCACAATTTTCTTTCCTAAGCCAGGCCTCATTGCCGACAGCATAATGATTCCAGCATTGCCCTCTCTTCGAAGGCGTTCACACTTCCCAATGTCTATGATTTCTTTCTCTCTAAATTGGTGATTGCGCTCATTGGCTTCCCAAGACTTGATGCGGCCTTGTACAGTGAGACAGCTCATGAATGCACCTAAAGCGAGCGATATGCCGTGCACGTTGCCCAGTATCTGGTTCCCCAATGGAAGCTACTCGATTGCCGAGGCATCAAGTGTTGTTTGTTGCTTGCCTGTCCTCGACTAATTTGAAGACGCATTATCAGTTGTAATCCCAAGGAAACAGCTGATGGTAAGCTCATTTATGGCCACATACACCCACGTCCAGCCACACTGGAATGGGATTGTATATGGTCGTACAACAGAGTGAGTGAGTATCGATGGAGAGTATAGTTGTAAGATAGTCGATACAAATCTAAGTTTGGCAGCGGCGATCCATACACAACGGAGCTTACCTGGCCTCCAGTCATGTGTAGCCGTTCCATTATCCCCGTCTCCAGGCGCAGACCTCCTGGAGTGAGAAAGGCAGAATATAAAAGACATGAAGGAAAGTGAAACAAAGAATGAAACAATAATCCGACGTACACAATTGTAGGAAATCATAAATCCCACAACGGATTGGTATGCTCAATATCAACCATTGGGCAGATTCAGTCCATCGGAAAATTCCACCTCCATTGGTAGGTTGTAAAACCTATGCTGATGCGATTTACACCGGGCTGAAATCCAATCAAAAGACATGAGAAGGAAATGAAGACACAATGTACAATGAAATGTTCAAACTGCATTTGGGTGCTCTGTAACTCCACCCCCGACTTTAGACCTCTACTCACGTGGCCAATCTGGACACTCTTGGTGAAACTCGTCAACCAGAGCTCGGGCGTGTTCAAGATGTTCTGCCGGCTCCCAGCTGGTGCATATGTGGCTGTAATCGGCCCATTGGATGAGAAAATGCAGCTTCTGATACTGCCGCCCAGAGCCAAGTATGGGGTCAGCTTCCCATCTCTCTGTTTGGTGGACTATCAGTGGGTGAGGTTCTGAAGATGGTTGACCGCAGACTGACAGTGTACAATGATCAAGATGCGACACATGGAATACGATGTGGTGCTGCATTGTACTCGGTAAGTCCAGTTTGTAAGGATTCTTATTGATGCTAGTTGTTACCATACACGGTGCTGTGCACTTGTAATCTAGCTTTTTTTCAGCCTGGATGTTTTCAAGTTCCTGGTCGATAGCCATAGATTGTCTCCAACCACAAAATTCATCTTTTTCCCGCCGGCATACTTCGTTTGCGGCTCCTCAGTCTCGATTAAGTTTTTCTGCAGAATTCGGTTAGTCTCTTCCCCGCCTGCCATACAGCAGTCCCCCTCCACCTGTGATCTGAAACTCTGGTGCTTGGGAGGCTTAAACTGCATTGTAGGATGGTAATTGTAGTTCGCCCAGAAGGGTGTCATCAGTGTGGAATGGTGGATGGAGTGGTTGTAGGCAAACTCTGCCAGCGGTAACAATTCAACCCAGTTGGCCTGCTACTAGTTGCAAAAGTCTTGGAGGTACTGCTCCGTGGTTCAGTTCTGCCGCACTGTTTGACTGTCCGTCTGTGGGTGGAATGCCGTCGAGAGGCGGTTATTGTTACAGAGCTGGGAACAAACCCTGTCCAACACACGACTGGTAAACACTTTGGGGCGATTGGTGGTGAGATGTTCCGGTACGCCTCATTTACAGATCACATGTTCGAAGATAATTTGTGTTAGCTCTGCGGAGTCGATGTCCTGTCTGTACGGGAGGATGATCGTCATTCTAGTCAAACGGTCAATGATTACCAAGATTCCAGTGTATCCCAATGCTGTTGACTTGGGCAAGTCGGTAAAGAAATCCATTGTAAGTCCCTCCCAGGGACGAGAAGGCTGTGTCAAAGGCGTGTTGAGTCCATACCGTGCCTGACGCAGTCCATTGATTGGGTGGCACAACGCTCAGGCGGCAATGTACTTCCGTATCTCTGCCTCTGCCGCAGGCCAATAGCAGTATCTTGATACCAGCTTGGCAGTCTTTCGTGCTCTGAAGTGACCGGATTCGGAGTAGTCGTGGAAATCCTGGTCACTTGACTGTGGAGTCCTGCTGACATGTGCCTACTCCTCGAAAAAGCCAGAGCTTCGTTGACTCATCACCATTGGCTCGCATCCCCAGTTGAAACATTGACCAAGGTTGACCGTATTGCTGTGGCGTAAGAGTCGGTGTGCTGGGCTGCTTAGATTACCGGTAGAAGGTGATCATATGATTCGGTGATGGTTGTCGCTGCTATGGTGGCCAGGAGCTTTGCTGTCGTATTCTCATAATCAATCTCATAGTAAGGTTTTCTCGATGGTCTGTCTCCTGGATGCTTGCTGCCTTGCAGGTGATCGATTACAGAGTTGTACGAAGATGGGATCTCCGCCCATCTAGCTTCCCGCCGTGATAGCCCTTTGCACATTTGGATTTATTCGAGGTTCATATGTTCACATTGGATGATGACCTGATGATTCACTCCTTCGACGTAGTGGCGCCAGTGCTTCGTAGTCTCAACAATGGTTAAGAACTCCCGATCATACCAGTCCTACGTCCATTCGGTACCTGTGCATTTCCGAGAGTAGAAGTTGACCGGCCTGAGAAACCCGAAACTGTCATACTGTTTGAGAATACCGGCTATGGCGAAGCCGCTTGCATCGGTCTGCTGACGCTTTGGCTTTGCCGGGTCCAATAGTTGCGAATTGTTGCATCGTGTAAGGCCTATTTGAACTTGTGAAACAAAAGTTTGGTATCGCGAGTCCATTCCCAGTTGAGCTGATTTGCCGTCTTATATGTCTCTTGTCTTTTTAGCAGGTCTGATATCGTTGTTGTGTCCTTTGCATATTCCTTGATACCCCACTGGTCGACGTTAGTGAATCCGAGCAGCAATCGCATTTCCCGAACAGACTCCGGGGTTGGCCAATCCTTGATAGTTGTTATCCGGTTTGATTGCATGCTGTTCCCATCTGGCCTAATGACGACAATGAGGAATCCAAATTTGGTTACTCCGAAATGGCACTTCTCGGCATTGGCGTAGATGCCCAATTCTCGTAGTAATTCGAGCACTATTTGTACCTGTTCATTCTTCTCCTCCTCGTTGGTCAAGTATATCAGTATGTCGTCAATGTAGCTTACAGCAAAGTTGTCAATGAGAGGCCATAAACAGTCGTCCATATAATCTTGTAATGTAACTGGTGAGTAAGTTGTCCACCCGAACAGCATTACTTGGTATTCGAACTGACCATAACAAGTGCGAAACACTGTCTGATTCTTGTCGCCTTCCTTAATCTGGATAAGGTGATGGGCATTCCAAAGGTCCAGTCTCATGATGATCTGCACTCCGCGCAACCTGTTAAGCGTCTCTGGGATCGGTGGGAGATATAATTGATTCTTCACCGAGCCTCTATTGAACGCTCGAATGTCCACACCGCGTCGTAGGCCGCCGTCCTTCTTCATCGCAAATAAGATCGGTGCTGTTGTGGCTGATGATGATCGCTGGATGAATCCATTTACTATGTTTGTTTCAATTTAGGCCTAGAGCATTTTCAACTCAAGTTCCGAAAGGTTATAGATTCAGACATATTGTATATTGAAGGCAGGTTCCAGATCGATCGCATGGCGAATTGGCTGGTGCAGTGTAACAGTCGCTGCCCAATCTTCACTGAATCCGTTCACAAAGTCCTTCTGTCTCATGGGAATAGAACCTCCATCATCAGTAGGTAAAGTACCTGTTCCAGCTTGTACGCTAGCCTATTGTCTCGAACTTGTGATTTTGGATGGTGGAAAGCAAGGCCCAGGATTTACAGGTCAAGAGGTTCACCCAGAAACAAGCCAAACCCCGCCAGTCCACAACACCCATTGTGACTCCGCGATTTGATACCAGTTATTTAATAATTTGAGGATGCAATTCAGCCGCAACTACTGCTGCTGCTTCCTGCTTGCTTCTCCAGCGCATTGGGTTCATAGTCTCAATCTCACCTTGATTTTCCCAAGTGGTGACATCTATAGTTTTTGTTTGTTTTAATCATACGGTATTCACTCTAATTAGAGTATGACAGGACCTGAATAACCCCCTCCCCCTCCGGGCTAGCCGGCTAGACGGCGGAGCTCCCCCTCCGCTGCCCTTCTTCCCCATTGCCAAATGAAGAGATAAACTGAGAGCAAGACAAACAGAATGAAAGAAAGAAAAAGAGAGAGAGATCAAACCCCGATACTGCCCCCGCCGCTCCTGAGCCCCGAGCCGTGAGCCCGTTCCCTGCCGCTACTTCACTGTGGGTGGAAACTCCCCGACATCAGTGGCCGCCAGGAAGTTCATCACCGCTTGGTCGCACTCTTCTATGGAACACAGCTCAGAGATCTGCACATGTCGACATCTGCCCGCCTTCCAGCCCGTCGCCTTTCCTACCACCTTCCACCGTTCTTTCTGGTGATCTCCCCACCGGCTGCAAAGCCGGAAGAGGTGCTTCCGCGTCTGGGACACTGTCCCTCCAAACCACCAGCACTTGACGTCATCTCGGTGGCCGAACCGTTTCAGGTAAACTCCCGTGGGCGTGTGCCAGGACTTCGGTCGGTAGAACCTAGCGGCCAGCGACTTTACGCTTGTCCTCGGGATAGGTCTCTTGGTCCCTGCCTTGCCCTTGAGTCTGTAGCTAAAGTGCTTGCTGCACCTGTCGGCCTACCACTTCGCCTTGGCTGCTGATCTTCACTCGGAGATTCGTCTGGCCCTATTCGAGGCCGAGGTTTACGGCCGCTCTGTCAATGTGCTTCCGCTTGTATCTCGGGCTAAGTTTGCCTGACAGTCTGCCTGTTCATTACAGGGGATGCAAGAGTGTCCCGGGACCCAGTGGATCTCGGTTGTGATGCCGTGGGCGAGGAGATTCCGCACCTTTCTGTTCATCCGCCTCGCCAGTTGCTGCCCTGTGCCCGGCTCCAGGTGTGCCACTCGTCGAATTGCGGCCTGTGAGTCTTTGAAGACTGCCACCCTCTTTACTCCATGCTGCTGCAATGCTTCTCTCTTCTTGATCGCCACGTCAAGCGCAAGTCCGATCGCCCACATTTCGGCGTCGAAGAGCTCCATGCGTCGAGTGCTCAGAAAGCTGCGGTGAGACCTCCATTGAATTCCGTGTTTGCACAGTGCTGCGGCTGCCACTTGGCCATCGTCTGAGCGCTTTCCATCTGTCCACCACATCCAGACCCCTGCTCCGATTTTGGCTTCTTTCTCTCTTTCCCAGCGTTGGGCGGCATTCTGGGCTGCGGTGGTATCATCCAGTATGGTAGTCCTGACCACTGATTCTTCGCCGGGGGGCGGCCAATCCGTGCCTTGGGTTCTGTGGCCATGCTCTAGCTCGTCCCTGATTACTTTGCATATCGGTGCGCCGGAGGCGCGGTTGTGGTGTAGCTCCTCCAGCTTGCTACTTCATGCGTTTGCTAGTCTCGGGGCGAATCGCTGTTGTCTGGAGTCTAGGATTACTGGCGCAGGCATAAGCGCTGACTATCTCATTAGTGCACGCTGCAGGGTCGTCGGCGGCGCGCCCAGGATGGACCTAGATTGTCGATTGAGGAGGAAATGGAGGTCGTCTCGCCTGCCTACTTCACTGGGATCCCACCAGAGCTCCCTCCCACACAGTGCGACCGCCTTGACGCACGCCACTTGGACAGCCCTTACACTCTCTGGAACAACGCCGTATGTCTTGGTAAGGGTTTGGAGTCAAGCATCTGCTGCCCTGGCCTTCTTCATGGTTCGGTTGCGCCGCCCTTTAAACGTTCGGTGTGTGCCCATCCTGACGCCCAGCCACCGTGTGGCCTGTGTGTTAAATCGTATGATGCCGCTTCCGACTGTTATCTTTGCTGACAGTTTCGGCCGGAAGTGCATCCTGTGGCCCCGTCTGCGCCTGAACAGAGCCGCCTCCGTCATTGAAGTGTCGAACTGTAGCCCTTGTGTATTTGCCCACTCGATGCTCTTTGCTGTGCATATCTCAAGTTTCGAGACGACATGGTTGACGTCGCTTCTTGTCGCCACCCAGCCGTGGTCGTCTACACAGCATAGCCCCTCAGCTTCTGATACATACTATTCAACACATTTTATCAGTCCTGAGGTGTAGATTGCAAAGAGGATGGGTGACATAGGCGAGCCCTGCAGGACCCCCGCTTCCACTGGGTGTCTTTCCATGACGTTGCCCTCGATTATCATAGCCACCGTTTTTTCCGAGACAAAGCTCTCCATCCATCATATAAGGTCTCCGTCCATTTTTCTGACTTTCATTAAGTTGACTAGTCTCCCCTTCACCCTGCTTGGGAAAGCTGCTTTAATGTCCATGAGAAGCACGCCTGTTATGTGGCCATTACTCCAGGCTGTGTGAGCTCTGTCGACCATGATCGCTGCTGCGTCGATGGCTTACCGTCCTTTCTGCTTGTGAATTGTCCATCGCTCAGTAGTCCGCTTCTCTCAGCTTCTTCAGACAGCAGCTCTGCGACTACTTTTTCGACCACTTTTCCCATGCAGCTCAACAGGGATATGGAGCGATAGGCCTTCAGCTGCGTGTAGTCGTCCTCGCCAGGCTTGCAAATCACCAATCCACTGGCCCGCTGCCATTCCGCTGGGTGTCTCCCCGTGAGAATGGCCGCCTTCGTCATGCTTACGATCCTCTCTTTGTGTCACTGTCAGAGCAGCCGTATGTCACTGAACGACAACTTGTCCAGTCCCGCTGCTTTTTTGACCGACTGAGAAAACGAGGCTCGCTCAACCGATTGCTCTGTGACGAGCGTGTGTGTGTTTCCTGCGGGAGGAAGTTCGTAGTACTGGTCGTCATCATTCGGAAGAAATGACGCGCGCCTCAGCATTTCGTCCTTCTCTAGTGATGTGTTTGCTTGCTTGCCTTCTCTGTCTGTTAAGGCTTCCACAGTCGTGTTTGTCCGAGGGTTCACGTATCGTGCGGCCCTCCATACCTCGGGCCCCCACAGGTTTGGCAAGTATTCGCTCCACATTTTTTTCTTGGACTGTCGAATCAACTTCTGGAGTTCTGCCTTCGCCCTGGAGGCCTCTTCCGATTTTCGTCTCCTCCTTGTCTCTCTTCCGACCACCTTCGTTCTTTTCTTGATGTCGGCGTTCCACCACCGGTTTGATATGGCGCAGATCCTGATTTTCTTTGCCATGGCGTCGAGAACGTTGACCATCGCTTCCTGACAACATGCGGCCTCTTGTTCAACCTCGTCCGCTGTGCACTCGGCATCCAGGTGCGCTCCCTCTTTTGCTAGCTCCGTCCATAGCTCCTCCGCCGCCTCCGCGTCCTCCTCCGTCATTGCAGCTAAGTACCACCGTACCACCCTTTCGTGGTCCACCCCTTCCTGTCTGTCTGCTTCCACCTCCCATTCTATAACCTCGTGGTCCGATCCCGTGGGGTGGTCGTCGGCCAGTATAGCCCACTTCGTTATTGGTCAATTTGCCGGCGTCAGGTCGATGACAGACTCGCCTTCATGACCTTTTGTTGTGCAGTGGTGGGTGGCTCTACCAGCATATCCAATCTCCAGTCGATTCTCGTCAATCACGTCTTCCCAGAACGTGGCATTCCGCTGCAGATGGCATCTTGGGTCCCATCGTGAGCTATGGGCATTGAAGTCTCCAGCGAGGACAGTGCCGCCCTGCCGAATGACTCTCTGGCAGTTCAACTTCCGCGCCGGTCTCTCTCTCTCTCTAGATGGCGTGTCTTTTTGATTGTAAACATTAACAATCCTCGTTATCGTCTCCCCCCCCCTTTCTGATGTTAGTAACAATGACATTGTCGTTAGCACCTCTGCTTAAATCCGTCCACTCATCAACCACCAGGCCGCTCCCTCCCTGTATAGCCGTCCAAACTGTTTTTCTTGTTCTTATTTTGTATGCCGAATGGCTGATCCAGATACCTCCTTTTTCTCTTGGTGGCTGTTGCAAGCACACTACGTCCGCCCTGAGTTCAACTGCCGTCTCGAGCACCACAATGGTCCACTCGTACGACCTTGCGCAAATGTGCTGGATCACTCTAATCATTGGTAGCCAGGGCTCCCGCTTCAGTTTCAGTTTCAGTTGCGGTTGTACACGCGATCTCAGCCTCAGTGATCATGACATCTCTCGCCTCCCCTGTTGCGTCCACTTCCTCCGCATCAGCAATCTCCCCTTCTGCCCTCCCGCCATCTCCTGCCCCTCCTCCCATAGGTCTACGACCAAGCACCACCCTATTCGTCCCCATTGCCATGTGCGTAGCTTCGCTCGTGGGAGCCCGCCCTGCTGTTCCCGTCTTTCTGCTCTGCCGTGCCGCTCTGGTGGCTTCGCTCTTCTTTGCACACCTGCTACTGAATGCAATGTGATTTCCTTTGCAATTGGGGCACTTCTCCAGTGTATGGCCGCAGAGTGATCCCTGCTTCGCCGTACACCCCACCACATTGCACTTGTGGTCGCTTGTCCGGTGATTGCCTGAGCAGTAGCCACACTTGGGCTTGTTGCCGCACTTATTCTCTATGTGGCCCCACCTACAGCAGAGCTCACACTAACTGTCAGGGCCCGCATTCGTGAACGCCTCGACTCGGTGCCACACTCCCGCCTCCTTGATGCATTTCATGATGTAATAATGTGCCACCTTGCTTCCCTTTACGACGAAGACTACCGATGAAGCGGTGATCTCCCTGTTCTGGTTCCTCTCCCTGTTGGTGCTGGGGTTCGCCAGCCATCGTACCTGGGTGGGGATCGCTACGCCCTCGTTCGCCGCATCAAATTCCTCTCATATCTGCTGCAGGCCCTCTGTGCCTTTTCCCATTAACCGCACTAGCGGTACTGCATGGATCTTTAACCTTTCCCAGGACTCGGTCTCTTCGACATCCACGACACCCTTGTCGACAGTCCTCCCTGCTGTGATCATGTTGTCGTGGTACTGCATCACCATCTCCGCCGTCGCATTCTGATGCCTGATTGCCGTGATCGCGCCCGTCACATTCTTCCTTGCGTTCATGATCATAATGTGGGCCGGGGCCTGCTGGTGGAACAGCGCTCTGATGATCGCTGAAGCAATCTCTCGGTCCATCTTATTCGGCAGTGGCACACTCTCCTCTCTCCTCAAGATTAGGCGTCTGTATACCATGCTCGAGCCTGTTGTCGGGGTTGCGGCTTGGCTGACCAGCTTCTTGTTGGTATGGTGCAGGGACCGTCTCACATTGTCTGGTCGGTGTTGGGACTGGTGCCATCGCCCCTTTCGGCGATGATGTGGCTCTCGGCTCCGGTGTTGGTGTTGGTGTCGGTCTCAGTGCTGGTGCTAGGTTCGGCTTTGGGTTTGGGTTTGGATTTGGTTTCGGTTTCGGCATTGGCACTGGCACGGATTTCGGCTTCTTCCCAGGCTGCAGCTGTTGGCGCTCCTCCGGCGTCTTCGGTCCGCCTGTCTGCGTCAGGTCTGGGTCTATCGAGGCCTCTAGGCCGACCCCCTCGGTGTCCGCCTTCGTTCCCTCTCTCTGGTCCTGTTCTGTAGCACCCACCACTCTCTTGACCATGTCCGTGATGCCCTTGCCTCACAGTACGTCATCCTGGTGGTACGCGTCCCACTTCTCCTCTTTTTCCTCCAATCATGTTTTCATCCCTCGCCACTGCGTCTCCTGCAGTGGAGTCTGCGTCTCCAGCATGTTTTCCATCTGTGCGATGGTTCGGTGTAGCTGTGCTAGTTCGCGGGCTTGCTGCTGAGCCGCGCGCTCCATGCGGCTCCTCCAGTCCCCAAGGGCCCAGGCTGTCGCTGGGACGTCACTCCCCCTTCTCCGCTTTGCGTTCTCATTTCTCTCCATCGGCTCAATTGTGCGTTCGCACGGGGTCCCTGCAGCGATGGCTGCCACCGCTGTCGCCACCGCCATTGCCATATCCATAGGCGCGTAGCTCCCCCGGTCCGCCGCTCCTCCCGTGTCCAGGCCGCTCCTCTCGATCACTCTGACTTCGGTCATCACTTCTGTGAGGCACACCACTTCCAGGGTAGTCCTCATTGTCGCTCGTTCGGTGGGCGACGCGTCGGGTGGACCGTGTTTCTTCCAAGACTTCGGGTGAACCCACAGAGTTGTGTGGATTGCTGTGCGTGCCTTCCTCCCACGGTCCTGACGGCGCTGGAAAGCTCGGTCCGGGGTCGATTCGACGTCTAGAATCGAATGCCGCCATCCGTTTATTAATTGCTATCGTTGTTGTTGACTTAACGCGTTGATTCTGTTTCGCTAAGACTTTTGTCGATTTGTGTGACATCCATAGTTGCTTCCAGCAGTCCACTGCATTCTCCGATCTGTAGGGCATATGTCTCCATGGTCTCATCGCTAGCGTAGTGATTGTGGAATGCGGTTGCTGCGAGTATTACGATATCTGGAGAAGGACTGTCCACACCGCTTTCCCTTTGTTGACCCTCTGGATACACAGGGATCTCCGACTTCGAGTTGGTCGTTGGTGTACTCTAACCTGTGTCTGGGGGCCATATGTTTGTATTTTCATCATCCCAACCTTCGTACCACTGTACCATTGTACCTGATCAACTTGCCTCCCCTTGGCCACTCGGGGTTCTTAATGAAGTTGATCGGCCAGTAGGACAGTCAATCTCCAACTTGCAGGTGTTGAACCATGGAAATCCCAGTACAAGATCGTATGCGCTCATTGGGACGACTCGCACCTCCGGATTGTGGACCGGGGCTAAATGATCCATAAATAGGACACCAATTGCCCTGTTGTGGCTCTCCCTCCCCCGCACGATCGCCTGACCATCAAGGCTGTGAGTTGTGATTTGCGCTGCTTCATGAAATAGTCCAAGTGTAGTGAGAACTTGTGGGTATATGAAGATGCTTGTCGTACCACAGTCAATGAGTGCTCAAATTTCCCACAATTCTTAATGTTGATCTTGTATCCGGAATTTGTTGACAATGTGCGATGAATCAGCTCTTGCCATTTCACTCAAATATTGACTTGAGATGAGCGGGTTCGGGATATCTACAACAACCCTCGGCCTGAGTGAAATCTGATGCGGTTGAATTCACTCTAATGTTGCCATCAACGCCCTCGTACCCAATAAATGCAATGCAAGCTGCTGTTCGGCCATCCTCTCCCGCCGAGCTTGATACTGCCAGCGATAGGTTTGTCTTTTAGTTATTGACTATCGAAGCAGTGGTGGTGTTTGATTTGTTTTACATGTGTTGGAGGGGCAAGACTTTCGGGAAGTTGGCGTGTGTATATATCGTGCCCCAGAATATTTTATGTTTGGGTGAGAAGCAGCGTAAGCTTTTTCCACCCGAATTCCGAGATTCCTAGAGTTCTCGCGACACCCAAGGAGCTGGAGTGCGTGAATTGTCGTTGTCTGACTTTCGCTTGTCGGGCTTCGGTTCATCGGCCAGCTTCTTTATAGATGGTCAGACATTGCATTTCTTGCCACCTTGATAAGATGATTCTCCTGACCGCATTTGTTGTTGTTGTGGCTGCTGCGGTTTGGGCTTGAACCGTCTGGCTTGACATCTGAATAGGCGGTGCGGTTGAAAAGCTGGTCTGTACTGTCAAATCATCCCTGTTAAGGGGTCAACGGCTTGATGTTGAACATATGTCCTGGACATTGTCCCCTCTGTGCAATTTTGTAACGGTTCTAGTTGTCATGCGGGAGCCATCCCGCTGCTCTCCGATCAGTATTCATTACTGTGGCATAGACTTTCAGTGCTTCATTCCCTCCTTGGAGAAAGTCGGTCATACACTTCATTGCCACATTCAGTTTTCACTCTTTGTGACCATACATCTTTTAAATTTCATCCGAGAAGGTCTCAAAGTGTTCCGAAAAGGGATCTGAGTCTCTCGATAGGTCTCGAAGACACTTCACCGGATTGATCATCTGCGTCTGCCTCTGTACCGGGTCCGGGTGATTGTTCCAACTGCTGAGAAGCCTTGCTGCATATCTGACTTTGTCGGAATCTCTGTGCGGGAATCAGTCCGCATGGGATTGCAAGTCAGATTGTAAGCTGTCGAGGAAGTAATGTAGCCGCTCTTCTCCGCCACAGTACCATTTCGGATGGGACTCATTAACGACTTTCGTTCTGGTTGCGTCCGGTCGAACAGACTCTCTGTGTTATTCCTGCTTTGCTTTCATTAACTTGGCATTCTGCACACATACTTCTGTATTGTGTTGAATGGCATTGTTGAGTATTACTAGCTGATACTCCATCATCTTACGCATTGATGCGATCTCGGAATGCTTGGCAGGTTCATGCTGGCTGGTGTTGTCGCCTAAGACGTAGCTCAGGTTGTTACCTAGGTCGTGACTCTGGGCATCATCCATGTCGACAGTGTTTCCTTCGTCTCTAGGATCATACCTGTCGTGGATCTTATCATCGGGAAATATGTAGTCTCCTCACGTGATAATAGGGGTTACCCAGCCGAGAGGCGATTATAGGCTTTCTGTGCTCGAACATATACTACCCAAGCGCAATTGATCTCTGACTGCTTTCTGAGGAGGTATAGTAGACGATTGACAGTAGAATGGATGTACAAGCTGTTCATTTCCTGTTGATTGTGTTGTTTTTTAACAATCGGGTGAAAACTCCTTTATCCTAGAAAGTGAAACGGATCCAATAACTGAAAATCGAATATAATGTCTGGGTCCACACACCTAGGTCTAGCCGCAGCGGTATGATATGGTATATGGTTGCACACGAGAGCGCGTGAGTATGGATGGACAGCCTTGTGGTAAGATATTCAATACTGATCTAAGTGTTGCAGCAGCGATCAATCGTCAATGGTGCTTACCCCGACTTGGGTTACGTGTCGATGTTTCAGCTCCACACGATCACGCATGTCCTTCAAAGGTATGGCAAGACTTGTTCCAGTGTGTTCGACCATGACCTATTATTCATGATTAGGTGTCAAAATGGGTAGTAACTGGCGATCATCCTGATCAAAAGGGAGTTCAACTTCACACAATGCCCAATTTCGATTTATCTAGTAAGCAATGACCAAGATTGTAGCTCCTTTGTTTGTAGATGTCCATCCGTCCAAAGCTAAACTAACATTATTTTGTAACAGCACTTGCAAACTAATTGCATCCACTGTCAGTGTAAATTGCCTTCTGCGAATGTTGCAAAGTGTTCTAGTGGGGGGTAGCAATGCATGATTGTGTAACGACTTATATGACCGTCGTCACTGGAGATTTGGTATATCGTTCCATGGATCAAGAGCCAAAATACATCCTAACATGAGATAGCGATTCCAAGTGTCTTGGTGAAATTCAGAAGCTTCAATGTTCTTAGTGGCCACATTGTAATGTTTTGTCGGTTAATTCTGTCACTATGGATCAAACTGGATGTCAAATATGAATTTCCTTGGCGAACTTACTTTTCTGATTCCTTGACATCTTCGTCTTTTCATAATGGGTAAGACAATTTCATCGACCATCATATTAGTCAATTCACTAACAACTGCCCCTGTTGATTCGTTTAACTTAGCAATGTGAGATTTTGCCAGCAAGTGTTGCACCATTGAGCTGGTCACATGTTCTGATAGATGGCAAAGAACTTGATGATAAGCGACACAGATGATACCCAGACTGCCTGTCTCTTCAATTCAGGAGTTCAAATAGAATCACCACGATGGCACTTGAACCGAAATTTTCCAATCGATAGGCCACTTCGAGCCTACAGTCGTTGCAGCCCACCAGGCATCGATTATGATCAGGCGTGTAACATTGCTCAAATCACAAATCAAGACACATTCATTTTTGGAAGATATCGTAACCTCAAGGAATGATGTGTTCAATCAATTTGAATCTGATGTGGCGGTAGGAATTAGAAAGCTGGGATGTCATACACCCGAGACTACCGAAGGTAACGATACAGCAAACCAGTGTGCGTGTTCTTAATGATGGACTGTACAACTGCACGCAAAAAAATCCTATCTGTAATACAATGCATGCACAGTTGTGAAGTTGTATACCATGACAGATTCCAAAGACTGACCACATCACACAATTTAAGAACAGCACAATAGAGTTTATTGCTGTGTGGAATTCTGAGCGCCCACAGAAACTGTGAATGCCGTGTTGGCACTGAATGGTAGGAGCAGGATGCGATGTGATCACTAGCATTTTTGGTAATAAATGCTGCCGATCAGATCATTATTTGTGATCTGAGTTCCAGTGCCATTAGATTATCATAGATGCTGGATCAAACATCATGGACGCTCCATTGACACTCATCTTGGAACCTAATTTTAATTTTGTGACAACAATTTTTACCTAGAAAGCCAGCTAATAGTTTGATTATGAATCAAAGTATTCACATAGCCCATTGGTTGTCCAAGAGGCGAGGCCTAAAATGTTGAACGCTCTGTGTACGCTGCTTTTTAGGGCACAGTGACGATGGTATCAAATGAATTTTCCCTAGAATAGCCCCCAATAATTTGATTATAGGTTGATGTAGCCCCGGCACATCCCTTGCATTATCCACTATTCAAGGCCCGAAGTCATTCACTCTCTGTTGACACAACATTTTTACGACATAGTAGGGATGTTGTCACAATGATTTTCGCACAGACATGCTGTTGATAGTACAAATCTGGCTTTATGTTGCTTCACAACCCTTGTAATATCCACAATTCAAGGCAAAAAGTCATTGATGCTCCATTATGGCTCATTATTAAGATATAGTAGTGATGTTGTCATGACCATTTGTTATTGCAAAGGTGGGCGATAGTATGGTAATGCGTTAATATTGCAGCGAAATCCTATGGATTTCCAATGATGGAAGGCCAATAATCGTAGTCGCTCCAATTAAGGCCATTTTAAAGAGAAAGCAGTGATATCGTCTGTAGCATTTTTGCTTATAAAGGCCACCATTATTATCATTATGGCTAAATGCCGTTGCACACCACAGTGATTATCCAAAATGCCACTCCAGAAATGGTTGACACTCATTTCAATCATTGGGCATGGAGCCTGTGGCTTGCCATTTTACCTATTAAGATGGCCAATACTTCTTCTGTGGATGGATGGGACTATGCAGCCAAGTGATTGCTTGATGAGTAAGACTATAAATTGTTAACCCTCTGTTGACGCACACCTTTCATCTCACCTTAGAGACATACAAACTGTCATTGGGTGTTTAACAATTTTACAAAAAATGCGTGGTCTCTATTGGCAGCCAGTAAACCATGTCGGTGTATGTTCAGTTGAAATCCAGACATTCAAGACATCTCAGGTTCGGAGCCACCACTAAACATGTCATGTGCATATTGAATGACGTCGGTCCATCACGTTTCTAATCTTGTGGCGAGCAATTTACTGCCAAAAACATTGTCTATTGATTTAAGAGATTTATAGCCCGACATGCTCACCAGTCGTTATCCAGCTCATTGTCCTCGGTTTCCAAGACAATACCATACGCACTATTCGATTTGTCCACCTTGCGCAAAATGTTTGAGTGGAGAGTTATGATGTTGGCTACATGGACCAATGCAGCCTGAAGGGTGTCATTTATCTTGGTTGCGAATGTGCTTTGACTGCTCCTTCAATGAGTGGTATGATATCACCGACGTAAACTGTATTAGATTATTTCGTCTCAAATTTTGGTTTTACTATATCATGTAACCATACCACGCAACATCATATACAGTTCTCTATTTGATGACCAAGTGGATTTGGAACCGAGAACATTCGCATTGCTCATTGAACCCGTGTACACACACTGAAAAATCATCCTGTGTCACAATCTGGCCACTGAAATACAGAAACCACTGACATAACAGAGTGGGTTCACATATTTCTTTAAATTGAGATACGTTGCCAAAAATATTTATTGGGCAATCTACTCCGACAGTGATGCAGGAACTGTCACCATGGCTTCGTCTGAATTCCATTTTTATATGATATTTACCTAGGGACACTATCAGCAAGAGTAAATGGTTACAGGTTGAACTAGCTGCACAATCTCCATCTGTGGCAAATCGGGGACCCCGTCTGGCATCAAGGACACCATGGGATTGTCATTGTGAGGTTTGTCCAAACCCAGCCTCATTTGACTACTTCCCTGTCGAGATGTCATTTGCGGCAACTGTGATTGTCCATGGATGATATCATGAAGCTCAAAATGCTCACCAAATGTTGTCGTTGATGCTGTGGCCGCAGTCATGTTGATTTGGTGCTTGACAACTACTGGAACCTTCAATTGAGTTGTCCCCTACGTTATATCTCTCTCACTGAAGATGTTGCCCAGTCCCCCCATCCTGGATACATCAGTTCGTCATGCCTCATCCGCCTCTGCTGACAGCTCTTGAAGTGGTGCTGTCCTAGCTTGGAGATTGTGCCCATCACCGAGTCAGATTCTTCATCTTCACTCAGCTGCCCAAGCTCGGTATCTTCGGTATTATAATCCTCATCTTCTCAATCATCCTCATCTTCGGAACTAGCAACATTGCTCAGACTGTCTCCACTAATATTCATCATCTCCACAAATATTATTTCACGCTTCGTGGTTGTCAATCGTGCATTTTGAATATTTGTGTAACGGCGGCACGTGACCCAGGTCCGGGTAACGGCCATTCTATATAGTCAGCTCGCCACGAGACTTAGATCTCTAGCGATAATCTTACCTATACACCTATATTTACTATCACTCGGGTCCACGTTTGCAACCGTATACCATAATTACCATACGTATGCCTATAAGGCCGAACCCTGGCGTATGCGCCCTTACACTATTATCGCTTTTTCAGTAAACGGATACATTTCGCTCACGGGATTTCACGAGTTTACCCCTTTACCGACGCGCCACATCATACAGTCTACAATTGAGATTACATCGTTAAAAACGACATACCGAAGCATGATTACTGCAAGCACGGATATCGATCGTTTCATCATTCAATTGAGCACCCTGATGGCAGCGGAGAAGAGTTCAGAGACCGACTCTCGCACGAGACGCGTCACCGGCGATGACGACAATT